>QFCE01001880.1_pt1:0-302500 | contig 522634 bp, 438 predicted proteins | sample 5346091 | NCBI WGS metagenome assembly QFCE01 (sample SAMN09062252, study PRJNA434731) | Human gut metagenome, whole genome shotgun sequencing project. | isolation source: stool timepoint A chromium assembly | host: Homo sapiens | collected 2015 | reverse complement strand
CAAGGGCATGAAGCTGCTGCAGCTGCTGAACGAGCGCAAGGATAAAAGCGGCATCGTCTACTGCTCCACCCGCAAAAACGTGGAGGAGATCTGCGATCTGCTGCTCAGCCGCGGTCTGCCCGCCACCCGCTATCACGCGGGCCTCGATCCTGACGAGCGCCGCGAGAATCAGGACGATTTTCTGTATGACCGCAAGACCATTATGGTCGCTACCAACGCATTCGGCATGGGTATCGACAAATCCAACGTGTCGTTCGTTATTCACTATAATATGCCGAAAAATATGGAGAGCTACTATCAGGAGGCCGGCCGTGCCGGTCGAGACGGTCAGCCTGCCGACTGTATTCTGCTGTACAGCGGACAGGATGTGCGTATGGCCGAGTTTCTGATTGAGCGCAGCCACGAAGCCGAGGACGAAACCATTGACGAGGCAACCCGTCAGCAGCTCATCGCGCGCGACCGCGAACGCCTGCGGCAAATGACATTCTACTGCACCACCACCGAGTGCCTGCGGCATTACATCCTGCGCTATTTCGGTGAAAATTCGCCGTTGTCGTGCGGACACTGCAGCAGCTGCGACACGAATTTCGAGGAAGTGGATGCAACCATGGACGCACGAAAAATCCTCTCGTGCGTATACCGGCTGGACGAGCGCGGCCGTGCGTTCGGCAAAACCGTCGTTTCTGCCATTCTAACCGGCAGTAAGAACGAAAAAATCACGCAGTTCCATCTGGATACACTTTCCACCTATAATATTATGCCGGACAGCACCGCCGTGTATGTCCGTCGGCTGATCGACATGCTGCTCGAGCGCGGATACCTCATCGCCGACCCGGACCGCATGAACGTGCTCGTGCTCGCCCGCACCGGCAACGCACTCATGCGCGGACGCGGCGAATTCCGCGTCAAGCTGCCCAAGGAGAAAAAGCCGGCAGCAGCCAAACAGTATGCGGCTCTTGCGGAAGATGTGGACGAAAAGCTGTTCGATGCGCTCCGTGATGTGCGAACCCGCCTTGCAGCACGCGCAGGCGTGCCGCCGTACGTTATCTTTTCCAACGCAACGCTCGCTGATATGGCTGCAAAACAGCCGTCAAGCGAGTTCGATCTGCTGTCCGTCCGCGGCGTAGGCGACGCAAAGGCAAGACGATACGGCAAGGAGTTTCTGGCAGCGATTCAGAAATACCGGGATGAAAACCTCGGAAAGTAAAGCAAATTGAGAATTGAAAATGGAGAATGGAGAATTACGCGACGGTATCATCAGTACCAAATAATGAACGATACATGTTAAATGTTATCAATGATTAAATCCGCAGGTGCCGTCCGCAGCCACCAGACGAACGAGTTGCGCAGAGCAGCCGGTATGTGTAGCAGTAAGGAATCTGACACTGCGAACAGGTTGAGAAAGATACGGAAGTAAAAATCCTCTGCCGTTCCCCTATTTCGAAGCGGTCGCCGCTCTCTGATCTGCGCCAGACTAAGAAATAAAGGAAACGGGATTCACAAGGGCGGAAACCTTGGTGTCCACCCTTGTGCCCGCCGCCGCAGGTGCGGCGGACCTCCCAGCCGTCCTGACTGCACCCATTCCGAAATCTTCAGCAAATAGATAAAAATAAGTAAAGCCGACAGGCACACCCATCGGCTCAGGAAAAAATATCAGCCGTTCTGCTGATCGTTTTTCTGATTCTGCTGGCTCTGATTCTGCTGCTGATTCTGCTGACCCTGCTGGTTCCGGTTCTTGTTCTGCTTGCTCATTTGGCTCACCTCGTTTCGTTTGCAATGCTATTCTGCACCGCAAACGCGAAAAATATACTCGCAGGACTTGCAGAATAGCGAAAAACCTGTTAAAATTGTTCTGCGTGTTATACAGTTAATATTTTAGATGATATAAAAGAAAGAAGGACACTCACCATGTCGGGACATTCCAAGTGGAATAACATCGCAAAGCGCAAGGGCGCAAACGATGCAAAAAAAGCAAAGATTTTCACCAAAATCGGCCGTGAAATGGCAATCGCAATCAAGGAAGGCGGCTCCGCTAATCCGGATTTCAATGCTCGCCTGCGCGACTGCATTGCAAAGGCAAAGGCCAACAACATGCCGAACGACAACATCAAGCGCACGCTCGATAAGTACTCCGGCGCAAACGGTCAGGTCGATTATGAGGCAAACAACTATGAAGGCTACGGCGTAGGCGGCGTTGCAGTCGTTGTTGAGACCCTGACGGACAACAAGAACCGCACCGTTGCGGACGTTCGTCACCTGTTCGACAAGTACGGCGCAGGTCTGGGCGCTTCCGGCTGCGTATCCTGGCAGTTCGATAAGAAGGGCGTTATCATTATGGAGAGCGAAGGTCTGGACGAGGACGCTGTTATGATGCAGGCGCTCGACGCAGGCGCTGAGGATTTCCTCGTTGAGGAAGGCGTTTTCGAAATCTACACCGCTCCGGATGATTTTTCTACCGTTCGTGAGGCACTTGAGAAGGAAGGCTACACCTTCGCACAGGCCGAGCTGCAGATGGTTCCGCAGAACTACATCACCCTTGAGAAGGAAGAGGATATGGCGCAGATGCGCAAGCTGCTCGACAACCTCGAGGATAACGACGATGTGCAGGCCGTTTGGCACAACTGGGAGAATGAGGATGATTACGAGGGTTAATGCCCCGATCAAAACCGCATAAAAAAGCACCGCATACCGAGGTATGCGGTGCTTTCTTCACTTTCTCACGAACTTCACCGCACTCATTGCGGCCTCGGCGCCATCCGCTACGGCCTTTGCCACCTGCAGCAGACCGCCGGTGCAGTCACCGGCCGCAAACAGGCCGGGCACAGCCGTCGAGCCGTCGGCATTCGCCTTGATGCGCGTGCCGTCCAACTGCGCACCCAGCTTACGGGCAAAATCGCCGCTGCCGGCCGTACCATAGGCGATAAACACGCCGGAAACGCGCAGCGATTCTCCCGCGGCAAACGCCACGCGCGACACCAATTCATCGCCCTCGATCGCGCTTACCTTGCGCGTTTCCACGCGCAGACCGTCCGGCAAATCCGCCGGAGCCTCGCTGCCATCGGTCAGCAGCGTAACAGACCGTGCCACCGGTAGCAGCACTCGCGCTTCCTCGAGCGCATACTCACCCTGACCGAGCACGGCAACGTCCTTGCCGCGATAGAAAAACGCATCGCAGATGGCGCAGTAGCTGACGCCGCGGCCCTCAAATGCAGCTACACCCTCGATTTTCGGCACTGCACGCGGCGAACCGGTTGCCAGAATGACCGCATCCGCGTCAAACACGCCGTCCGCAGTCTTAACCGTGAAGCCTTGCGCCGCATACTCAATACCGGTTACCTCGGTCTGCCGCAAAACTGCACCCAGACGTTCGGCCTGCTTCTGTCCGCGCTCGAGCAGCTCCGCACCGGAAACCGGCTCAATAAAGCCGAAATAATTCTCGATCTTGTCCGTTTTGGCCAGCGCACCGCCGTCCTTATACAGGACGGTTGCCTGCATGCCGGCGCGTACCGCGTAAATCGCAGCACTCAGTCCCGCCGGTCCGCCACCAATGATAACAATGTTGGGCATTCTTTTGTCCTTTCCAAATTGAGAATAGCGAATGGGAAATGACGGATACACGCAATGCGCGTTATTGAGTTAATTCTCAATTATCCATTTTCAATTCTCCATTATTTTGCGGTTTCCTCGTTAAACCACTGCTGATACGCCTTCTGCAGCTTATCGAGCAGCGCAGGATCCTTGCCGCCGAGCGGCTTGCCGTCCAGCTCGCATGCGCCAACGCAGTGCGTGCCGGTGGACAGGATCATCACCTCATCTGCATTTTTCAGCTCATCCACAGTAAATGGTGCAATGCGGGTCGGCACACCGAGCTTGTCGCACAGTGTAAGGAAATGCTTGCGCGTAATGCTCGGCAGAATAAGATTATCCGCCGGAGGCGTGCAGAACACGCCATCCTTGAGAATCGCCAGACCGGAATGTGCGCCTTCGGTCACGCGGTCGCCGCGGTGGAATACAACCTCGTCACAGCCCGCCTCAACAGCCTGCTGCATCGCCATGCAGTTCGGGATAAGGTTGAGCGTTTTGATGTTGCAGTGCAGAAAACGCGTGTCCTCGACCGAAATCAGCTTGTACGGATGATCCTGGCGGTCCAGTCCGCACGGCTCGGAAAATGCCATCAGGCTGGCCTTGCCGCCCTTGGGGAACGCGTGCATGCGATGTGCCACTGCACGGGTGGACTGCCAGTACAGCATATGCGGCGCATCCGAATCCAGCTGAGACACCAGCTCGTTCAGCGTTTTTGTCAGCTCGTCACGCTGCATCGGCGGCTCAATGCGGAGCAGCTTCAGGCTGTTGTAAAAGCGGTCCAGATGATCCTCAAGCTCGAAGATTTTCTTGTTGTTGACCATCGCCGCATCGTAAACGCCGTCGCCGAAGTAAAAACCGCGGTCGGTGATAGGCGCCTGCACCTCGTCAATGCGGCCGATTTTTCCGTTATAGTATGCAATATCCTTCATGAGAATATTCCTCCTTTGATCAGAATTCCGGGTCAATCTAATCTCAGTATAACGGTTTTCGACAGGGTTTGCAAGTAGGCCGGAAACGAGGTATAATAATTAAGCCGGCAGGTTGCTGACAGGCGTTATCCGATACCGCAACCGCATGTTGCTTGTCCGTAAAAAGATCCTATGATACACTTACCTCACGGAGGTGTTCGATTATGAATACAAAGGATATTTTATATCATCTCAGAACCGAAAGAGGTCTCTCACAGGACGAACTGGCTGCAAAAATTTTTGTCACCCGACAGGCGGTATCCCGCTGGGAAACCGGTGAAACCACGCCGAATGTCGAAACGCTCAAGCTGCTTTCCACGTTCTTTAACGTGTCGATCAATACGCTTCTTGGCTCTCCGCGGCAGCTGATCTGCCAATGCTGCGGCATGCCGCTTGAAGATTACATCACCAGTAAAGAGCCGGACGGCTCCTTTAACGAGGACTACTGCATGTGGTGCTATGCCGACGGAACCTTCAAATACACCACGAAAGAGCAGCTGATCGACTTTTGCGTAACGCATATGGCAACCGAAAGCTGGCCTGCAGAGCAGGTTCGCGCCCATATGGAAGCCATTGTGCCGACCCTCAAGCACTGGAAGAAATAAAGGAGAACGCTATGCCATTCGACTTCAAAAAAGAGTATAGAGAACTCTACATGCCGAAAAGCAAGCCGCAGCTTGTCGAAGTGCCACCAATGAACTACATTGCCGTGCGCGGCACTGGCGACCCGAACGAGGACGGCGGTGCATATCAGCAGGCCATCAGCGTACTGTATGCCGTGGCCTACACGCTGAAAATGAGCTATAAGACCGATTATAAAATCGCAGGCTTCTTTGAATATGTTGTTCCGCCGCTGGAAGGTTTCTGGCGGCAGGATAATGTGGACGGTGTAAATTATTCGGATAAATCCGGTTTCCACTGGATTTCCGTCATTCGTCTGCCGGATTTTGTGACCAAGACGGATTTTGACTGGGCGGTACAGACGGCTGCAAAAAAGAAACAGCTGGATTGCTCCTCAGCCGAGTTTTTGACGATTGAGGAAGGTCTGTGCGTGCAGATCATGCACGTTGGCTCCTATGATGACGAGCCTGCGTCTGTTGCGGTGATGGACGAGTATCTCGCACAGAACGGCTATGCAAACGATCTCACCGCCGAACGGCTGCACCACGAGATTTATCTCTCCGACCCGCGCAAAACCGCGCCGGAGAAACGCAAAACCGTCCTTCGCCACCCGATCAAAAAGGCGTGAAATAACACGAATACTTTTCAGAAAGGTTTGATTTTTTGTCCGGAACACTTCTTCATATCTGCTGTGCGCCCTGCTCCATTGCGTGCATCGACACGCTGCGGCAGGAGGGTATCGAGCCGGTAGGCTTTTGGTACAATCCCAACATTCACCCGATGAAAGAGTACAAAATGCGCAAGAATACGCTCGTTGAGTATGCAAAAAGCATTGATCTCAAGCTGGAGATTGAGAACGAGTACGGCCTGCGCAAGTTCATCGAAGCTGTTTATCCCAACTGGGACAACCGCTGTGCGACCTGCTATGCGCTCCGCTTTGAGGAAACCGCGCGCTACGCCGCCGAGCATGGCTACGACCGGTTTACCTCTACCCTGTTTGTCAGCCCGTACCAGAATCACGAGCTGATGCGTCAGATCTGCGAACAAATGGCCGAAAAATACGGTATCGAGTATCTGCACCGCGACTTTTCGCCGCGCTTCCGCGAGGGACAGGATAAGGCGCGTGAGCTTGGTCTGTACATACAGAATTACTGCGGCTGTGTTTTCTCCGAGGAGGACCGCTATCGCAAGCGCAAAAAGAAGAAAAAGCCGGACGACGCGCAGGCGTAAGACGGAAATCGGGGTGTTTCGGCACAATCCGACCGAAATACCCCGCAATAACTGCTTTACAAACGCGCGAAAGACTGGTATACTATATCATGTACTCGCGCCCGTAGCTCAGCTGGATAGAGCGTTGGACTCCGACTCCAAAGGCCATGCGTTCGAATCGCACCGGGCGTACCACTGATAACCGTCTGTTCCGTTGGAATGGGCGGTTTTTTGTTACGGTTTGGGGGTCAGCTTTCATGGAGTAAAATCGAGGCTACTGCGCAGGCTACTATGTGGTAGCCGGAACGATAAAAAAGAGCGGCAATGCCTCGCCTCTTGTCATGGGGTTCACCTCCTTCAAAATCGTTTATATCTTCATTATATCTGACGTTTCGGCAAAAGCTCAGGGGAAAACGCAGATCGCGGCAAAAAGTTTGTCCCAGGGGGCATTTCAGTTCTATATCCTTCTGCCGTGGCGGGGACAGGAACTCCTCCACGTTCCGGCGCACGGCGGCGTAGTCCTGCTCCTCCCGCCGCGCCTTCTGACGCTCGGCGGTCAGCGCCGCCCTCCGTTCTTCATAAGGGTCTGGGATGGTCTCGCCTGTCGGCTCGGTCGGCGCTTCAAAGCGTTTCACGCTTTGAGGTCTCCACCGGAGACCCGCGCCCCAGCAAGCAATTTTGACTGTTCGGGCAAGGGACCTGAACAGCGCAAAATCCGCAAGCAAGTACTCGCTTGCTGTGCTTGCTGACTACTTCGTACCCCCGTATTTCCCCCTCTACCCATACTACAATCCGAATAGGGCGTTTTGGCCAGATTTCGGAGGATTTTTTCAAAAAAAACGCTCCTATCCGTAACTTTTCTCTGAACACTTCGCCGGATGCCTTGTGTTTCTTCGGATATTCGTATATAATGTACCGTGTTGAGTATTATCCATGCGGAGGTGCGGTATGAACGGGATCAAGGGCTATATCTCCATTCGGGAGGCGTCCTACCGTTGGGGCGTGTCAGAGCGGCGGGTCAACCAATATTGCGCCGAGGGGCGGATCCCCGGCGTGTCCCGGTTCGGGCGCTCATGGGCGATTCCGGAAAACGCGGAAAAGCCGTCCGACCCGCGCTTCAAGGGGCAGCGCCGCGATTCCGACAGGACAAGCACCTGACGGATACCCCTCTGCATTTTAGCATCCGCAAAAAGGAAGTGAACGCTATGACCTGCGACGAGGTTTTTTACCGCCAATACCTGAGCGGCGACGACGCGGGGCTGGAGGCCCTGATGAAGAAATACGGCGACCCCCTGACCCTGTATATTGACGGCTATCTGCACGACGTTCACGAGGCGGAGGAGCTGATGCTGGATGTTTTCGCCTACCTGTTCACCAAAAAGCCCCGCATCCGGGACGGCGGCTTCAAGGCGTATCTCTATAAGGCGGCGCGGCACATGGCGCTGCGCCATAAGAGCAAACGAAAGACCCTGTTCAGCCTCGATACGCTGACCGGCGAGCCGGACGGGCGGCTGCTGGCGGAGGAGGTCATCCGTTCGGAGGAGCGAAACCGCATTCTGCATTTCTGCATGGACGAAATGAATCCGGACTATCGGGAAGTCCTGTATCTCACCTATTTTGAAGGCATGAGCTACGCGCAGGCGGCGGAGGTCACGGGAAAAACGGTGAAGCAGATCACCAATATGGTGTATCGCGGAAAAGAGAGCCTGCGAAGGCTGCTGGAACGGGAGGGGATCACAAATGCGGAGTCATGAGGAGCGGGTCACGGAGACGAAGCGGCGCATCGCCAAAATTGAGCGGGAGAAACGGCTGCGGCGCAATACGCTCGCCATGGCTTCCGCCGTAGCGGCGTGCCTTGTGCTGCTCATCGGCGCGTCCTTCGTCATGCCCGGCATTGCCGCAAACATCCAGACAGGCGACTATGCGGGCTTTGAAACGGCGGCCAGTATGTACGGCGGCGGCGCGGCTTTGGGATACATCGTCATCGGGCTTTTGGCGTTTTTACTCGGCGTGTGTGTGACCGTTCTGTGCTTCCGGCTGCGGCAGATGAACCGGGAGGACGATCAGAACAAAGAACGCGAGGGGATTCATGGAGCTGATTGAGAACCTGCTGCAATTACTGACCACGTTCGTCGGCGCGCTGCTTTCGGGCATCGCCTACCGGAAAAGCCGCAGGCAGGCTTACTTCCTGCTGCTTTGCTTCTACGGCTGCTTTGCCCTCGGCGCGCTCTACTGGACGCTGTATCTGCTACTGTTCGATACCACGCCCCGGGTCTTTTATGTGTCGGAGTTCGGCTGGGTGGCCAGCCTCATCTTCCTGCGCATTTTGCAGGCCACTCTGGCGGGAGCAGATGAGCGAGGCTTCCGCTGCCGCAGGGCGTGGCTCGCGCCTGCGTTCGGCGTGCCGCTACTGGCGTTCTACTGTGCTTTCGGGGACATTCTCTCCAATCTGATCTGGTGCGGCATGATGATATGGCTCTCCTTCTGCGCCATTCGTGGGCTTGTCTATGCGAAAACGCAGACGGGCGCGGCGCGGAATATGCGGTACTTCCATAGCGGCGTGCTGTGCTTTGCTGTCTCGGAATATCTGCTTTGGACGGCGGGCTGCTTCTGGACGGATACTTCTCCCGCAAGCCCCACCTTCTGGTGCGATATGCTGCTGACGTTTGCCATTCTAGGGCTGCTGCCCGCCACGAGAAGGGCGGTGGACGCATGACCTACATCGAAAACATCTTTCTCTGCATGGTATCTCCCCTGCTGGTGGCCGCCCTGTGCATGGGCAGGCGGCAGCTCCGCTTTTTCCTGTTCTGCATTGCCGGGATGGGGGTGTGCCTGCTTTCGGCCTATATCAACACCTTCCTCGCGGCGGTATGTCAGGCGGACGCCCTTGCCGCCACGGCGGAGATTGCGCCGGTGGTGGAGGAAATCATGAAGTTGCTGCCGCTGGTGTTCTATCTTCTGGTGTTTGAGCCGGAGGGGGATAGAATCAAGCCCGCCGCCATCACGATTGCCCTCGCCTTCGCCACCTTTGAAAACGTCTGCTATCTCATCCAGAACGGCGCGGACCGCTTCTCCTTCATCTTCTTCCGTGGCTTCGGCACGGGCGCGATGCACGTCCTCTGCGGCCTGATCGTGGGCGGTGGCCTTGCATACACGTGGCAGCGGACGTGGCTGAAGGTGGCCGGCACCTGCGGGCTGCTGGGCGCGGCCATCACCCTCCACGCCATCTACAATCTGCTCATCGCCTACGGCGGCGCGGCGCAGTACATCGCTTACGCCCTGCCGGTGCTGCTGGTGGCGGCGGGAAAGCTGTCCGCTTTCCGCTTATCACGGAAGCAATAACCGAATAACCATTCCCTGAGAGCTGCTTTTTGGCGGCTCTCAAATTTTTTTGAAAAATTTTGCGTTTTGGGTGAGAGTTTTTTCGATTTTTTGTACCTATATAAGTGAAAGGGTTTTTATCACAGTTCCAGACAAACCGGAAAGGGGGGGCAAACGAAATGTACGATACCGCAAGACGGGTCGCACTCGTCAAGCAGCGGGTGCGGGAAAACACCCGCCGAAGGCAGCGGCGCGGCATCTATGGACTGAGCGCTATGTGTATGCTGCTGTTCGCGGTCTTGATGCAGGCGGCGGGCACGGTCGTCGCTCCGGGGCAACCGGAAGCATGGGGTGCGTTCGGCGCGATGCTGCTGCGGGAGGACGCGGGGGGCTACGTGCTGGTGGCCGTTGTCTCCTTTGCAGCGGCGGTGGTCATCACCGCGCTGTGCTTCCAGCTCAGAAAAAGAGAAAATCAGAAAAAAGACGGGACGGACAAGCCCACCCGACACGAAAAGGAGGAGAAAAGCCAATGAAAAAACGAATACTCAGTATCTTGCTCTGCCTTTGCATGGCGGCGTGTATGCTCCCCACCGTGGCGTTTGCGGCGGGGGCAGAAAACGACAAGGCGATCCAGCTTGTGGACAGCGGGACTGCTGCCAATATCAGCGGCGGGCAGAACGATAACATCTATTTCGGAACATGGGATGAAGAACCAATCAAATGGCGGGTTTTGGACGACCAGACCAACACCGGGGAAAGCGGCCTTTTCCTGCTCTCCGATGCGCTGCTTGGGACAGGCAGGTACGGAGACGTGTATTTTGATAACAGCGAAAATACCAGCAACGCATGGCAAAGCAGTACGGCGAAAACGTGGTGCAATAACTTTTATGGCAGTAGTTTTTCCAACGGCGAGCAGGGTGCGGTGCTTGCAACCACGAAAAGCGATGAAGCATTAAGTACCGGTGGCATATCATTTGCCGCCTCTGAAAATATCCTAAACGGGGACAAGGTATTTTTCCTCTCAGCAGAGGAAGCGGAAAACAGCGCATACGGTTTTACCGATGACAATGCGCGTATTGCCAATTATGGCAATAGCGCCGGTGTGTGGTGGCTTCGCTCGCCTTACGCAATCTTTACCACTTATGCGGGCGTGGTCTTCGGCAATGGACCTGTGTACACTTACGTCGTGAGCGGTGTCTGGGCGGCTCGTCCCGCTTTTAACTTAAATCTGAACTCTGTCCTCTTCACATCTGCCGCCGTGGGCGGAAAGCCCAACGGAGGGCTGACCCCGATTCTCGAATACAGCGGCAACGAATGGAAGCTGACGTTGAAGGACAGCAACCGCAATTTTGCCGTAACGGAAACAACCGCCAGCGGCGACCCCGGTGATATCCTTACGCTGCATTACAACGGGGCGACCACAGGGGCAAATGAATATATCTCCGTCATCCTTGCGGATAACAGCGGCGCAAAGTATTACGGCAGAGTTGCGCAGCCTACTGCTGAAAGCGGAACGGTTGCAATCAAAATCCCGTCCGACCTTGCACCGGGCAGCTATACCCTGAAGGTTTTCAGCGAACAGTATAACGGCGACCGCAAAACCGATTACGCAAGTAATTTTACAAACATTGCGCTGACGGTGGGAAAGCAGATGGACGAGCAGTTTTCCCTCGCCCCCGGCGGCAGATACTATTTTGACCTTTCGTCAATGAATATTCCAGGAACGGCAAACAGCACCCTGCCGGACAGCACGCTGCACTATGTGCCTTTCACCTATGTGGGTACGGTGGAAGCCTACAAGCTCACGTCTGCGAGGGCGACCACCGAGGAATATGCACAGCAGAACAAATATCCCCACAGTCTGTTTGTGGCGGACTATGTCGTAACGAATGATGTAAGCTGGGATACCCTGAATACCGCAAATCTGGTTTTCGGCAAGAACTACACCGCCGGTGGCGTGGACTATACCCTGCGCGCACCGTCTGTGGGAAGTAACTCTACAGGTTCGGGCGATTCCCAACGCGGCGTGCCCCAAAGCAACGAATGGGACACGATGCTGAACAAGAACAGCGGATATATCCAAAACTGGAATATACTGTACTCATGGGGACAGGATGCTTATTCCACGTCGGGCCGTGCGTTTCGCGGGTTCAATTCGGCCCGCTTCTGGATCAGCAACTTTGCTACGTACTCCAACCCGTACGTCGGCTTCCGCCCCGTCCTTGAAGTCCTGAACTCTGACACACTGGGTTCTGGCGGACTGAAGGTCGTTACCCTTGACCTTGGCGGCGGCAAGCTGGGCGGCAGCTCTGAGGATATTCAAATCATTGTGAAAAGCAGCAAGAGCTTTGCCGCGCCTGCGTCCGACGGCCTGACCCGCCCGGACGGAAATACAAGCAGCTACTTTATGTGGCTTGGCAGCGACGGAAACCTGTACGCCCCCGGTGAAAGCGTTCCGGAGGTCGTAACCACGCTGACGGCGCAGTGGACAGTCAACCAGTACACGATTACCTATGATCTGGCCGGCGGCACTGTGGAGGGCAATCCAGACACCTACACCATTGAAACGGTGGCTTTCACCCTCAAGAATCCTACCAAATCCGGCTATACCTTCACCGGCTGGAGCGGCACGGGGCTTGACGGCGAGAATAATATGACCGTCACCATCCCGAAGGGCAGCACCGGCAACCGCAGCTATACGGCACACTGGCGCTACAATGGCGGTGGCGGCAGCGGCTACAGCTACTACACCATCAAGGCAACTGCCGGGGCTGGCGGCTCTATCTCCCCCTCTGGCAATGTCAGCATCCGTGAGGGCAGAGATCAGACCTTCACCATCACCCCGGATAAGGGCTATGCCGTCGCCAACGTCAAGATCGACGGCAAGAGCATCGGCGCGGTGAAGTCCTACACCTTTGAGAATGTCCGCAGAACCCATACCATCGAGGTCATCTTTATGAAAGCCAACGGCAACCCCCAGACCGGCGTGTTTGTGGATGTAGCCACTGGCAGCTATTATGAGGACGCCGTGGATTGGGCAGTCGAAAACGGCATCACCAAGGGAACCGATAATACCCATTTCTCCCCGGATGGCATCTGCACCCGTGCGCAGGCCGCGACCTTCCTGTGGCGTGCCGCTGGCAGTCCAAAACCCGAAACCCGCACCATGCCGTTTACCGACGTCCCCGCGGGCAGCTACTATTACGACGCTGTGCTGTGGGCGGTAGAAAACGGCATCACCAAGGGCACCAGCAACACCACGTTCAGCCCCAACATGACCTGCTCCCGTGCCCAGATCGTCACTTTCCTGTGGCGTTCTGAGAAGTCCCCGGCAGCGGGTACGGCCAATCTCTTTGTCGATGTGAAGTCCACCGTCTACTATGCCGACGCGGTACTGTGGGCGGTCAAGGAGGACATCACCAATGGAACCACCAACACTACATTCAGCCCCGACGCGGATTGCACCAGAGCGCAGATCGTGACCTTCCTCTGGCGCTGCAAGAAGTGACCGGCTGACATACGGCCAAGCAGCAAGACCGCTGACATGACCACATAAGCGAACATCGGACAGCGCAGCGGACGGGCATCTCGCCCCAAAGCTGCGCTGTTCTCTTTTCGCTATTCCCGGCAGAACGCCTTCCGGCACATCTGCGCCTCAGCCATCAGCGACTCCCGCGGGAGATCGTTTCCTTCGCCTCCCGCAGTAAGGACGAGTTTGTGAGGCTGGTCATGGACAGTGACCTGCGGCAGCGTGACCGGAATATTGCAAAGCGGAAACGGCAGCTTGCCGATTCCGAAAAGCGGATCACAGAGTTGGATGCTATCTTCAAGCGGCTCTATGAGGACAACATTTCGGGCAAGCTCTCCGATGAACGCTTTCAGAAGCTCTCTGCGGACTATGAGAAGGAAGGACAGGAGCTCAAGGTGCTGACGAGTCCCCTTCGGAAAGAAGTGGAGCTAGGGAAAAGCAAATCGGCGGATGTTGATCGTTTTCTCTCCGTTGTGGAGAGGTACACGGATATCCCGGAGCTCACGCCCTGCATCCTCCATGAGTTCGTGGAGAAAATCATCGTCCATGCGGCCAGCGACCCGAAGGGCAAGAACCGGATGCAGGAGATCGATATTTACTACAAGGGTATCGGAGCCTTGGAAATGTCAAAAGTCACGGCATCAATGGAAAAATGAGAAAACGGTACAGCCGAAGCTATACCGTTCTCTCTTTCCTCACGATGTTTTCTTATCGGGAGCTGCCTTGCCGCTCTTTTCGTTTTACTCTATGCTTTCGCTCTGCTCCGACAGATGCAAATCCAAATTTCGACCGCGTGTGCAAACACTGCGAATGTGCACATAGCTGTGGATTTCATCAACCGAATACAAAATCACGTCATTTCGCGTAGCATACTGTCGAATTCCCGCAGAACTCCACGGTTCTACGTCATATAACGGATACTTAGCCGGAAATGCAGTCAAATTCTCCTGTAGCAAAGCGCAAAGGCGGTTATACCACTGTTCTGCCAAAGCCGTATCCCGATACTGCTGCATAATGTACATAGGCTTTTCCGTAATATCTCGCTCGACTGCTGAGGTGTAAAATATCTTATATCTTTGCGGCACGACTCTGAAGCAGCTTCTTTACTTGAGCGTCCATATCGCACTGCGCAGAGATGCGTCCGACAGCAATAAAACCATCTCCTTGCAGTACGATTGTATTACGGTCTTCCTTGCATATCAAGCTGAACTTATTTGACAGAATTCAATACTATTCCGGTCTTCCGCTAAGAAGCAGATCGATCTGACAGCGTACCGGTCCTCTCCGTCCGGCGCACGGTTATTCTTAGTGCGGATAAATCTCAAAATCTCCTTTCCGCTTTTGAGCTGCCCGTATAGCCGCACTTCTGCCAATCGGTTGCAAGGATTCTCCAAATCGCTGAAGCTGCATTTGTCCATGCTATTCAGAAGGTACCCTGTCCTTGCTCCTATCCGGACAGAGAAATCGAGCATTCAATAAAGAACGTGCGTTCTCTTTACCGCAAATCATACTGTATTTTCGTATTTTTCGCAAAATCAATTCATCTATCGTGTTGATTTATGCATTCTTTCTCAACGGCAGTTCTCCCGCAAATCTGTGGCTGCACCTGCAGGAGCTCCGCTGTTTCCTGTTCTCCGGTTTGCATTTTTGCCGGTTTCGTGGTATATTTCTAATATATGCCGTATGACTTTGTAAGCGGTCATACACGTCAATCTGCGAACACATCATACAAAGGTGGGGAGCAAAGATGAACGGACCTACATTACAAGTGCAGATGCTCGGGCAGTTTACCCTTCGATACGGCGACCGCACCATTTCCGACAGCGACGACCGCTCCCGCCAGGTATGGTCACTGTTGGCCTATATGCTGTATAACCACGGCCGCTCGTTCGCACAGGAGGAGCTGATCCGTCTATACTGGAGCAACGGCGAGAAAAGCGCGGATCCCGGAAATGCGCTCAAATCAATCTTTCACCGCATTCGCACCGCGCTGGACAAACTGCAGCCGGGACTTGGCCGCCTGCTCATCCGCCGCAAAGCAGGACGATACTTCTGGAACAACGCTATGCCGCTTTCCCTCGATATTGAGGATTTTGAGGCGCATTTTCATGCCGCCGAAGCCGCCGGAGATGACGATGTCCGTCTGGCGGAATATCAGGCTGCACTGGCACTGTATGCCGGCGATCCGCTGCCGCGCATGACCGATGAAATCTGGACCATTCCAATCGTGGCCTACTATCACAGCCTGTACACCCGTGCGGCAGCCGGTGCGATCGAGCTGCTCGAAAAGCAGGAGCGCACAGCCGAAGCCGTTGCGCTATGCCGTCGGGCGATTCATATTGAGCCGTATCAGGAGGATCTGTATGAGCACCTCATGCGCGGTCTGCTCCGCACCGGCGATATGAAGGGCGCTATGTCGGTCTACGAGGAAATGAGCGAGCTGCTGCTTGCGCATTTCGGCGTTATGCCGTCCGAGACGCTGCGCACACTATATCGTCAGGCGACACGCACCGTAAATGACCGCACACTGACCATGGACGAGGTTTGCTCTCAGCTTGCGGAGCCCGCGCCGCACGGCGGCGCCATGGTATGCGAATACGACTTTTTCAAGATCCTGTACCGTGCCGAAGCCCGTTCGATCGCGCGAAACGGCCATTCAGCGAATATCTGCCTGCTGTCGGTCTCCGGCAAGGACGGCGAAATGCTTGCACGCCGCAGTCTGGACCCCGCAATGAACAATCTGCAAGTGCTTGTCCAGAACAATCTGCGTCGCGGCGATGTGATCGCTCGATGCAGCATTTCGCAGTATATCATCCTGCTGCCGCAGGCGAATTACGAAAACAGCCGCATGGTTGCCGACCGACTGGTAAGCGCGTTTTACCGTCGGTATCCGCACTCGCCCGCACGGCTCCGCTATACGGTGCAGCCGCTGGCATAATCAGACTTTCAAAACAACTGCGTGCCGTCTATCCCACGCACAATAAAGGAGATAAACATGGGTAAACAAAGCTGGAAGCCCGGCAACATGCTCAATCCCGTTCCGGCGGTGATGGTCAGCGTTGCCGATGAAGCGCACCGTCCCAACATCATCACGGTAGCGTGGGCGGGTACGATCTGCACCAACCCGCCGATGGTGTCGATCTCGGTCCGTCCGTCACGGTATTCTTACGATATTATCGAGAAAACCGGTGAATTTGTCATCAATCTCACCACCGAAAAGCTGGCGCGTGCGTGCGACTACTGCGGCGTTGTCAGCGGCCGTGATGTGGATAAATTTGCGAAAACCGGTCTGACGCCCATGCCGGTCGAGCATGTCAACGCACCCGCTATCGCGGAAAGCCCGGTCAACATCGCCTGCCGCGTCACCGAGAGCCGCGCACTCGGCAGCCATACCATGTTCATCGCCGAGGTGGTCGGCGTGACGGTTGATGACGAATATCTGGACGAAAACGACCGGTTTCATATCAACGATGCGAACCTGATTATGTACTCCCACGGCGAGTATTTTGCGCTCGGCAAGTATCTCGGCAAGTTCGGATACAGCGTGCAGAAGAAGAAAAAGAGGAAGAAGTAAGGCGTTTTCAACTGCATACTATTGGCTGAAATATCAAATCGGAATTTAAGGAGGTCTTGTATGAAGAAAATAGTATGTACAATGCTATGTATTATGCTTTTATTTGGTTTGAGTGCTTGTGGTGGAGATGTCAGTGAAGTAAAAACTCATAATGTTGAATCTGAGAGCTATTCAGAAGAGGATATTAAAGCCGCTATTGACACAATAAAAAAGGAGTTTAAGAGTGACTGGAAAGGATGCACTCTCACAGAAATTTACTATGCCGGAGATGACTGCACGAAAGATCATAAAGATTGGGCAGACAGAAACAATGCAGATGAAGTCATTGTTTTATTATCTTCATTCGATGTTGATTCATCTGGTGGAGACGGGTCTTTGAATCCAAATAGTACATACAGTGATTGGAAGTGGATTTTAGTTAGAACAGATGGCGGAAAGTGGCAGCATGTTGACCATGGATATTAAGTCAAATTCCAGTTTTCCGCACCATGCAACCCAAAACAACGCAAAACCGGCATCTTCCGATGCCGGTTTCTTTTTATTTCATTTCTTTATCAAATTGCTGTTCAGCCCAGCATTCTGCCGCGCAGCAGAATCGTGTGAATGTTCAGCTCCTCATCCAGCAGGAGCACATTCGCCAGCTTGCCCGGCTCGAGAGAGCCGTAATCGTGCTCAACGCCGATAGCGCGCGCCGGATTGGTGGACGCGGAACGAATCGCCTGACCGAGCGGAACACCCATTTTAACAGCCGAGCGCACGCAGTCCATCAGGTTGGTCGCGGAACCCGCAATCGTGCCGTCGTGCAGGGTGGCAAGGTTGCCGCGCACGGTAACCGCCTGTCCGCCGAGCGAATACTCGCCGTCATCGAGTCCGGTCGCCATCATGCTGTCCGAGATCAGGATAACACGGTTCTCAAACAGCCGGAAGGTCGCGCGAACGACCGACGGATGCACATGCACGCCGTCCGCTATGAGTTCAACCGCCACGTTATCGTTGTCAAAGGCCGCACCGATGACGCCCGGTGCCCGATGAGAAAACGGCGGCATGGCGTTGTACAGGTGGGTCACCTGCCGGGCTCCGTGCTTGAAGGCTTCGCAGGCGGTGTCGTAATCCGCTGTCGTGTGCGCAATCGAGATACGCACCTCGCCTGCCAGCTCGTCGATCGTCTCCATCGAACCGGGCAGCTCGGGTGCCAGATCGCACAGCTTGAACAGACCGCCGGCTTTTTCCTGCACCCGGCGGAACATGGCCGCGTCCGGCGCATGCAGATAAGCGCCGTTCTGCGCACCCTTTTTCGCCTCGGAAATGAACGGGCCTTCCATGTTGATGCCCACAAGCGCCGCGTCATTACTCTCCGCCTGATAGGTTGCGGCGGCTTCGGCAATCTGTGTCAGCTTGTCCTCCGGATAGGTCATAGTCGCCGGACAGATGGCGGCCACGCCGATCTGCGCCTGATACTTTGCCAGTGTGGAGATAGCCTCATGCGTGCCGTCGCAGAAATCGCGGCCCATGCAGCCGTGAAAATGCAGATCGACCAGTCCGGGCACGGCGTACAGACCGCCCATATCCACCGCATCCGCGCTCACCTCTGCGGATGCAATCCGGTCGCCCGAGATGGACAGTCCGCCGGTTTTGAACGTGCCGTCCGGCTGATATACCCTCAAATTGCTAAATTCCATAACTTCTCTTCCTTTTTAGAGCAAATCGCCGCACTTAGACAGTGCCGCCTCGTCCGCTACGATGGAAACATCTGTGTGCAGCTGCAGGATGGATGCCGGAACCTGAGGCGTTACCGGGCCGAAGAACGCTTCGCGGACGGTCTCTGCCTTGTTTTCACCGGAAACCACCAGCACGATGCGCCGTGCCAGCATGATGGTCTGCACGCCCATGGTGTACGCCTGCCGCGGCACGTCATCCGCCGACGCGAAAAAGCGCTTGTTGGCCTCGATGGTGGACTCGGTCAGATTTACACAGTGCGTACCCTTGGAGAAATAATCGTCCGGCTCGTTGAAACCGATGTGTCCGTTCAGGCCCATGCCGAGCAGCTGCAGGTCAATGCCGCCCGCCGCCTTAATGGCTGCATCGTAGCGCTTGCACTCCCGCTCGGCGTCAAGCTGCGCGCCGTCCGGCAGATTGATGCGCTCTGCCGGGATATTCACGGCATCGAAAAAGTTCTTGTGCATGAAATAGTGATAGCTCTGGTCGTGATCGGGTGTCAGGCCGCGATATTCGTCCAGATTGAAGGTCGTGCAGCCGCCGAAATCCACATCGCCCTTGTTATACCATTTAATCAGCTGCTCGTAAATGCCGATCGGTGACGAACCGGTCGCCAGACCGAGTACGGAATCCGGTTTGAGAATAACCTGTGCCGAAATGATGTTGGCTGCCTTGCGGCTCATGTCGTTATAATCCTTAGCGCGAATGATTTTCATGGAATACCTCTTTCTTCTGTCTCCGGAAATAGAAAGGGCAGGCAATGTGCCCGCCCTTTCCATTGCGCGGAGCGCAATCGTGATATGCAAACAAGATAGGTTAGTTAGATTGGTTGCGATTTCTTAACCATTCGGTGTTCCCACGCGGCTGTATTTTCAAACCGTGTGCGAGCACTTCAGGCTGCGTTGAATTGCTTTCAGTGTTACTTCAGCATCTTTGCCATTTCGTCGGCTACGAACTGGACCTTGGTGCCAATGATAACCTGAACTGCGGTCTGCGACGGACGCATTACGCCAGCCACGCCTGCAGCCTTGATCTTCTTCTCGTTGACGAGCGTGCCGTCCTTGACTTCCAGACGCAGACGGGTAATGCAGTTATCCAGAGATTCTACATTTTCCTTGCCGCCCAGACCTTCGAGGACTGCAGCTGCAATTGCGGTGAAGTCGTTATTTGCCAGCTTGGCATTCTTGTCAACCTCTGCGAAGTCGGCTTCTTCATCCTCACGGCCCGGGGTCTTGAGGTTGAACTTGGTGATCGCAAAGTAGAATACCAGATAGAATACAACGAATGCTGCGATACCCAGCGGGATGATCATCAGCGTGTTGTTCGCTGCCGGCAGGAAGGACGAGAATACGAGGTCGGTCGCGCCTGCCGAGAAGCAGAAGCCTGCGCGGAAGCCGACATAGTAGGTGATGATGGTGAAAATGCCGTACAGAGCAGCATAAACAACATACAGCGGGAAGCACAGGAACATGAAGCCGAACTCAAACGGCTCGGTAACGCCGCAGATGAATGCACAGATGGCAGCGGACAGAACCAGACCGATAGCAGCCTTCTTGTTCTTCGCAGCCTTGATCATAGCAAGAGCCGCACCGGCAATACCGAACATCATGCAGGGGAAGAAGCCGGACATATACATACCGAGGCTCCAGCCTACGTTTGCAGAGGTGTCGCCGGCCCAGTAGTGGGACAGGTCGCCCAGGCCGATGGTATCGAACCAGAATACGTTGTTGAGTGCGTGGTGCAGGCCGGTCGGGATGAGCAGTCGGTTGAGGAATGCATAGATGCCGGCGCCGATGCCGTCCATGCCGATGATGCCTTCGCCAACAGCTACCAGAGCGCTGAAGATGATCGGCCATACGAACAGCAGAACAACGGATACCGCGATGGAAACCAGACCGGTTACGATGGCAACGCAGCGCTTGCCGCTGAAGAATGCCAGCCAGTCCGGGAGCTTCGCGTTTTTGAAGCGGTTATAGCAGCTTGCGCCGATGATACCGGCGATGATAGCGATAAATACGTTCTGGATCTTGTCAAATGCCAGCGTTTTTACCGGATCATCCGCGATTGCGGGCATCAGCGTGGTAACAACGCCGGTGCTCAGCAGGTTGGTCATCATCAGCCAGGATACCAGACCGGCCAGTGCCGAGGTACCCTCGCGGTCGTCGGATAGTCCGACTGCAACACCGATGACAAACAGCCATGCCATATTGTCAATCAGCGCGCCGCCTGCCTTTATCAACAGGAAGCCAATGTTATACAGTGCACCGCTCGTGGCCGCACCCGGCACGCCCATAACGCCCGGAGCGATCGCGTAGCCGAGACCCATCAGGATACCGCAGATCGGCAGCGCAGCTACCGGCAGCATCAAAGCCTTGCCCAGCTTTTGCAGTTTTTTCATCATAAGAGTTTCCCCTCCTTATTTTGTGGACCGCCGAAGCGGCCGATTGTGTTGACGGATGGGAGAGCCGAACTCCGTTTCCGTCCCCCTATTTCATCGCCGTTCACACCCGGCGAAATGAAATCCTTACAAATTACTCTCGAGGAACGCCTGCATTGCAGCTGCAGCGGTCTCCTCGTCCTCACCCTCGATGGTGAGCTTTACGGTATCGCCGCACTTGACGCCCAGACCCATCACGCCCATGATGCGCTTGGCATCGACTTCCTTTTTCGGGCTGGCGATCATGATTTTCGAGGCAAACTTGCCTGCCTCCTTGACCAGCAGACCCGCCGGTCGAGCGTGGATGCCCAGTGCATCCTTGATGGTATATTCAACGATTTTCATGGAGAATACTTCCTTTCCGTTACTTTTTCTTCAGTGTCAGCAGTGCATCGCCTGCGGCGACCGCGCCGCTCGCGGCGGGCTCCACGGTGAACGCATCCGGGTTGCACACGAGGATGGGCGTTACGATCTGATAGCCCTCCGCCTTGATGGCCGCCGGATCAAACTCGATGAGGACATCGCCTTTTTTGACCTGCTGGCCTGCCTTACAGCACGCCTTGTAGTGCTTTCCCTCAAGCTGCACCGTGTCGATGCCGACATGGATGAGCAGCTCCGCGCCGTCCGCCGTCGTCATGGAAACGGCGTGGCCGGTCTCAAACATCACATCCACCGTGCCGTCCGCCGGAGCAACGATGCGTCCTTCGCTCGGCTCGATCGCAATGCCCGGGCCGAGAATGCCCTGTGCGAACGTGGGATCGGGCACGTCCTCCAATGCTACCACCTTGCCGGCAACCGGCGCCGTTACCTCGATGCCGCTGTCGCCGCCAAACAGATTTTTCAGTTTACCAAACATTTTGCTCACAACCTTTTTGATTAGGCAATACCGCATGATCGAACAAGCGTAATTTGCGCGGTGTTGCCTTAAGTATGCCATTTTCGTCACAAAACATACAGAAAATAAAAAGAACCAAATCTCAACACAGATATAACTTGCTCTTTGATAGCAAATCCTGTGTGAAATCTGGTTTTGCCCGCCGAAGCGGTAACAATCCATTTCAAACGGATACTGTTTACTTGTTACTTGCAGTATAACAAACTTTTCTCACCTTGGCAAGAGCAACCTGTCGAATTAGTTGCCAAATTTTCGCGTTGTTTTTCTGCACTTTGCACAAAAACAGGGCAGTGCCGCTGGTTTGGCACTGCCCTGTGAGAATCAATTCTCATCCGGGTGCTCCATCACCCGGGCGATATGGATGGTGAGATACAGCAGCTCATTCTGCCCGGAATGGAACCCTTTTTCCGTCTGCACATAGGCGCGGATGCGGTCCGCGCAGGCGTAGGCACGCGGGTACTTGAACCGCACCACATCGAGCAGATCGCCGTCCTCATCGCCATAGCCTTCTCCGCTGACGATACGCCGCGCATAGAACTTGAGGTGCGTGACAAACCGATAGTAATTTAGCGATTCATGGTCCGGCCGGAAGCCGTATTCATCGTAAACGATGCCGAAAACCGCTTTCAGCAGGTAAGTCATGTCGTAAATATCGCGGATTTCACCACCGAGCTGTGCATTGACAAAGTGCAGCGCGATAAACGCTGCCTCATCATCCGTGAACTCCACGCCGGTCTCCTCCTTGACGATCTCATTCGCCTTGAGACCCACGCGGAATTCGTCCTTGTACAGCTGCCGGATGTCCCACAGCAGCGGATTGGGCAGTACAATGCCCTCCTTATAGCGGTTGACGGCCGCCGAGATATGATCGGGCAGCGTAACGTAAATGCTGTCCGACAGCTCCTTGCCGAGCGCGATCTTCGCATGGTTGATAATGCGTTCGCTCATCAGGAAATGCGGCAGCGGAATGCTTGTTATCAGCTGCTGGAACCGGTCGGAAAGCTGATCCGAGTGCAGTGTGAACCGCTTTTCCACCTTGTCCGGCGGTGCTTCGTCACCTGCGCGGCGGCCGAAGCCCAGACCGCGCCCCATAAGCACAGTCTCCGCACCGTTTTCATCCAGCGCGACCACAACATTGTTGTTGAGTACCTTTTCTATTTTCACGTCCGCGCCTCCTGACCCGCACCGCAGCACGCATCAAACGCTTCACGCGCCGCACGGACTGCATTTTCGTCGCACTGCCACAAACTGAATTCGCTCAGTCCGGGCAGCCCCATCGGCACATTTTCGCGCCGGAACTGCATTCTGCTGTTTTCCACCCGCTTTGCGGAAAGATGAAAGGCATTCGCGCCTGTTTTCGGCTGCAAATCGCGGATAACATCGGCGTTTACGCCTGCACCGACCAGAATCTGCACGTCCTCTCCTGCTTTTGCAACCAGCGCGCGCAGCAAATCCGCGCCTGTGGTGCAGTCCGCCTGCTGCCCTGAGGTCAAAATGGTATCCACACCCAGCCGCTTTGCGGTTTCCAGTGCCGCAAACGGGTCGCGGCAGACATCGAACGCACGGTGCAGCGTCACACCGCAGCCGCCTGCAAGCGAAATCAGTTTGGCCATACGTTCCTCATCAAGATCGCCCTCGGGCGTGAGCACGCCGATGACAATGCCGTCCGCGCCAAGCGCGGCAAAGCGCTTCACCTGACGGCAGAGCAGCTCAAATTCGCTTTCCGTATACAAAAAATCGCCGCAGCGCGGACGCAGCAGCACACGAACCGGTACGGAAACCCGTTCCCGCACCATGCGGAACAGATCCTCATCCGGCGAAGTACCGCCGATCATTAAATTGGCGCATAACTCCAGCCGCATAGCACCGCCGCGCTCCGCGCTTACCGCAGACTCGACTGAGTGGGTGCAAACCTCCAGAACCGGTTTCATTTCCTGCTCCTCCTTCGAGACAGAATAACGCTTGGCAAATTATGTGATTCAATCCACACTGTTATCAGTTAATTATATCACCAAAATCCACATAGGTCAACGCAGGTTTTTTCAGCATCCTGCACAATAAAAATCAGATGTTTTCATATAAATAAACCACTTCCCTGCTTCGTATGCAGAGAGGTGATCTACAGCATTTTCCGCATAATGGCAGCTGATCTCGACCATGCCGCGAATACCGTCGATCGGTGTACGGATATCATGGCATTGACGGATATTTGCCGTCCATATTCCCAAAAAATTCTCCGCGTTTTTGGCTGTTTCTTTTCTTCGGCTGAGTTGTCTTGTCAGTTTGTATAAAAATACAAAGAAGTTTTGCACAAATCGGATAGTTTGCAGGAATTCGAGCATACTTATGCAAATAGACCGCATATTTTGTTGTTTTTTTTAACAATTTTGTGCTATACTGAATATACAGCCCATAAAATGGGTAATGCGCGCCGGAGCAGTTCCGCTGCACCGAGCCGACAGGAGAGGTGTTTTATGAACAGTATTACGACCCGCGTTTGGATCGCGGGAGCAAGCGGCAGACTGGGTTCCGCACTTAGTCATCGTTTCGGCGGCAACACAGCATATAAGCTGGTAACCAGCGACCGTGATGTAGCGGTCGAGGATGTATCCGTTGTCGGTCGTTTTGCCGATATTAACCATCCGGATGTCATCATCAACTGTGCCGGTCTGACCGACGTGCAGGCCTGCGAGGAGAACCCCGAAGAAGCGTATAAGATCAACGCCATCGGCGCCCGCAATCTGGCGACCGCTGCAAGACGCATCGACGCAAAATTCATTCAGATCTCGACCGACGACGTATTCGGCGGCGACGAGGACAAGGCTTTCTGTGAGTTCGACGATCCCCATCCGACCACGATGTACGGCAAGAGCAAGTACGCCGGTGAAAAGCTCGTGCGTGAGCTGACCGACAAGCATGTTATCGTGCGTTCGTCGTGGCTGTACGGCGTCGGCTCGTACGACTTTGTTGACCGCGTGCTCGATACGGCGGCAAAGGAAGGCGCTGTCCATCTGCCGGAGGATGAGATTTCCTCCCCGACCTCGGCGGAAGCGCTCGCCGGCTTTATCGACTGCCTGATGCACAGCCGCGAGTACGGCCTGTTTCACGCATCGTGCGACGGCTCGTGCTCCCGCGCAGAGTACGCCCGCGAAATTCTGCGTCTCGCCGGCAAGGAAAACGTGCCGGTCACCTCGGCCTCCGAGAACACTGCGCTGCGCCCGCGCTTTACGCTGCTGGACAATATGATGCTGCGCATCACTGGTTTGTATCAAATGCCGGACTGGCATGACGCACTGAGCGAATACATGTCCCACCGGCAGACGGGAGTAAATAAATGAATGAAGTAAAAGAGAAAAAGAAAATCGGTCTGACTACAAGGATCTTTATCGCGCTGATCGCCGGTGCAATCGTCGGCATTGCGCTCAACATGTTCGCAGCTGATGTGGATTTTGTGCAGAACGTGCTGGTAAACGGCATTTTTTATGTTGTCGGTCAGGGCTTTATCCGCCTGATGCAGATGCTGGTCGTACCACTGGTATTCTGCTCGCTGATCTGCGGCGCCACCGCCATCGGCGATAGTAAAACGCTCGGCAAGGTCGGCGTAAAGATCATCGGCTTTTACATTTTCACCACGATGATGGCGGTTGCCGTTGCACTCGGTATCGGTCTTCTGATCAAGCCGGGCATGGGTCTGGATATGTCGCAGATCCAGACCGCCGAAGTCGCCGCTTCTTCGGATTCGGTCAGCTTTGCGGAAACCCTGCTGAACATCATCCCGAAAAACCCGATCGGTGCGCTCGCCAACGGCGAAATGCTGCAGGTTATCGTGTTTGCACTGATCGTCGGCGTTATCCTCGCCAAGCTGCAGGATAAGACCCAGCTGGTAACGAACTTCTTCCAGCAGGGCAACGATATTATGATGGAAATGACCATGATGGTCATGGGTCTTGCGCCGATCGGCGTGTTCTGCCTCATCGCCAAAACCTTTGCGGGCCTCGGCTTCTCCGCGATGGTGCCGATGTTCAAGTACATGGGCGCGGTGCTGCTGGCGCTGGTCATCCAGTGCTGCGGCGTGTACCAGATTCTGCTGGCGCTGCTTACAAGACTCAATCCGCTGCGTTTCCTCAAGAAATTCGCTCCGGTTATGGGCTTTGCGTTCTCGACCGCAACCTCTAACGCCACTATCCCGATGAATATCGATACGCTGGAGGAAAAAATCGGCGTTAACCGCCGTATTTCGTCCTTCACCATCCCGCTCGGCGCGACCATCAATATGGATGGTACGTCCATCATGCAGGGTGTTGCCGTTGTATTCGTTGCACAGGCGTTCGGCATCCAGCTGAGCCCTGCGGATTATCTGACCGTTATTGCAACCGCAACGCTCGCCTCCATCGGTACCGCAGGCGTGCCGTCGGTTGGTCTGGTTACGCTAGCAATGGTATTCGATTCGGTCGGTCTGCCGGTTGCCGGCATCGGCCTGATCATGGGTATCGACCGTATCCTCGATATGGCGCGTACTGCCGTTAATATCACCGGCGACGCTGTCTGCACCACGATCGTGGCGCATCAGGACGGCGCACTGGATAAGTCTGTATTTAACAAAAATTAAATCAAGCTGACAGGAAAACCCCCGTATTTCGTAAGAAATACGGGGGTTTTCTGGTGCCGCCAGCCGGAATCGAACCGGCACGGTTTTAAGGCCGGGGGATTTTAAGTCCCCTGCGTCTACCAGTTCCGCCATGGCGGCGTGTAAATATTATACCAGAACGGGCACGGTCTGTCAAACATGTGCGCCGTCGGTTTGAGGATTTTTCAATCCCGCCTCTGCTGCTTTCCTGTTGCGTCCTTCCGGAAAAAGCTATACAATAAATATAAAAGTTCTCCTGTGCAGAAACGAGCATACGGTACGCTTTCCATGCCGTTCCGGCTATGCATTTGGCGTACCGGTTCGATGTCCGAAAAAATTTTGAAACAGGCGGAACAAACCATACAGAACAAACGTCTAAGCTGATATATGGCAATGACCCCACCGCAGCAGCGGCCGTGCTGTCGATGGCATTCGTTATTGTCATATACAGGATAGAGAGTATAAGCATTAACAGTGAAAAGGAGGAAAAAATATGAAACGGTTTCAGAAGGCGTTACTCGGTGTTGTGGTGAGCGGTGCATTGCTGTTCTCGGCGCAGGCGGCGGAACTGTCCAGTGCGGCACAGAATACGCTGCAGTCGGCCATGATCAAGGCACAGCAGGAGATCAAGGATTACGGTCAGGTGAAAACGCTCGGCTTTACCGGCGAAAACTGCGAGATTATCCTCTCGAACCTCAACGCGAAACAGTATTTGGTTAACCTAACAGCTGACAGCACACACAAGTATGGTATTCTGGACAAAACGACCGGCAAGCTGGTTGTTCCTGTGGAGTACGATTATTACATTGCGCTTGACGGCACGGAAACACTGGTTAGCCAGTACGACGCTGATCATCACCCCAACTACTGGTTCGCCGATGAAACCGGCAAACTGACGCCGATGAAGCTGCCGTCCGGTTATGAGCTTGCGACGTATGAGCCAAACAGCAATGTGTTCGTGCTCTTCAAAAACGCGAAAAAGCCGGTATATGACCCGTATTCCGGCGATGGTCCAACCACACAGGTTGAGGATGTCACCTTCTTTGCTCTGGCCGACAAAGACATGAACATCATCCTCGATGACATCGACATGGTACCGGATTGGTACGCCGATTTCTTCATCGCAAAGACCGGCAGCACTAAGTGGGAACGTGTTGGCAAGGCAGGCGCGGACGGCAACGGCACCTACGGTCTGTTTGACCCGAAAACCGAAAAATTTGTCGGCAAGCACGATTTTAACCAGATTTTCTGGTACGATCAGCACTTTATCGGCACACGCAGCAGCGGCACAAAATCTTATCTGCTGGATGGCAAGGGCGGCGAAACCCTGCTGCCCGCAAACGTCAAGGAGTACAGCAGCTGGGCCAAAACCGAAGTAGCTGCCGCAGGAGAGCACGGTCTCACTGAGTCATTCTCCTATCCCAGGCTGGACATTACCCGCGAAAACTTCACCATGCTGGCGATGAACCTGTACAACAAGATTTATCCCAACAAGGAGATTCCGGCTCTGGAAACCAAGTTCACCGACTGCAGGGACGACCCGAACGTGAACAATGCCGCCGTACTCGGCATTGTCACCGGCTACGAGGACGGCACCTTCCGTCCGTACAAGACCATCTCCCGCCAGGAGGCGGCCACCATGCTCGACCGCCTGTACGCAGCACTCGGCGGCCAGACCGAGTTGATTGCCGACCCTGCCTACGCCGATGATGCACAGCTTGGCGACTGGGCGCGCGGCAGCGTTTACGCAATGCGCCAGACCGGCATCATGCAGGGCAAGGAGAACAATCAGTTCTGCCCGACGGACGGCTACACCGCAGAGCAGTCCATTGTGACCATCGAGCGCATGTATCAAATCATCAAGTAACCAGCCATATCAAAAAGGACTTCGTTTTGACGAAGTCCTTTTGCTTACTCATAACGTCCCATGAAAATCTCGGTTACGATGCCGTTTTCGATGGTGACACGCAGCAGGTCCACCATCGTTTCGTCCCGTGCGTCCGGCGAGCCGTACAGATCGAGGAACCGTGCTTCGCTGTCTCCGACACGCAGTCCGCGCACGGTTTTGTGCCGCCAGAACAGCCACCGGCAGGTCAGCGGAATTTCATCCGGTGCCTCGGTGATGATAACGCGGTTGCGGCTCTTATCCCACCGTATCTGCGGAATGTGGCTGTCCCACAGGTACGAAAACGGCGTGTACAGCACACCATTCCGTTCCACGCCGGAGACAGCGGTCTCAGCACCGTGCAGTTTGTAGGTTTTGCCGTCTGTCGTACCGCCAAGGCGCTCAACGATCTCTTTCAGCGGCACATACGGCTCGTTTTTGTACAGAACAACCGGATTCTCCAGCGTGATCGGCTCTCCGTTCTGCAGAGCTTCCCTGCTGCCGATTTCCATGCTGAGCGACGTGTTCGTCCGCTCCAGATAGCCGATTCGCCAGACCGCCAGTCCAATTGCAAGCACAAGCGCCAGCAGCGGCAGCCAGTATTTTTTCACAATACGCATGATTTTCCTCCCTGATTACGCCTTCTGCGTCATACGCAGCATTGTGATGATCGACTGCTCGCAAGTATAGCCATTCTTCGGATCAAATCGATTCGCTCCTACGCCCTGCATGATACCGGTTTGCCTCATCGCATAGACAGAATTCTTTGCCCATGCGCCAATACTTCCGTTGTCAGTATAGAGCGTAGGACTGGCTTCGATCTTTCCATACAGCACCGTATAAAGGCGCTGCAGGATAACCGCCGCTTCCTGTCGGGAAAGCTCGCGCGTGGGCTGAAAGGTGCCGTCCTCATAACCGGTGACAATACCGAGTGATGCAATCTGACGCACTATGTCTTCATCGCAGTCGGAGAACGGCTGTGCCAGTTCAGGCAGATTGATGTTTGGGTTTACCGTCTGAATGGTTTGCCAAGCCAGTTCGCAGAATTCATCGCGGTGGATGTTCAGGCGGTATGGTGTATGATAGGACAGTCGGAGTCCGTCTTTCTCCGCTTGTTCGACTATATTTTCAGCCCAAGTGCTGGGAACATAGCAGTAATTCGCCTGTTCGCGCTCATTTCCGTTGCTGTCCAACAGATACTCGGTCGTACCGTGACAGCCGAACCAGCGGTCATTTTCGTGTGATACCTCATCGTAGCGGCTGCTGCTCACCGTTTTGCCGCTGCGGTCGATGAACATATATTTACTGTTGAAATACAGCCGCGGCCACGGTCCGCCGTCCGGCAGATACCAGTCAGTCGCGCCCACGCGAACGGCGACAAGGCCGTTATAAAATAGTTCGCTATCACAAGAGTAATCATACTGACCAACGTTGTAATACTGGTCGATGCCGTCCTGCAGGACGGTAAAATCCGGTCCCAGCAGCGTGTACTGATGGAACGTGTACGGCATTGTGCCGCTATCGGTCCGCACAGTTCTGGTGACCGGGTACTGGCAAAGGACATATCCTTGATCATCGACTGCCAATACACGGCCGGCATGAGGAATGGATACATCGGTCAAGCTGCCGTTCAGGTCACACAGCTGATACCTGCCGTCGGTCTCCAGCAGCAGCTGATCATTCGCAGCTTTCCACATGCTGCCGTTGAACAGCGGTGTGATGATCTTTCCGGCGGACAGATCGACCGCACAGATCCATCGGCTTCTATCGTCACTCGGGGTAAATATCAGCTCCCAGATGTCCTTTTCCTCGATCAGTCGACATGGAAAAACCTCGCAGCTGTCAATTTTCCAAGTTTTCCATGTCGGATATCCCGGATAACTGGTATCCTCTTCTGGTGGGCTTTGCTGAAAATGCGTAATTGCCTGATGCGTAAGCTGCGTTTGCGATGCGGCATCTGCGGCTCCGGCGCCAATCAGCATACAGCCGCACAGCACGAGTGCAGACAGCAAAACCATTCGTTTTTTCATGTTCCCTATCCCCTTGCCAGATGAATTTTAGACCATATCCATATATAATATATAATCTAACTATTCTGCACTGTCAACTGTGACATGAAAACAAATTTTTTGAGAGAACTTTTTCACACTTTTCCTCGTCTAACGGTTATAGTAAGCGAAGGATTTCACAGGCAGGAGGTATTTTTTATGAAACGATGGCGTTATTTATGTGCAGCCGCGCTGATCGCGGGCAGCATGGCGGCGGGAGCCGGTGCGGTATCGATACCGAGCACTGCTTTAACACAGTTGCAGCAGCAGTGGCAGGCAGATACTTCCCCAGATTATCTTTCCGCGGACAGCGGCCAATCCCGCATAGCAGCGTATACGCTCGTGCCGAAAAAAATCTGTACAAAATTTTTATCGACAGCTTGTACGGTATTGCCGATTTGAAAACCAGAAAATGATCGTTCCCGCAGAATATACCACAATCGATGTGATGTCAGACGGCAGATTTCTGCTGACTCGTTATGAAAACCAGGCTTCTTCGTTCTATTATGCCGATGCGAGCGGAACGGTCACACCGATTCAGACGCCGGTCAAAGGCACCTATTTCGGCATAGCAGGCGATGACTGTTTCTTCATCGGTGTCTATGCGAAACGTCCGCTGACGGCTGCAGTACAGCAGCCTGCCGAGCAGTATGATATTCCGACACTTGTGCTGCTCGACGAAAACATGAAGGTTATCCGCGATGATATCGACGGCGCTTGCGGTGCTGTATCCACGCCGCATTTCACGAATGGCCTGATGCCAATACTTTGTGGATTGGTTCCCGAAAAGGAGCAATCGGCAACGAAACGTACGGTTTGATTGACAAAACCGGCCAGTTTGTCGGCAGGCACGATTTCGACGAGCTCAGCTGGACGGACAGCCGCTACATCGGCAAGCGCGGCACCGCACTTTACCAGCTAGACGGCAAAGGCGGTGAAATCCGACTTCCGGCTAACGCTTCGCAGGAAAGCAGCTGGGCCAAGGCGGAACTGGAAGCCGCTCGGGAACATGACATTTCGCTTTCTTTCTATTATCCCAGGCTGAATATCACGCGCGTGGATTTCTGCAGACTGGCGGTCAAGCTGTATCAAAAGGTGCAGCCGAATGCCTCCGCGGCTCCGGCAGCGGCCTTTTCCGACTGCGAGAATGAGAGTGTCTATCTGGCAGCGGCGCTCGGTATTGTAACCGGCTATGATGACGGAACATTCCGACCGTACCAGTCCATCACCCGTCAGGAGGCCGCCCTTAATTCCCTATCACGCCCCAACTGCAAGCCGCTGTGCGCCGTTCTGACGCCCTTACGCCCTATCCCCATCTGCCTGTAAAAGCGCGCAAAAAAGCCGCCCGGAAAACCGGGCGGCTTGCATTTTGGAGAAATTACTTGAGCTGTACGCGCTCACGAATCGAATCGGTTACGGAAAGCTGTACGCTCTGTGCGGAGTAGCCGGTGCACGCCACCTGCGCCACATAGCTGCCGCGCTTGAGGCTGAACGACGCCGTGCCGTCCGTGCCGGTGGTGATGCTCTTGCCGCCGACCGTGACAACCGCACCGGACAGCGGAGCGCCGTACGCGTTGGTGACAACCAGCTGTACATTCTCGAGAATCTCGCCGGTCAGCTTGACCGTGCGGCCTGCAGAGATTTTGACCGTCTGCGTAACCGCCGCGGTAAAGCGCGAATGCGTTGCCGTTACAACGTACGAGCCGCGCTTGACATAAACGGTTGCCGTGCCGTCCGAGCCGGTGGTCAGCGTCTGCGCTGCCGTGCCGCTCTCCGCGTCCGAAGGTGTGAAGGTGACGGACGCGCCCGAAATCGGCAGGCCGAGATCATCGACCACGGAAGCCGTCAGCGCGTAAGTGGTAACGTAGTTGACACGCAGCGTCGGGCTTTGACCCTTGCTCATCACAAAAACGAAATCCGCGTAGGATGCGCCGCTCTTGCCGAATTCCGCAACCGCAGACTTGTTGATCGTGACCTTGCTGCCCTTGATCTTGTACTGCCAGTTCTCCTCGAGCGTCTTGCCGTTCGAGCGGATATTCTTGAGCGCTGCGCCGTCTACCATGTTAAGCGTTACCACCAGATCGGCGTAGCCGCCGGACGAGGTGTTCGCGTCAAAATCGACCGTGCCCGGAACCACTTCGTTCACCGGCGCGGTATCTACCACGCTCAGCGAGCAGGTAAAGGACGAACCCTGATTGGGTACGAATGTAACCGTATAAGTGCCCTTGCTCTTCTTGGCAAGCGTCTCCTTGAGCAGACGGATTGTGCCGTTCGTTGCATTATAGGTGTAATCCGTGCCGCGCTCGAGCACCGTACTGCCGATTTTGATGGAATCCAGACGCGTGCCCGCCGGAAGAACGACGTTTACCGTCTGATCGGCATAGTTTGCGGACTGCTCGTACTTATCAAAGGTAATCTGGCTCGGGCTGACTGCGCTCTGCGCCGAGTTGCTGACCGCCAGACCGATGGCTGCCTTGGAGCCGTCCTCAAAGGTCAGTTCTGCGGTGTAAGTGCCCGCCTTGAGCGTGGACAGATAGGTTTTGTACACGCGAATGCCGTTCTTGTCGCTCAGCAGGTTATAATCCGTGCCCTGCTTGAGATTGGTACCGTTGACCGAAACACGGGTCAGATCGTTCTTGTCCGCGTTGAAGGTGAATTCGTAGGAGAACGCGATTGCGTCCTTGTTGTTTACGTCGATGGACAGCGTGGACGGAGAAACCGAAACGCTGGTGGACGCCGCAACGTCCTTGCCGGCAATCTTCGCGGTGACGCCGCTCGCCAGCTCAACGCTGGTCGGCTGCATGGTCAGCTCACAGCCGTTGGAGTTGAGCACCGCCTTCTGGACCGAGCCGCCGCCGGTGACAGTGGTTCTTCCGTTCGCGGTAAGCGTGCTGATGGAGGTACTGCCGGTCGTCAGGATGGTGCCGGTCTGCTCATTGGCAACGTCCCAGACAGCTGCATCCAGCGTCAGGCTGACGCTGCTGCCGTTCATTTTAAGATCGGAGAAGCCGCCTGCAGTCGCTGCCAGATTGCTCTCGGTCAGCGTTGCAGAGGTTTTTACCTCGGTGGTGCCGATGTTGGTGTTGCCGGTCGCAATGACCTGCGGGGTCAGCCCGGTCGGGTTGGAGACGACCATCTCGAGTGCAGAAACACCGTCCAGCGTTACATTGCCGCCGCTGACGATGATATCGCCCGCAACGGTGACATCCTCAAGCGTTACATTGCCCGCCAGAACGCCCTCGGTGATGTACAGATTGCCCTTGATATCCGCATCGGCCAGCGTGCACGGTACGGAAATCGTAACGTTTTTGGTATCGCTCTTGAGCGTAGCCTGCGAATACACGTTGCCATTCTTATTCAGCGAGGTGCCCATATAGCCGTACAGCATTTTGGCGATTTCGCCTCGGCTGAGCGTGCCCTGCGGCTTAAAGGTACCGTTCGTGTAGCCGTTGATATACCCCTGCTTGACCGCTTCCGCAACGTAGGATTTGCTGTAATCGCTCAGCTTGGCCCGATCAGAGAACATATCCAGCGCAGACAGGTCAGCCGTCGGCGTGTACTTGTGCAGTCGGCCGAGGATGGTTGCCGCCTGCTCACGGGTCAGCGTGCCCTCCGGCGCCATACGGTTGTTGCCGACACCGTTGATATAACCCTGCTTGACCGCAATCTGCACGGTTTCGTAGAAAACATCGCTCGAATTGACATCCGAGAAGCTGATATCCGCCCTTTCGGTAAAGCCGAACGCGCGGTTGATATAGCGCATGAACTCCCAGCGCGTTACCTTGTCATCCGGGCCGTAGTTACCCGTGCTGGCAGACGGATTGATAATGCCGTTTTCATGCAGCTCAGTAATGTAGGACTTTGCCCAGTGGCCATCAATATCCGAAGCCGCAAAGGCAGCCGGCACGGTACTGACCAGCAGCGCCGCTGTCAGTACGGCGGAAAGGACTTTTTTCAAAGCTATCACCTCTTATTATAATTTACCTTTATTCTACCATTCTTTTGTTTATTTGTGTACTGTTATTTTTATCTCGAGACAGGGCTTTTGTCTAAATAGACGGCCTGCTGCCGGTTTCGGTTCCGCATTTTCGCAGAATTTTCCGGTATTCTCACAGAACGTACAATTTCTGCTCTGCCGTTTTGTATATCATTACTCCGCTTCATGGAATCTTTTCACAAATTCGCGCAAAACCCCTTGCATTGACAGCCGGATATTGTATAATTTAGATAGTGGCAATCCGTCGGCCGAAAGCGGCGATGCGCCAACTAACACGATGAGGTGATACCAATGGATTATATGTCGGAATACAAGCGTTGGCTGGACTGCTCTGCCCTCTCTGCGGACGAGCATGCCGAGCTGGCTGCTGTTGCAGATAATCAGGAAGAGATCGAAAGCCGTTTCTTTGCGCCGCTGTCGTTCGGCACGGCCGGTCTGCGCGGTGTACTGGGCGTCGGCCTCAACCGCATGAACCGCTTTACCGTCGGTCAGGCTGCACAGGGTCTGGCAAACCTGATCGTATCGAACGGTCAGGCCGCAATGGACCGCGGCGTTGCCATCGCATACGACTCCCGCCATTTCTCGGCCGAGTTCGCCAAGCAGTCTGCGTGCATCATGGCCGCAAACGGCATCCAGTCGCTGCTGTTCGATGAGCTGCGTCCGACCCCGGAGCTGTCCTTCGCTGTCCGTCACTACGACTGCATCGCAGGCATCAACATCACGGCTTCCCACAACCCGAAGGAGTACAACGGCTACAAGGTTTACTGGGAGGACGGCGCACAGCTTCCTCCGGCCGAGGCAGACGTGGTTGCCAGCGAAATGGCAAAGACCGATATCTTCACCGGTGTAAAAACTGCAGACTACGATGAGTCCGTCAAAAACGGTCTGATCCGTATTCTGTCTAAGGAGACCGACGAGGCTTACCTCGGCGAAGTCATTAAGGTTGCGGTAAATCCGGACTGCGTAAAGCAGGTTGCCGATGAGTTCAAGCTGGTGTACACGCCGTTCCACGGTGCCGGCTACCGTCTGGTGCCCGAGATCCTGCGCCGTCTGGGCTACAAGCACATTATCTGTGAGCCGGAGCAGATGAAGATCGACGGCGACTTCCCGACCGTTAAGAACCCGAATCCGGAGTACAAGGAAGGCTTTACGCTCGCCATCGAGCTGGCAAAGCAGAACGATGTTGATCTGATCATCGGCACCGACCCGGACTCCGACCGTACCGGCATCGTCCTCAAGGACAAGTCCGGCGAGTATGTCACCCTGTCCGGCAATCAGGTCGGCGTGCTGCTCACCGATTACATCATCACCGCAAAGAAGCTGACGAACACCATGCCTGCACATCCGGCGGTGCTCAAATCCATCGTTACCACCGAGATGGCACGCGCGGCGGCTGAAAAGAACGGCGTTGAGTGCTTCGACACCTTCACCGGCTTCAAGTTCCTTGCCGAGAAGATCAAGCAGTTCGAGCAGGACGGCTCTCACGAGTACATTTTCGCATTCGAGGAGTCCTACGGCTACCTGTGCGGCGATTATGCCCGCGACAAGGATGCCGTTACCGCTTCCATGCTGATCGCCGAGATGGCAGCTTACTACCGCACCCAGGGCAAGACCCTGTACGACGCAATGGAAGAGATGTACGAGAAGTACGGCTGCTACTGCGAGCAGACCATTTCAATCGTTATGCCGGGCGTTTCCGGCCTGCAGCGCATGAAGGAGCTCATGCAGGAGCTGCGCGACAAGCCGCTGACCCAGATCGGCACCCACAAGATCGATTACACCCGCGACTATATGCCGGGCACCCGTACCTGCATGGCAGACGGCAAGTCCGAGCCGATGGAGCTTAAGGGTCAGAACGTGATGTACTACGAGCTCGAGGGCGGCACAACCTTTATCATCCGTCCGTCCGGCACCGAGCCGAAGGTCAAGGTTTACATCATGGCCAAGGGCGAGAACAAGGCCGAGGCCGCAGAAAAGGTCGAGGCTCTGACCGCTGCAGCGAAGGAAATCGTAAAGTAACTGAGGCAACACCGCAGTAAAAATCCAGCAACGCTGAATGCAGCCGAATTCCGGTTCGGCTGCATTTTTCCGGAATCACCTTGATTACCGAAATTATTATACCTTAATTATTTTAGGGGAACAAAAATATGATCAAACGCATTATTTCCTGTATTGTAAGCACGGTCATCGTGCTCGGCGTCACCATCGCGTATGACCGCACGCCTGCATGCCGCATTGCCGTGATGGAGCAGGTGCCGACACAGCTGGCTTCCGTTCTGCCGCGTGCTGCCTCCTACGAACTGGAGCTGCGCACGGAGGAAGGCAACCGCAGCTACACGGTCAACTGCCATGACAAGGACGGCAGCACCTTCCGCTCCTACACCATGCAGACCGTGGAAGATCAGGAGGAGCCGCTGGGCTTCACCTACACAGACTACACCTACGACGAAAACGGCAACTGCACGGATGCCATCACCACCGACAAGACCAACAACTCCACCTCGGAGTATCGCCGCAGCTATGACGACAAAAACCGCGTTCTGCGCACGGAAAACTACGAGGATGGCGAACTTTCGGCCTCCTCCGAGACGGTTTACACCGAGGTTGACAACGGTCAGTCCTCTGCCGTCAACACGGTTTACGACGCAGACGGCAACGAGCTGATGGTCGTCCGCATGGGCATGAACACCAACGGCGACGTGCTGTCCTCCCGCACCTACGAGGGCGAAGACAATATCACCTCCTCCACCGACAACCGCTACGACAGTCAGGGACGGCTCATCCAGTCGGTCACCGTAGACGAGAGCGGCGTCGTGTTCGAGGTGCTCACCGTGTACTCGGTGGACGGCAAAACGCAGACCACCCGCTCGACCATCGAAGGCGGCACCCTCTCGACCGATACCCGTACCTTTGATGATAACGGCAATCTGGTCTCCATGCATCAGACCGACAGCGACGGCTACGCAAGCGATACCACTTATACACAGTTTAAGTGACCTGTCGCGGAACTTTAATCCGCAGTGAAAACCACCCGTTCGGGTGGTTTTTCCTTTTTTTCGGGCATACTATTATCAGCTATACACCGACCATTTCTCCCTATTTGTCGGTTTTCCGCTAAACTCCTGCAAAATTCCTGTCTGGATATTGCTTTTTCTCGGTCAAACGGCTATAATCGCTATATGCGTATCAAGACTGTGTCAACAGAGCACAGCTATAGAGAAATAGATCGGAGGTGCGCTATGCGCATCATTATTGTAGGCTGCGGCAAAGTCGGCTCGGAGCTGGCAGGACAGCTCAGCGCGGCCGGACACGACCTGACACTGATTGACCTGTCCGAACGCCGTCTGGATGAACTGTCCAACACATACGACCTTGCTACAGTAAAGGGCAGCGGCACCAGCTATCACGTTCTGCGGGAAGCCGGCGTGCAGGATACCGACCTGCTCATCGCCGTTACCACCCATGACGAAATCAATCTGCTTTCCTGCCTGATCGCTCGTAAAGCATCCGGCTGCCACGCCATCGCGCGTGTGCGCGATCCGGAATATGTATCCGACCTCGGCTTTATCCGCGATGAGCTGGGTATTTCAATGGTCATCAACCCCGAGCTGTCCACCGCGCGTGTTGTTTCGCGTCTGATCCGCTTCCCGTCGGCCATCCGCGTCAGCACGTTTGCCCGCGGACGCATCGAGTTGCTCGACCTCAAAATCCCGCACGAGTCCCGCCTGGACGGTATGGCGGTCTGCGAGGTCAATCCGCTGCTCCGCACGGACGTGCTGCTGTGTATGGTCCGCCGCGACGGCCAGACCTATATTCCCAAGGGCGACTTCATCCTGCGCGAAAACGACAACATCACGGTGATCATTCCGCCGCACGAGCAGAGCGAATTTTTCGAGAAGGTCGGTTTGCCGGTCAAGCGCATTTCCTCTGCGATGCTGGTCGGCGGCGGCAAAATCTCGTACTTTCTTGCGAAAATCCTGCTGAATTCCGGCATTGCAGTCAAGATTATCGAAAACAAACTCGAACGCTGCGAAGCACTGTCCGAAATGCTCCCGAACGCGACCATCATCTACGGCGACGGCACCGACCGCAACCTGCTCGATGAGGAGGGTCTGGCAACCTGTGAGGCCTTCGCGGCTCTCACCGGCATGGACGAGGAGAACATCCTGCTTGCGCTGCACGCCGGCCGTCATTCCCGTGCGAAGCTGTTCACCAAGGTCAACCGTGTGAACTTCGAGGAAGTCATTGCCAGCATGCCGATTGGCAAGGTGATTCGCCCCAAGCAGACCACCGCCGAGCTGATCAGCCAGTACACCCGCGCGATGCAGAACTCGATGGGCTCCAACGTGGAGACCCTGCATCAGCTGGACGGCGCAGAAGCGCTTGAGTTCCGTGTTGCGGCGCACCATCTCACCGGTGTTCCCCTGCAGTATATGCCGATTCGTCCGGATGTTCTGCTGTGCTGCATCAACCGCAGAGGCAAGCGTATCATTCCGCGCGGCCACGATGTGCTGCATGAAGGCGATACGGTTATCGTCGTTTCCACCTTCGAGGGCATGAACGACCTTCAGGATATCTTCCTGCCGACAGCCGGAGGGCGCGAAAAATGAATTTCGCAATCGTCCGCTATCTGATTGGCTGGCTGATGGGCATTGAGTCCCTGTTCCTGCTGCTGCCCGCGTTTACCGCGGTCATTTACCGTGAACCCGAACTGCCTGCCTATATCGCCACCGCACTGATTTGTATGGTCGGCGCAGGCATTCTGTGTGAATACAAGCCGAAAAACACCAAGTTCTACGCACGCGAAGGCTTTGTGGCAGTCGCGCTGTGCTGGCTGGTGCTGGCCGTGACCGGTGCCCTGCCGTTCGTGCTCAGCCGCGAGATTCCGTTCGCAGTAGATGCGATTTTCGAGGCCGCATCCGGCTTCACCACCACCGGCGCTACCATTCTCGGCGATGTGGAGGCGCTTTCGCATGCCTCCATGCTATGGCGCTGTCTGATGCACTGGGTCGGCGGCATGGGCATTCTGGTGTTCATGCTGATCGTCCTGCCGCTGGCAGGCGGTCAGACCATTTATCTGATGCGCGCGGAAAGCCCGGGACCTTCGGTCTCCAAAATATCGCCGCATATGCGCGATACCGCGCTTATCCTGTACGCGATTTACTTTGGACTGACCGTTCTGCAGATCATTCTGCTGCTGTTCGGCGGCATGCCGATGTTCGACGCCATCTGCGTTTCGCTCGGCACGGCAGGCACCGGCGGCTTCGGCAACTGGAATAATTCCATCGCGCACTACAACAGCGCCTACCTGCAGAATGTCATCTCGGTCTTTATGATCCTTTTCGGCATCAATTTCAACGCGTATTTTCTGCTTTTGACCCGTAAATTCAAGCAATTGTTCAAAATCGAGGAGATTCGCGTGTACCTCGGCGTGATTGCCGTATTTACCACGCTGATCGCCTTCAACGTGCGCGGCTGCTTCGGTTCGCTGCGCGAGAGCTTCCACCATTCCCTGTTTCAGGTTGCGTCTATCATCACGACCACCGGTTTTTCAACCGTGGACTTTAACCAGTGGCCTGCATTCAGCAAGCTGCTGCTTGTGCTGCTGATGTTCATCGGCGCGTGTGCTGGTTCGACCGGCGGCGGCATGAAATGCTCGCGCATCCTGCTGCTGTTCAAGGGCGTAAAGAAGGAAATGATGTCGCTGATTCATCCGCGTCTGGTGCGCGTGCATAAAATGGACGGACAGCGCGTCCAGCATGAGGTCATGCGCTCGGTCAACGCCTTTCTTGTGGCATATCTGATCGTCATTGCCACTTCCATCCTCATTGTCAGTCTGCACTGTGAGGATATGGTAACCAGCTTCACCTCGGTCGTTACCTGCATCAATAACGTCGGTCCGGGACTCAATCAGGTCGGTCCTGCAGCCAACTTCGGTGCACTGCACCCGCTGAGCAAAATCGTGCTGACTTTCGATATGCTCGCCGGTCGTCTGGAGCTGTTCCCCATGCTTCTGCTGTTTGCACCGGAAACGTGGAGAAGAAACCGATAAAAAAACTGCCGCTAAACGTATACCGTTTAGCGGCTTTTGCGATGTCGAACGACCACGAATCATTCCGGTGCTCTACCGACACACCCGAATCATCGCGGCAGAATATGTCGAGATGGGGGTTTCCGGTTGCTCATGGGTATCTATCTCTTTGGGTAACACAATGGTGCTTTTTCTGTCTGACAATAGCCTGCCACGAAATCTATCGGTTGACAAATACGTCTTATCTGCCGCCCTTCACAGTTTTAATCTATCGACAGATGCTTTTTCAGTGCCTTCACATAGGAGTCCGCATAGCGGCTGAATACCACGTTTTTCTTGCGGATGAGACCGATGCGCATGCTGCCTTCCATCTCGAGCGGCCGCGCGATAATGCTCGGACTGTTCAGCTTACGGTCGATAATGCCCGAGCTGACCGTAAAGCCGTTCAGTCCGATCACCAGGCTGAACAGTGTTGCGCGGTCGCGGACCTGAATGGTTTTCGGCATGTCGAGCATGCTGAGCAGTTCCTCGGAAAAATAAAAGGAATTGCGGTCTCCCTGCTCAAAAATCAGATACGGATAGGGCTTCAGTTCATCGAGCGTGATGCACTTCCGGTCTGCGAGCGGATGGTCCTTATTAATGAACACATGCGGTGCGGCAGTGAACAGTTCCTCGAACACGAGCTCACTTTTGCGCAGCAGCTTGGAGAGCACGGTTTCGTTGCTCTCGGACAAATACAGCAGACCCAGCTCGCTTTTGCCCGACGCCACATCATCAATGATCTCACCGGTCTGTGTTTCCCGCAGGATAAAACCGTACTGGTCCGCGTCGTACTCCTTGACAACCTCGACGAATGCGTTCACCGCGAACGAATAGTGCTGACATGACACACAGAACTTGGGCACGCGCTTTTTGCCCACGCCGAAGTGCTCCTGCATGATGTCTGCCTGCTCGAGCAGCATGCGCGCAAACGAAAGCAGCTCCTCGCCCTCCTGCGTGACGGTTACGCCCTTGTTTGAGCGCACAAAGGCGGTAACGCCCATCTCCTTCTCTAAATTGTGAATCGCGGCGCTCAAACTCGGCTGCGAGAGAAACAGCCGCTCGGCGGCGTCCGTGATGTTGCCGCATTCGGCCACAGTGACAAGATAGGTCAGCTGCTGCAGGGTCATAGGAAAAACCTCCGGGAAATAATCTGTATCTATTGTAGCATGTCTGTGCGGAAATACAATGCGGTTTCCCTATCTATTCCCGCAATTTCATGCTATGATAGAGACAAAGGAGAGCGTAAAAATGAAAAATGTACTGTTTTACGGCGATTCCAACACCTGGGGTTATCAGGGCGACGATCCCATGCACCGCCTGGACGCGGACAAGCGTTACACCGGTGTGGTTGCGGCTCAGTTCCCGGACGTGCACTTTATCGAGGAAGGTCTGTGCGGACGCACCATCTGCAACACCGACCCGATTGATTACGGCCGAAACGGCATGGCAATGCTGCCTGCCTTGCTGGCAACGCACGATCCGCTCGACGTGATCGTTATCATGCTCGGCACAAACGACAGCAAGGCAATGTACGGCCACTCGCCGTTCACCATCAGCGATGCCATGGACCGCACGATCAAGCTGATGCAAAGTCCGCTTTTATGGTCAAATACCATGCAGAAACCGCAGATTCTTCTGGTTGCACCGCCGAAAATGGGCGAAAGCCTTGCAGACAGCGTCTACTACGGCATGTTTGACGAAAGCAGTGCCGCACTCATCCGTGCTCTGCCCGCACGGTTCCGCACGCTGGCAGAAAAGTACGGCTGCGCCTTCGTGGACGGCTCGGCTGTCACGGCGGCAAAGTGCTCGGACCAGATTCATCTGACCGCAGAGGAGCACGCCGTGCTCGGCAGGCTCATTGCGGACAAGCTGCGCAAGCTGCTTTAACCCCCTGCCCGAAAGCATTCGTCATCTTTTCCCCGGTTTTGTCAGGTGACAAAACCGGGGTGTTTTTTGCCGCATTTTATCCACAGCCTGTTGATAATTTCTGTGGATTGTGTGTCATTTTTTGCAGAATTTACGCGTAGTTCACTCTGTTTTTCCTATCGGTGTATTTCGTGTCGAAAATCGGACATTTCGTGTGCCCGACCGCACAGCAGGCTGCAAAGCTGCTATGATAAACGCAGGCAATTTTCAGTCTCTTTTCTGCAGGCGCGGCTCGTTCCACCGCACCGCAGAATGGGAAAAGGAGGAATATACCATGAAATTCAAACGCGGCATAAGCCTTGCTCTGGCACTGGCTCTTATCGCCGGCATAGGCGGCCCGCTTGATATCCGCGCAGCGGCGGCGGATACCGGCAGTTCGGACGCACTTGCGGCGCTCGGTATTGATTCGAGCAAAGCGCCCGACGGCTTTAATGCCAACGACCCCAGCAACCCATACGGGCGCAATACCATCAAGGTTACGCCGGTGTACGAGCTGTATACCGTTGGTCTGACGAGTGATGTTCTGCCGTCGGATAAAATCAATCTGGACAAGCGTGAAAGCGCAGAGAAATGCGATACAAGCGTTTCCAACTCCAACCAGAAGGACAATACCCTTCAAAGCACGCTGTACGGTAAAGATGATAACACATCTACCAAGGCTCAGCAGTTTTTGACGGCTAAAACCAATTCCAAGGAAATCTCCAAGGGTAAAACCACCTCTACCGGCACATACGCACAGTTCCCGACAGGCAGCAAGGGCAATGACGGCTATGCCACCAAGGGCTATCTGACCGGCATGACCAATGCTACTACCGATTTGCAGGATGGTACCGATTACGCTATGGCAGACGTAGCCGCAGGCCATTTCACCTCGAGCAGTGACGCCAAGTCCTCGCAGACGGTCATGGTTTACGCCGGTGACCTGAGCGCGAAAGGCGGTCTGTACCTGCGATTCGGCGATGCTGAATCCGGCAAGTACGGCAAGCCGATCACGCTGTTGGACACCAGCAAGGAAATCGGCAACCCGAATCTGACCGACACCAGCGACGAAGGCAGCACGACCGCCAAAAAGGTCGAAAACTTCGCAGAAAATCCGTATCAGCTGAAAAACTACCTGCAGGTAGCTACCGGCGACTGGGACAACGACGGTAAGGACGAGGTTGCGGTCTATGTGCCGGAGGTCGGCAATTCCCGCATTGAGATTTACGACCTGCAGACTGAAGATTACTCCAATCCCTCTAACTGGAGACAGGCGTGGACGTACTTCTTCCGTGAGGGCAGTGTCGTTTCCAACATGATCTCTCTCGTCAGCGGTGACGTCAACCAGGACGGCGTAGACGATCTCGCCTGCACCTGGGGTTACTACTACGGTCCGCAGCAGAACGCAGGCTCGCGTGCCGTTGTAATGTTCGGTTCCACGAGCGCACACATGCTGCAGAGCTCGCAGGAATTCCCGCTGACCTACGAGGGCAGCAATCTGGTCCGCGCATCCTTCGCCTTCGGCGATATGACCGGCGGCGGCAAAACGCTGATTCTGGCGGCTCAGTCGGATGCTGACCTCAAGGCAAATAAGCAGAACACGCGCTATGTAGGCTTGTACGCATGGAACGGCGTCACCTTCAAGCCGTCTGTTTCGCAGAATTTCGATCTATTCTCCAAGAACGATAAAGGCGAGTACATCTACGGTGCAATGGCAAAGCACAATGATACCTTCCGTTCTCTGCCGCTGTGCCCGGCCAATACGGCGATTATCTCCCGTCCGACCGCAGGCGAAACAAACGATGGCGGCAAAACCAGCGATCTGCTGTACTTTGACAGCCTTGTTATCTCCTGCGATGAGAACGGTCTGAACATCAAGCAGGCGCTTGACAACAATACGTCTGCTATGCCAGGCGAGGACTACGTTGAGTACGATGCATCCGCAGGCTCTGTGACCACCGCGGTGGATGCAAACAACAACACCGCAGGTTCGGGTACGCTGTTCACCCTGACACAGACCATGTCCAAGGACACGGAGCATAAGTCCGATTCTTACACCGTCAAGGGTCAGGTTCCGAAGTACGAGCGCCGTGCCTACTACAAGAGCTGGTGGCACAAGCTGTTCCGCAGAAAGTCCTACTACCAGGCTTTTGTCGGCTACGAAACCGTAGATCAGGCGGTTCAGACACCTTACACCACCCGCACGCCGGGTACAACCAGACTTTCGACCGTCAACCTGTTTGACGGCTCTCAGCCGGTAAAAACCGATGTCAACAGCTCGTACACGCTCTGTCTCGCCAACACGGACGATGATACCAGCTACATGACCTACACCGGCAAGCACTATTACACCTACTCCGACCCGCAGGTTCTGGCGGTACTGGCTTCACCTCCGTACTTCTCCGATCTGCTCGACCGTGATGACCTGTCCGGCAACTACGCCGAGTCCTCCACCACCTACTCGAGCATGAAGGGCACCGAGAACGGCACCAGCTCCTCCTCTACCATCTCGGTCGGCGCATACGTCTCCTTTGAGCAGGAATTCTCGGTATTCGGCGTTAAGATCGGCAGCGTTGAGGCAGAAGCCGCCTTTACCTCCGGTTTCACCTACGAGACCGAGCACACCTCCTCGCTCGAGCAATCCATCACCTACGAGACAACCTCCGGCGAGGACAGAGTGGCGTTCTATTCCATCCCGATGGAGATTTACGAGTATACCTCCTACATCTCGGACGGAACAGGCAAATACACTAAAGTAACCTCCACCGTTTCCATCCCGCACGAAGCCTCGATCGGTCTGATCGACCTGTCCGACTACGAAAATATCGCCGAGGATTACAGCGTTCTGCCATCCATTTCGGGCAGCGTGCTGACGCATACGATCGGTGATCCGTCCAGCTATCCGAGCGCACCGAGTGCAGGCTCCAAGGCTTATAACGGTGATCCGGCTAAAGTTGACTTCACCGCGGCAGGCGGCGGCTCCGGCATCACGCAGGAGATCAGCTTCTCCACCTCGGACAGCAAAAACTACACCAACACCACCTCTATCGAAACCAAGGCCGGTGCAGGCGCAGGCGGTGTAACCGCAGGCGTAGTGGCCGGTTCGGAAAGCTCTGCCGGCAAGGTGTCTGTCAACACCGCAGGCGGCTCGTTCTCCGGTTCGCTGCAGAACATGCCGATTGAAGCCCAACCGTACGGCTACGGCATGAACTGGCGTATTTTCTGCTACAACTACCGCAGCGGCAATCAGGCGTTCCCGGTTGTTACCTACGCGGTAACCGAGCCGCAGGCTCCGTCTCCGCTGCCGGAGGATTTTGAGCAGGATGTTGCGAAAACCACCGATGATTCCGTCACCCTGACGTGGACCTACGACAAGATCGTTTCCGGTTTCCAGCTGTACCGCTACTACAACTTCCCGGACGGCTCCGGACGCAAGGAACTCGCATTTGTGCCGTTCACCGATGGTGAGCGTCACGATGACGGCACCTACACCTTCAGCTACACGGATAAGAACCTGTCTCCCTATACCGAGTATGAATATCAGATTCAGACCCGCAACAACAACAAGGCTGAGCAGCAGCGCAACAGCATTTACAGCGAACCGCTGACCTGCCGCACCAAGACCACAGCAGGCTATCCCGATATTTCGGTAACGATTGACGGCAAGGAGAAGCAGACGGTTCTGCCGATCTATCCGGATTCCCTGGCAACCGCAACGGTTAAGTATAACGGAGACAATAAAAATCCGGACGGCGGCAAGTACAACAGCGTAAGCTATCAGTGGCAGAAGCTGAACAATGGTTCCTGGACCGAGATTGCCGGCAGCGTTTCCGATACGCTGAGCATCGAAAACGCCGGTTCTGCCGACAAGGGCACTTACCGCTGCCGACTGAATGTGCTCTACTTCGACAACACCGCCCAGAAGGAGTTCAGCATTTCCGCTTACTCGCCTGAGATTACCACACAGTATAGCAAACGCACACCCAAGTGTGAGCTGAATGTTACGGCGAAGAATGTACAAAAACACAACACTGATCAGTTTGACCGCACGCTGCACATCAGCGCTAAAATGAGTTCCGCGTCTGCTACCTCCACCATCCCGACCGGCACGCTCAGCTTCCTGATTCGCGGCACGGACTTCTCTACCACGGTTGCGGCTGAGATTGACAAAACCGGCAAGGTTACAAAGGATGTGATCGTGCCCGCAGACGGCGCCTACACGGTTACCCCGTATTATCCGGGCAGCTATGTATTCAAGGATATGAGCAACGCGGAAGGTCAGATGGTTCTCGTTGGCGAGAACGCGACCGGTTATCAGCTGACGCTCACCACCGGCAAGGATAACAACAGCGTCACCCGCTTCACCTACGGCGATACGGTAACGCCGTCGCTCTCCCGCATGAGTAAGGATACGCAGGGTCTGCAGAAGGTCAATAACGCAACCTTCAAGTATGCAGTTTCCGGTTCCAAGGATTCGCAGCCGCTGACAGAGAACAATAAGCTGAATGTCGGCACTTACACGCTGTATGCTTATATAAACGGCGAAACCAAACCGGTTGCGGAAACTGAGTTTACCGTTGTTCAGCGTGCCGTTACGCTGCGCGTTGTCACTCCGAAGGACGGCGTTGATCAGACTCTGGTCAATCCGAGCACCCAGCTTTCTCTCACGGCAGACACGAAAAACATGACTGCTGATGAGATTAAAGCTCTGCACCTTGACTATACCGCAGTCAACACCGCAGGCAATACGGTAACGCTCGAGCCGAACATTGCACCCAGCAACTACACGGTTTCTCCGTGCAAGACCGATGAGACCAACGAAACGCTGTACAACAACTATGAATTCACCTTTATCCCCGGTGTTTACACGGTAAACGGCACGACTTACATCCTGACCCTCAAGGCTGAGGACTTCGGCGAAGGCGCAAACAAGCACTCTGTCGGTTCTGCGTCGATCATTACCGCAGGTCTGAATGCCGGCAAGGCGGATGACGGCAGTGCAATCTCCAGCTTTACCGCAAACACCGATGTTACCCTGACGGCTGTGCCGGATGCAGGTTATGCAGTCGATTACTGGACCTATGACGGCAAGGAAATCGAGGACAGCAAGGAGAAGAACTCGGTTACCATCAAGACCCTTGCAAAACCGGCATCTGTTTTGGTTTACTTCAAGACCACCGATACCAAACTGAATGCTTCCGTTCAGAATAAGCAGGGCGGTACACTCAAATGCGCGAATGAAGATGGCTCCGAAAGCCTCAAGAACTTCCCGGTTTACATTGCCAGCGGTGCAAAGTTCAACTTCACCGCAACGCCGAACACCGGCTGGCACTTCAAGCAGTGGATTCTCACGAAACGCGGTGCAAACAGTTATCCGTCCGGCACCCCGCACGATAACGGCTCCAACACGCTCTCTGTTGAGGTTGGCGTGCAGGATATTGATCTGGCTGCCGTATTTGAGCGCGACAGCTACACGCTGACGCTGGAAGGTGAACTGACCGCAAGCTATCAGACGGTTGATCCGAACGATACCTCCAAGACGCTCACCAAGTCTCTCAAGAGCGGCGAAAGCGTCACCGGCGATACGAAGATTACGGTAGCGCCCAAGGCAGGCTATGCTGCCGCCACAGGCGAGACCTATCAGGTGAACGGCAAGGCTGTTGAAGCAGGAAAGCTCAACGCTGACGGCAGCTATACCTTCCCCATCACCGAGAACACCAAGGTTTCGCTCAAGACCGACCGTGCCGCATTTGCGATTACCACACCGAAAATGGAGCATGGCACGATCATTGCAACCGTAGACGGCGAAGCTGTGGACGATCTGTCCAAGATTCCCGGCGGCAGCAAGGTTGAGCTGCAGGCACGCGCAGACCGCGGCTGGCATTTCAAGAACTGGGTTGTAAACGGTACTGCTCAGGATGAGGCTGCGGCAAAGACCAACGGCACTTACACCATCAGCGAACTGGCCGGCGATCTGTCCATCCACGCCGAATTTGCCCAGAGCGCTTCCTACACCGCCAAGGCTACCGCTGCAGCCGGCAACGGCACCGTAAAATACACGCTGTATGATATCTACGGTAAGGAAGTTGAGACCAAGGCTATGCCGACTGATGGCGTAACCATCTATAAGGATGAGGAAATCACCTTCCATGCAGCGCCGAAGACTGGCTATCAGGTTGAACAGTGGGAAGTAAACGACAAAAAGACTGCCGGAAACTCCAAAACCAATCCGGAAGGCAAAATCCGTGCGGACAAGAATATTACTGCGACCGTATACTTTAAGGTTACGGCAAGCTATCAGCTTACTTTCGGCACTGCTAATGAGAACGGCAGTCTGACCGCCAAGATTGGCGACACCGCGGTTGTCTCTCAGTCCAAGCAGCCGAACGGCAGTGAAATCACCTTCACCACAAACCCCAACACCGGTAAAATGGTTGAAAAGTGGACGGTTACCCAAGGTTCTATCTCCACTAAGGAAAACGATGCTGCTGTACAGGTTGATGGTGTAAATCTTGTCGATCCAATTTATATTCACACACTCGATGACAACCAGACCATCCGCGTTCACTTCACCGACCTTGTACAGTACGATGCCAAGATTTCCGGCACGAACGGCACCGGCAAATTCACCTACATCACGCCGATTCAGCCGAACGACACCGGTGCAGTCAACAGCGCATCCGCTCAGGTTCGCAAGAACGGCACGGTCAAGCTGACACTCGCACCGAGCGCAAACTGTGTCGGCACCACTGAGGAAATCAAGTCCGAACTCCAGAAGGCGGCTCCGAATGCCGTTGTTTCCGTAACCGAGAAGGACGGCAGCTTTGAAGCCGTTATCCGCAACGTAACGGAAGCTCTGGCGGTCAACACCGACAATCTGTTCCACAAAACTTACGCAATTACGGCCGACAAGGCCGAAAACGGCAGCGTTTCCGCTTCTGCGGCACGCGCCAAGGCTGGCGACAAGGTAACGCTCACCGCTGTACCCGCAAGCGGCTATCAGCTGAAAACCCTGACGCTGACACCGGAGACCGCGCTCGACAAGACGGTTTCCGCGTCCACCCTGACCTACACCTTCACCATGCCGGCGAATGACGTTGCAGTTACCGCAGCCTTTGCCGTCAAGCCGAGCAGCGGCGGCGGCGCAGGCGGCGGCGGTGGAGCAGGCGGCGGCGCTGTTGCACCGGCTCCGACCGACAGCGGCTCGTCCTCCATTACCGCGCCGGACGGCACCAAGGTTCCCGCAACGGTTGAGGTAAAGAACGGCACCGCAGCGGTTTCCGCCGACAGCTCCAAGCTGACTGCGGTTTCCGGCAAGGATTCGCTGACGCTTGACCTGTCCGCAGATTCCACCGTACGCACGGTATCGCTCACCGGCGATGTGGTAGCTGCTCTCGCCGGTGCAAAGAACGGCGCAGCGCTTACCCTGCCGAACGGCACGGTTGCACTCGACCGTGAGACGCTGACCGCACTCGGCCGCGCCGCACAGGCCGATGGTATGGCAAGTATTTCGATCGCTTCCGCTGACAAGTCCTCCCTGACGGACGCACAGCGCAAATACCTGCCAAAGAACGGCACCATCCTGAACATTTCTGCGCAGGTGCAGCCGAAAAACGGCACTGCAACCCGCATTCATGCGCTGAACGGCACGGCTTCGGTTTCTGTAGCATATAGCCTCAAGAGCGGCGAGAACGCCGCGCATCTGGTTGCATACTATCTTGCTGAGGACGGCTCGTTCGAAAAGCTGCCTGTCATTTATGATGCAGCGACCGGAAAGGCTACCTTTAAGACCACCCACTTCTCCACCTTCGCTATCACCCACGAGTACAGCAGCGACTTCTCCGATGTCAACCTGCGCAAGTGGTTCTACAACGAGGTCAACACTGCACTCGAGAACGGCTGGTTCAAGGGCCTGACCGCAACCAGGTTCGGTCCGGATGACGGCATGACCCGCGCAATGCTGGTTCAGGTGCTCTACCGCATGAGCGGCAGCAAGGCCGCTTCCACCGCACAGTTCACCGATGTGGCGGACGGCAAGTGGTACGCAGAAGCCATCGCATGGGCCTCCGAAAACAGCATTGTCAACGGCTTCACCGACGGAAGATTCCAGCCGGATACGCTGATCACCCGTCAGCAGCTGGCGGCCATCCTGTACCGCTACGATACCTATCGCGGTCATACGCCGCAGGGCAGTGCAGCACTCGATGGCTACGCAGACGCGGCTTCTGTCGAGTCGTGGGCTGCTGAAGCAATGAGCTGGGCGAACGGCAACGGTCTGGTAACCGGCGTTACCCCGACTACGCTCGTGCCGAACGGCACCGCAACCCGTGCTCAGGTAGCGGTTATCCTCAGCCGCTACACCGACCAGTAATCCCATCCGATCCATACCACCCAGCGGATATGGCATGAACAACCGCCCTGCAAGGGCAGACAATACCGACAGCGCCTGAAAACGCACACAAGCGACACCAATCGAAATATGGTGTCGCTTGTTTTTTTGCTTCTCACACGGAATACGCTCACGAGAGAACGAATCGAACAGCCGCGGCAGAAATTCTATGCTCCTATGTCAGCTTCTCCGGCATGATATACTCTGCCAACCAAATCGCAAGTATTTTCAGGCTTGCAGCTCATTATATCGTACATCATGTTCTATATTTGCATAATACTGTGCAAATTCGACTCATTTTGATTTACAACGTCGTTGCAGAGTGATATACTGAAATTACCATATAAGATGCGCCGGATTATGCTTTGAGGAGAATGCTATAATGACCATGAATGACCCGCTGCTCCGCACGGACAGCTATGCAAAAATCTTCCTGTACAACACCCATGAAACCGTCGCCTGTGTGCCGCGCCACACCATCCGCATGCGCGATAAAGTGCGCCCGGACAAGCTGCGCGAAGCCGTCGAGCAGGCACTGCTGCGCTTTCCGCACATGATGCTGACCGCCGAGCCGACCGAGACCGCGTTCCGCTACCGCCGCAACGTGCAGCCCGCCGTAGTGCTGCCGTTCGACGGCGTATCCACCCGCTACACCATCGGCTCCAAGGATACGAACGGATACTTATTTCTCGTCGGCTACCACGACAAGACCATCTATATGGAGTATCAGCACTCTATCTCGGATGGACGCGGATTCGAGGAGTTTATCCGCTGTGTACTGTTCCAGTACCTGAAAAACTGCGGTTTCCCGGTTGAGAATGACGGCTCTGTGCGCGGTATGGATACCCGCTGGTCTCCCGAGGAGAGCGCAAACGGCTACGAGCAGCTGGCAGACCGTGAATTTTCGCCGGATGGCATCTGGAAAAAGCCGGAGGCTGTTCATGCCCCCGAGGTACAGTGGGGCGCTGACGGCTCCGAGGTCGTCACCGAGGTGACGTTCCCGTTTTCTCAGCTGCACGATTACGCAAAGTCCATCGGCGTCAGTCCGCTGTCTGTACTGGCTCCGCTGATGATGAAAGCGTTTGATGATAAGTTCGGCGGAACGGACAAGCCGGTTATCGCGGAGATTCCGGTCGATCTGCGTCCGCTGCTGCCGACGCTTACCACGCGGTATTTTATTTGCTTTATCGATCTGCCGTATTTTCCGGAGTACCGCGATCTGCCGAATGACGAGGTGTTCCGGCGCACGAAGGCATTTTTGAAGGATCAGATGCAGCGCGAACAGCTGCTCTATCGTGCAAAAGCCGCCGCAGACCGCTGTGAATTGCTGCATGAGGCAGACATGCCGCTCGCGGAGAAAATGCAGGCGGCACAGAAGGTCACGACTGATTTTGTGCTCGAGGACAGCTTTCTCATTACCAATGTCGGCCGGTTCGCCCTGCCGGAAAGCTGCCGTCCGTATGTACTCGATTACGGCGCAATCCTGCCGTGCGCTGTGCAGCCGTTTGCGCTGCTGATCTCGTCGTATGGAGATAAAATGAAACTGTCCGTCGCGCAGCGCGACCACGATATGCAGGTTGTCGAGGATTTGTGCGCCGGTCTGCGGCAGCTTGGCATCCAGCCTGAAACACTCAGCTATCCGTTTGTGGTGACACGGTATAACGGACTTGAGTGCGGGATGTAAGTTCAAAACTGTAATTTCAAAAGCAAAACGCTCAGCTACCAAATGATAGCTGAGCGTTTCGCTTTCTTTATCCAAGCCGCGCGACTGTGTAGCCGACATACAGACCGGCACCGGTCACAAGTGCATTCTCGTCCACATCGAAGCCGCCGTTATGGTTGGTGATCATCGTGTGCGGCAAATCCGGATTGCCGGTGCCGAGATACGCATATGCGCCCGGCTTATACAGCTCAAACTCGGCAAAATTATCGCCGCTGAGCGACAGCTCACGGTCTGTGACAACGTGTCCTTCTCCGAGCAGCTCGTCCACGACCCGAGCAGCTTCCTCGCACACCTGCGGGTCATTGACGAGCGCAGCGGCAAAGTCCGTCCACTCGATTTCCGCCGTGCCGCCGTACAGCGCCGCAATGCTCTGCGCGGTCTCACTGACCTGTGCACGGACGCGGTCGCGGCTCTCCTGCGAAATGGTGCGCGTTGTGCCCTCCATTTCAGCAAATGCTGCCACGGCGTTGTATGTCGTGCCTGCATTCAGCTTGCCGATACCGATGATGACCGGCTCGGTCGGTGAAGTGCGGCGCGTAACCAGTCCCTGCACTGCCACGACAATCTGGCTGGCGATGTACAGCGCATCTACGCCCAGATGCGGCGTGGAAACATGCGTGGACTTACCGTACACGCGAATGCGGAAATGATCGACTGCGGCATTGTTGATGCCCGGTTTGAGTCCTACCGTGCCTGCCTCCAAATCATACGCGGTGTGCAGACCGAACACGCGCTCGGCACCATCCAGCACACCGGCTGCGACAAACGGCTTTGCACCTTTTCCGATTTCCTCTCCCGGCTGAAACACAAGACGGACCTTTCCGCTGAACGCGTCTCTGTTCTCCGACAGGATTTTCGCGGCACCCAGAAGGCAGGCAGCGTGCGCATCATGGCCGCAGGCGTGCATAACGCCTGCATTCTCCGAGCGATAGACGCACTCATGCGTCTCCTCAATGGGCAGCGCGTCGATATCCGCACGCAGAACCAGCACTTTTCCGTTGTCCTTTGCGCCCTTCAGCGTGCCGAGCACGCCGGTTTCGCCTACGCGCATGTGCGGAATGCCGAACTTGTCCAGTTCCTCCTCAATGCGCTGTGCCGTGCGGAATTCCTGCAGGCTCAGCTCCGGGTGCCGGTGAAATTCCCGACGGATGGATACGATGTAGTCCTTCGTTTCCGCTGCGGCTTTCTTTACATCCATGACGGCTTTTCCTCCTGTTTATCGGTGTTTCGGTTTGATCTTATCACGCAGACCTTCCAGACGGTTGAGTGCATCGAGCAGCGTCTCGTCCTTCTTGGCAAAATGCAGGCGAATCAGGTTGTTGACCGGCTCACGGAAGAAGCTCGATCCGGGAACCGCGCCTACGCCGACATAATGCGCCAGATCCTCGCAGAACGCAAGATCGCTCTCGTAGCCGAACTCGGCAATGTCCAGCAGAACATAGTACGCACCCTGCGGGACGGTATGGGCGATTTTAAGATCGTCCAGACCCTTGAGGAACAGATCCTTTTTGTGCGTGTACTTGGCCTGCAGATCGTCGTAGTAATCCTGACCGAACTTCAGACCGGTAACAACAGCCTCCTGCAGCGGTGCTGCTGCGCCGACAGTCAGGAAGTCATGTACTTTTTTCGCACGGTCGATAATCTCCGGCGGGGCAATGATATAACCCAGTCGCCAGCCGGTAACCGAGTACGTTTTGGAGAGCGACGAGCACGACAGCGTGCGCTCCCACATGCCCGGCAGGGTGGCGAAATAGGTGTGCTTGTTCGGCGCGAATACGATGTGCTCATACACCTCGTCGGTGATAACATAGGTATCGTACTTCTCCGCGAGAGACGCGATAATCTCCAGCTCCTCGCGGGTGAACACCTTGCCGCACGGATTGGACGGGTTGCACAGAATGATGGCCTTCGGGTGCTGACGGAACGCGTCCTCAAGCACATTTGCGTCAAAGTGGAAATCCGGCGGCACGAGCGGCACATAAATCGGCTCTGCGCCGGACAGGATGGTATCCGCACCGTAGTTTTCGTAAAACGGGGAGAAAATGATAACCTTGTCGCCCGGATTGGTGACTGTCATCATCGCAGCCATCATCGCCTCGGTGCTGCCGCAGGTCGTGACGATTTCGGTGTTCGGGTCGATCCTGCGGCCCATGAAATAGGTCTGCTTGGCGGCCAGCGCCTCGCGGAAGTTCTGCGAACCCCAGGTAATGGAATACTGGTGGTAATCCTCGTAGGCCACCTGCGCCAGACGGTCGAGCAGCTCCTTCGGCGGCTCGAAGTCCGGGAAGCCCTGCGACAGATTTACCGCATCATACTGCATGGAAACGCGCGTCATACGGCGGATGACCGAATCGGTAAAGCCGGCGGTGCGCTCAGATAAGCTCTGCATGGTTATTTTCCTCCCACAATGTAAGATTTCTGGTCGTTCAGTGTATGTTTCGGGTCGAGGGCGGTCTTGATCGTGTTCATCACGGCAATATTCTCCTGCGCGGTCTCCTGCAGGAAGTACGACCGCTTGGAAATGCCGATGCCGTGCTCACCCGAGGCTACGCCGCCGTAGGAATACGCCTTCGCGTAGGCCTGCTCCATGTTGTCGTGCAGTTCACGCTCCCAGGTCTGCTGGTTGCGGCCGTCACGCACCACGCACAGATGCACGTTGCCGTCACCCGCATGACCGAACGCGATCATGCGCACGCCTGAGGATGCTTCCAGCTCGTTGATATAGCGAACGAAATCCGCCGTGTGGCTGATCGGCACCACGATGTCCACCGGCTCCTGCTCGGACACGGCCTCGACCGCCATAACGAGCGCACCGCGCACCTTCCAGATGTCGGCAGCCTGCTCAGCGCTGCGCAGCACGATGTAGTCGATGGCGCCGTTATCAAGCGCAAGGCGGCGCACGCGCTCGATATTCGCGTTGACCTCGCTCTCGTGGCCGTCAAACGTCAGCAGAATGTACGAACCGGCATCCAGACGCGGATATTGCACCTTGCAGAACTCCTCGCCGAGCGCGACCACCTTGCGTTCCATGAACTCGACTGCGGTCGGGTTGGCATTTGCCTGCAAAATCGTCAGCACGCTGCGGATACCCGTGCCGAGGTCGGCAAACGGCACGAGCACGCTCACCGTGGTCTCCGGCTTGGGAAGAAGGCGCAGCAGGCACTTGGTGATAACCGCCAGCGTGCCCTCCGAGCCGATGAGCAGGTGCTTGAGCGACAGTCCGCTCGCGTCCTTCACCTGCTTGCCGCCGACTTTCAGCACCGTGCCGTCCGCAAGAACGACCTCCAGCCCGCGCACATAGTCGCGTGTTACGCCGTACTTGACCGCACGCATACCGCCCGCGTTGGTGCTGATGTTGCCGCCGATGCTCGAGGCCTTTTCACCCGGATCGGGCGGATAGAACAGGCCGCGCTCCTCGACATACGCCTGCAGATCCTTGAGCAGCATACCCGGCTCGACGGTGATGGTCATCGTGTCGCGGTCCAGCTCGAGCACGCGGTTCATGCGCGATACATCCAGAATGATACCACCGAACAGCGGGATTGTCGAGCCCACCAGATTGGTGCCCGCGCCGCGCGGCGTGACCGGGATACCGTTTTCGTTGGCGTACCGGAGCACGCTGCTGACCTCCTCGGTCGAGAGCGCGAACACGAGCGCGTCTGCCGTGCCGGTGCGACGGCCGAGCGCATCGCTCAGGTATTCCGCCGGGATGTTCTCTGCGAAAAGCAGACGTTCTTCATCCGAAATGATATTCTGCAAAGCCTGTTTGCTTACTTCCATTGCTGTTTCCTCCTGCCGAAAATGCCGCCGGTTGTTTCCGGCGGCATTGGGAACGATTATGAATTACTTGTCTGCCAGCAGATCCTGATCCCAGCCTGCCTTGATGAAGTAGCCGCCGAACTGGTCGTTGAATACCTTCTCGGTCTCATCGGACTGGAACGCTGCTACGACCTTCTTGTAGGTCTCCAGCTTGTCCGCATCCTCGAGGTCAGCGGAACGCGCTGCGATCAGGTTCCAGTACTCCTCGATGTCCAGCTGGTCATCCTTGTAGATGGCGTCCTCGGTCTTAAGGCCGAAATCCAGTGCGTAGTTGCCGTTTACGACAGCTGCGGTAACGTCAGCCAGCGTGGACGGGATTACGTTAGCCTTCAGCTCCTCGATGGTGATCTTGGTGTTGTAGGTCTCGATGTCGTCGATGGTCGGGTTGAACTCGGCGCTGTCCTTCAGCTTGATCAGGCCCGCTGCTTCCAGAACCTTGAGTGCGCGGCCGCCGTTGGTTACATCGTCCGGAATGGCTACGGTGTCGCCGTCCTTAAGCTCATCAACCGACTTAACCTTGTCGGAGTACAGGTTCAGCGGGATGATAAAGGTGTTGCCGATATTCTCGATCTCGTAGCCGTAGTTGTCGATCTCGCTCTGCAGGTAAATACGGTGCTGGAAAGCGTTCAGATCGATCTCGCCGTTAGCGAGTGCGTTGTTCGGGGTAACGTAGTCCGAGAACTGTACGAACTCAAGGTCGATGCCCTCGTCAGCCAGCTTTTCCTTGGCCGGGGTCCACAGATCCTCGTAGATGCTGCCGACTACGCCGAGCTTTACGGTTACGGCATCGCCGGAATTGCTGTCGGATGCCTGTGCATTATCGGAAGCTGCGCTGCTCGAGCCGCCGCAGGCGGTCAGGGACAGGGCGAGAGTTGCTGCGGACAGGGACAGGGCGATGATTCTTTTGAGCTTCATTTTCGGTGCCTCCATTATTGTGAAATAAAATTTTTAATTGACTGCTTTTATAATGTGAGCGACAGCTGATAATTCTCGCTCATGGTCTTGCAGGATGCGTTGAACTTCTCCTGCTCCTCCGGGGTGAGGTGCAGCTCAATGATCTCTGCGATGCCGTCGCGACCCACGATAGCGGGCACGCTGGCGTACACATCGTGCTGACCGTATTTGCCGTCCAACAGAACAGAAACCGAAAGAACGCGGTTCTCGTTGTAGAAGATGGCGCGAACGACCTCTGCGGCAGAAGCGCCGATGCCGAACTCGGTGCACTGCTTGCCGCGCAGGATGGTCCAGCCGCCTTCACGGCCTGCGTCAGCAAGAGCATCCAGGTCGAGTTTGCCGAAGGTGTCCGGATACTCCTCGCGCCACTGGGAAAGCGGCTTGCCCGCAATGGTGACAGCCGACCATGCGACCATCTGGCTCTCGCCGTGCTCACCGAGCGCGTAAGCGGTGATGGATTTCTGGTCAATGCCGATCTCCTGCGCGATCGCGCGGCGCAGTCTTGCGGAGTCTAGCGTGGTGCTGGTGGAGAAGATGCGCTCCGGCGCCCAGTTCAGCGTGTGCTGGATGTAATGCGTGATAACGTCCGCCGGATTGGAGATATTGACGATAATGCCGTCAAAACCGGATTCTTTGATGGATTTTGTTACATCCTTCAAAATGGCAATGGTCTGACCCAGTGTATCCATACGGGTCTGATTGCCGGTCGGCAGCGGGCCTGCCGAAATGATCATAATCTGTGCGTCCTTGGCATCGCTGTAGTCACCTGCGGTGACCTTGGTTCGAACCGGAAGGTAATTGGTCGCATCGGTCAGGTCGAACGCCTGTGCGACTGCCTTTGCGTGATCGGAGTCAATGTAGACAATCTCGTCTGCCAAACTCTGCGAAATCAGTGCGTAGCCGACATGGGAGCCGACATGGCCTGCACCGACAATAACAACTTTGCGATTGGAAATACTCATGTCAGACACTCCTTAATGCGTGTTCTTCTTGACGACCTTGCCGCCAACGAACTCCATAATGCAAACAATGATGACGAGGACCAGCACGGTGACGTTGGTAACGTCCAGCATGTTGCGGTCGTGGCCGTAACGGATGGCGAAGTCGCCCAGACCACCGGCACCGACAACACCGGCCATTGCAGTCAGGTTCAGCAGGCTGATCGCCGTGATGGTTGTGCCGCGCGCGATGGCGGCTACGCTTTCCTTCAGGTAAACACGGAAGATGATCTCCAGCGGCGTAGAGCCCATCGAGAGCGCCGCTTCGATCAGACCGCCGTCCAGCTCGGCAAGTGCACTCTCCACCTGACGGGTGAAGAACGGCACCGCACCGAATACCAGCGGAACGATTGCACCCCGAACATAGATTGCCGTACCCATAATCGCACGGGAAACCGGCATTACCCACGTCAGCAGGATGATGAACGGGATGGAACGGAACAGGCTGACCAGCTTGTCCAAAATCTGATAGACAACCTTGTTCTCCAGAATGCCGCCCGGCTTGGTGACGGTGATGAGCACGCCCAGCGCCAGCCCGAGCACGAACGAGATCGCGCCCGACCAGACCACCATGAGCAGCGTGTCACCGATGGCCGCGTAGAAGTCCGGCAGCTTTGCTATCACATTCGGAATGATGTTATTCAGAAACTCTTGCATCCTTGATGACCTCCACTCCTACGTTTTTCTCACTGAGATAGGCGATTGCCTGTGTGATTTGATCGCGGCTGCCGCTGATAATGGCTACCGTGCCGCCGATCGGTGCATTCTGCACGATGGCGATATCGGAAAAGATGATGTTGAGCACAATATCGAACTTGCGCGATACCGTCGAGATGAGCGGCTCGGACACATTGCGCTGAATGTAGCTCAGGCGCACGATAAGCTCGCCCGGATTGAGCTTGACGACCGGCGAATCCTCCGCGATGAGTTCTTCGATCTTGCGAAGATTAGATGTCGTGTGGATGAAGTTCTTGGTGATGTCCTCTCTCGGGTTGGCGAAAATGTTGAACACCTCACCGGACTCGACCACCTTGCCGTGCTCCATAACGGCTACGCGGTGGCAGATCTCCTTGACGACCGCCATTTCGTGGGTGATGATAACGACCGTGATGCCGAGCGTTTCATTCAGGTGCTTGAGCAGTTGCAGAATCGCCTTGGTGGTCTGCGGATCGAGTGCCGAGGTAGCCTCGTCGCAGAGCAGCACATTCGGGTCGTTGGCCAGTGCGCGAGCGATTGCTACACGCTGTTTCTGACCGCCGGACAGCTGCTTGGGGTACGCCTCCGCCTTATCACCGATGCCGACCAGATCAAGCAGGCGCTGTACCTTTTCCGCAATCTGCTGCTTGGAAAGGCCGCTGCTGCGCAGCGGATACGCTACGTTGCCGGCTACGGTGCGCGAGGGCATCAGGTTGAAGTGCTGGAAGATCATGCCGATCTTCTTGCGGGCCTGCCGCAGCTCCTTTGCCGAGAGCGACAGCATATCCTGACCATCTACAATCACCTTGCCGGAGGTCGGCCGCTCGAGCAGATTGATGCAGCGCACCAGCGTCGATTTACCCGCACCGGAAAAGCCGATCATACCGAAAATTTCGCCCTTGTCAATCGTCAGCGAAACATCCTGCACCGCATGAACGGTTCGCTTGCCGCTCACAAACTCCTTCGAGATATGTGACAATTCTATCAAGAAAATTCCTCCTTATTCCTCTTAAATGCGCAAAAAAGCGGGAAGCTCGCAGCTCCCCGCTTCAGAAAATGCAATGAATCCGCAAGGACGCGCAGCGTCAGGCAAGCCGGTTCAAAGTAATTTCGTATTCTGTCGGTCAGGCAGCATCTGAGCATAATACAGCATGTTCATACACATTCGACCCGACATTCGTGCGTTTACGATGAACATTTTGCTCGCTCCCTTCCGATTCCCTACTGGATTTGTTGGTTATAGAATAACACAGCCAATCCCCAGTGTCAACCTCGGAATTGTAGGAATTTCGTTTTCTGGCGGTTTTGCCAGTTTTGTATAAATCAAGTCAGTAAAATCTATGGTATTTGACTGATATTTTCAGCAGTTTGCTGTAATTCAAAGCGGTCTTCTTGGCAGGCATATTGGGTGTTGTACTTTTTATCGGACTTCAACTGTTATATACTGTATGTAACAATTCAATAGAAGGTGATCGCTATGGATAAAAAATTCTACGCACACACCCGCCCAATCAATGAAAACGGCGTTGAACGCACAGAATATCAGCTTCTCTCCGATCACGAGCGCGGTGTTGGCACGCTCTGCGGGCAGTTTGCCGAAGCATTCGGTGCACAAGCCGAAGGTCACGAGGCCGGTGTTCACCACGATGACGGCAAAGCAACCGCCGCATTTCAGCACCGTCTTCTGGATAATGGTCCAAAGGTCGATCATGCAACCGCCGGTGCACAAAACATCATGTTGTCAAACAATCTGCTCTTAGCCGCTTGTGTCATGGGGCATCACAGCGGTTTGCCGGACTTTGGCAGTACAGAAGACCCACTCGGTGCACCTACTTTCACCGGCAGAATAAAAAAGTGGGGCACTCCCGCTATTCCGCCGCTCGACCCGGATTATCCCATTCCGCCGGTACGCCTGCCGCAGCGTCCGGTCACCAGGCCGTCGCTTTCCGAGTCATTCCGCACGCGCATGCTGTACTCCTGTCTGGTGGATGCGGATTATCTGGACACCGAGCAGTTCATGCAGGGCGATATGCCGCGCGGCACCGGAGATTCACTCGAAACGCTGCTCACCCGCTTACAGGCCAGGCTAAATGAATGGGACAACCCGACTTCCGAGCTGAACAAGCTGCGTCAGCAGATCTTGCGGGCGTGCGTTTTCGCCGCAGCCAATCCCAAGGGCATTTACACGCTTACGGTTCCGACCGGCGGCGGCAAAACGACCAGTTCTCTCGCATTTGCGCTGCATCATGCCGTTGAGCATGGTATGAAACGTGTGATTTATGTTGTACCGTACACCTCCATCATCGAGCAGAATGCCGATGTTTTCCGCGGTATTTTAGGCGATGAGAACGTACTCGAGCATCACTCCGGTGTACAGTTCGAGAACGATGAGGAAAACGGCAATCCCGATCCCAAGGCACTGGCCGCCGAAAACTGGGACAGCCCGCTCGTTATCACAACCGCCGTTCAGTTTTTCGAGTCGATGTATGCTAACCGTTCCTCACAATGCCGCAAGCTGCACAATCTGGCGAACAGCGTGATTATTTTCGACGAAGCGCAGATGCTTCCGCTGTGCCACCTGATGCCGTGCGTTGCAGCCATCGGTGCTCTGATAGAGCAGTTCGGCGCAACCGCTGCGCTGTGTACGGCTACCCAGCCGGTACTCGGCGATTTGATACAGCGATTCGCACCGTCGCACGCGATTTCCGAGATTTGTCCGGAGATTCCGTTCTATTTTGACAAATTCCGCCGTGTGACATTCCGGCAGGTCGGTGTACTCGAGGATGACGTACTCGCTGAGCAGCTGTGCACACATGAGCAGGTTCTCTGCATCGTCAATTCCCGCAAAGCGGCGCAGGCTATTTTCTCGCAATTGCCGGAGGAAGGCAGTTTCCACCTGTCCACACTGATGGTGCCGAAGCATCGCCGTGCGGTGCTCGAGGAAATCCGACGCCGACTAAATGACGGTTTGCCCTGCCGTGTCGTATCGACTTCGCTCGTTGAGGCTGGTGTTGACATAGATTTCCCCGCCGTTTACCGCGAACTGGCGGGTCTGGATTCCATTCTGCAGGCCGCCGGACGCTGCAATCGCGAGGGCAAGCGTGCCGCAGAGGACAGCATTGTTACCATTTTCCGCCGCACGGAAGATGCTCCGCCGCTGTTCAAACGGAACATCCGCATCACAAATAATGCGCTGAAAGATAATGCTGATCCTGCCGCTCCACAGACAATACAGCACTATTTCAGCGAACTGCGTACGCTGACCGGTTCTGCGATTGACCAAGCCGGCGTGATTGACGCGTTTGAGCGCGGACGCAACGGCTCTCTGTATCCGTTCCGCACGATCGCCGAGAAATTTCACATGATCGACAACGACACACGCACAGTTTATATTCCGTGGAAGGACGGTTCTGAACTCATTGAGCGGCTTTGCGATGGTGCGTGCTCTAAAAAGCTGTATCGGCAGCTTGGACAGTACGCCGTGCAGGTGTATGATGAGCATTTTCAGGCACTGTACGACGCCGGTGCACTTCAAACCGCCGATGAAACCAATGGTCTGGACGACCGCAGTGCTATTCTGTGTGATCTGTCGCTGTATGATGAGAAAACCGGTCTGTCGCTCAAGGCCGACAGCGGTCAGGCGTTTTTCGGATAATTTTTCGCGTAAAAAGGAAAACGGGAGAATGTGATAACATTCTCCCGGTCTTCCTATAATAACACTCCTCTTATTTCAATCCACACTGTTTCCAGCGACAACGTCACTATAACATATTATACGTATCGTGTAAACATAAACCGCTTCCTTATCAGAAAATAGATTTATAATTACAACTACTCTTAAAGTTTATCTTGCTTTCATATAGCATAAGTGATATACTACAAATATAGACCGGAATCATCTTCCTGTCTATTCAATAAATTACACCGAAGCCCTGTCACATATCCCACTCTCTGTTGATATCGGGAACTATTTGGCAAGGCTTCGTAAAGGAGGGAATATATCAATGTCAATTCAAGTTGAAGTAAGCGGTCCATACGCTCTATTCAGCAGGCCTGAAATGAAGACCGAACGCGTCAGCTATGACTGCATGACACCCTCGGCGGCACGCGGGTTGCTGGAAAGTATTTACTGGCACCCCGGTCTTCGCTGGATCATCGACCGCATTCATGTCTGTGCGCCGATTCACTTCACCAACATCCGCCGAAACGAGGTAAAGGACACCATTAACGCGCGTTCGGTCAAGGCGTGGATTGCAAAACCCAAGGGTGAGCTGTACCTTGCTGCGTCGGAAAGCATTCAGCAACGTGCCGCAATGGTACTGCGTGATGTCCACTATGTCATTGAAGCGCACTTTGAAATGACCGACAAGGCTGCGCCGACTGACAATCCCGGTAAGTTTCAAGACATTATGAAACGCCGTCTGCGCCGCGGACAGTGCTACAGCATGCCCTACTTCGGTACACGGGAATTTCCGGTAAAGTTTGAGCTTTGTGAACAACTTCCGCCTTGTCCGGAGGAACTGCTCGGTGAACACGATCTCGGCTGGATGCTGCTCGACATGGATTACAGCGATCCCGCCAATATCACACCGATGTTCTTCCGCGCCAAGCTGGTAGACGGTGTCATGGAGGTTCCCCCGATTCACAGTGCGGAGGTGGTCAAATGATTTTGCAGGCGCTGACGCAATATTATGATGCCCTCAATGCCCGCGGTGAAATTGATGCGCCCGGCTGGGGCAGACCGAAAATCAGTTATGCGCTCCAGCTGCGCGAAAACGGTGAACTCGCCCAGGTTATTCCGCTGCTGCATGAAGTGGATGCAGGCAAAAAGAAAGTGCTCCGTCCGCGCGAGGATATTCGTCTGCCGGCGGCAGTCAAGCGGACTGCGAATCCTAAGTCAAATTTCCTATGGGATAATACAGCCTATTTGTTGGGTATTGATGGCAAAGGAAAACCCGACCTTACTGCTAAATGCTTTGCAACTGCCGTTTTATTGCACCATGAATTGCTTGATGATGTGGACTCTCCTTTTTCTCATGCGGTGCTGGCATTTTTTGATACATGGCAGCCTGCCGAAGCTGCACAGCACCCTGCTCTTGTCAATGATTACGACAAAATCATTTCCGGTGCCAACCTGGTATTTTATGTGAATAGGCAGTATCCGGCAGATGATCCGGCCATCTGCGCTGCATGGCAGGCGCATTATGACAGTGACTCCGATGCACCCAAACAGCAATGTCTTGTCACCGGCGAACTGGATGAGATTGCCGCCGTTCATCCTGCCATCAAAGGTGTGCGTGATGCGCAGTCCAGCGGCGCCGCACTTGTATCGTTCAACGCACCCGCCTTCTGTTCCTACGGTCACGAGCAGAACTACAACGCACCTGTTGGCAAGCACGCTGCATTTGCTTATACGACGGCGCTCAATCACCTGCTGGCTGACCGCGAGCATACGCAGTACATCGGCGACACCACTGTCGTTTGCTGGGCGGAGACTGCAGAACCGCAGTATACTGATTTTTTCAGCTGTCTTATGGGCAATAACACGCAAAGCTGGTCGGATAATGACTTATCCGCTGCGCTCAAACACCTTGCAGACAGCGAACCGTGTCAGGAATTAAATCTTGATCCTGACCGTGCATTCTACATTCTCGGTCTGGCACCGAATGCTGCGCGTCTGAGTGTGCGATTCTTCTATAAAAACACGTTTGGTGAATTGATGAAGAACGTCAACGCGCACTATGAACGTCTGGAAATCAAGCGTCCGGCAAAGGCGCCTGCCGGCTTTTTGCCGCTGTGGCAGCTGCTTGCCGAAACCGTCAACCAGAGTGCCCGCGACAAAAAGCCGAGTCCGGTTATGGCCGGTGCGACTGCCCGCGCCGTCTGGAACAATGACCGCTATCCGGCTGCACTGCTGAACGGTGTTATGCTCCGTATCCGCGCAGATTCTGAGATAAACTGGCGGCGTGCCGCAATTATCAAGGCATATTACCTAAAAAACAAGGACAAGGATTGTCCCGAGGAGGTTTTAACTGTGAGCCTGAATGAATCCAGCACCAATATTCCCTATACGCTCGGACGGCTGTTCTCGATATACGAAGCCGTACAGCAGGCAGCAAATCCGGGCATCAACACCACCATCAAGGATCGGTATTTCAACTCTGCCGCTGCAACACCTGCCACGATCTTTCCGATTCTCGGCAATCTGTGCCAGAAGCACCTGCGCAAGCTGGATAAAGGTCTGCAGACGTATTATAACCAGCAGATTTGTAAAATCAAGGATATTCTTAGTGAAACCTATCCAACTCGACTGAGCCTGCCGCAGCAAGGTTCGTTTGACCTCGGCTACTATCACCAGACACAAAAGCGTTACACAAAAAAGGAGGACAAGTAAATGGAACCCATCAAAAACCGCTATGAATTTGTAATCTTTTTCGACGTGGAAAACGGCAATCCGAACGGCGATCCGGATGCGGGCAACATGCCGCGTATCGACCCGGAAACCGGCTACGGTCTGGTGACCGATGTATGCCTCAAGCGCAAAATCCGCAACTATGTAGAGATGGCCAAGGAAGGCGAATCCGGCTACCGCATTTACGTTAAGGACAGTGTGCCGCTCAACCGCAGCGATGCAGAAGCCTGCGCTTATGTCGGCGTAGCGCCGGACAAGCTCAAGGATGCAAAGAAGAAGGACGATCAGCTTGACAGCAAGCTGCGTGACTTTATGTGCCAGAATTTCTACGATATTCGCACATTCGGTGCGGTTATGACCACCTTTGTCAAGGGTGCGCTCAACTGCGGACAGGTGCGCGGTCCGGTACAGCTTGGCTTTGCCCGCAGTGTGGATCCCATTGTGCCGCAGGAAGTCACCATCACGCGTGTTGCCATCACCACCGAGGCTGATGCAGAGAAAAAAGGCACCGAAATGGGCCGCAAGTACATCGTACCCTACGGTCTGTACCGTGCGGAGGGCTATGTTTCCGCCAACCTCGCCCGCAAGACGACCGGATTCTCTGAGGCTGACCTTGAACTGCTGTGGACGGCAATCATCAACATGTTCGAGAACGACCATTCGGCTGCTCGCGGCAAGATGGCTGTACGCCAGCTGATTGTGTTCAAACATGATTCCGAGCTTGGCAACGCACCCTCGCACAAGCTGTTTGATCTGGTTCATGCCGAGCACAACGAAGACGTGATTGCGCCGCGTGCGTACACGGACTACACCATCACGGTTGACGAAGCCAACCTGCCGGTCGGCGTGACCTGCAAGGTACTGGGGTAATCTACGCCGAGGAGGACTTCCTCCAGCTCTCCGGTTTGCAGCATTTCGCATTCTGCCGTCGGCAATGGGCGCTCATCCATGTGGAGCATCAGTGGGCGGAGAATTACCGCGCGGTGGACGGCTCGATTCTGCACGAGAAAGCGCACGGCGGCGGCACAGAAAGCCGCGGCGACCTGCTGATTGTTCGTGCCATGCGCATCCATTCGACGGTGCTCGGCGTGTCCGGTGAATGCGATGTGGTGGAATTTCATCGCTCGGAAAACGACGTTGCCCTGCAGGGACGAGACGGACTGTGGTCACCGTTTCCGGTCGAATACAAGCGCGGCAAGCCCAAGCCGCACGACGCGGACGAGCTGCAGCTGTGCGCTCAGGCGATGTGCCTTGAGGAAATGCTGTGCTGTCAGATTTCCGACGGTGCGCTGTTCTACGGTGAACCGCGCCGACGGACGCCTGTCGAATTTACAGACGAACTGCGGCAGCGTGTACGCGACAGCCTTGCCGAAATGCACGACTATCTGCGCCGCGGCTGCACGCCTAAGGTAAAACCGCAGAAAGGCTGCTCGGCCTGCTCGCTTAAGGAATTGTGTTTGCCCAAGCTGATGAAGGCAAAATCTGTCTCCGGCTACCTGAAAGGAGCGATGGAGGAATGAAAAAGCTGCTTAACACGCTGTTTGTCACCTCCGAGGATGCCTATCTGACACTCGATGTGGATTGAAATTGTATCTCGGCGGCAATGATATCGCGACCCACAAGTCGCTCCCTTCACGGGAGCGTGGATTGAAATTTTACGCGGAAGGTGCGCTCCTGTGTATCGCGGGTCGCTCCCTTCACGGGAGCGTGGATTGAAATCTATGGAGTGAATACTATACGCAAATACCTTGCGTCGCTCCTTTCGCGGGAGTGTGGATTGAAATTGGACGATCATGGAGGGGCTGCATTACCCGCTGGCGTCGCTCCCTTCACGGGAGCGTGGATTGAAATGGCAATAATAACGCCAAAAATGCCCTTTTCCCCCCCCTGTCGCTCCCTTCGCGGGAGCGTGGATTGAAATCTCGTAGTCGCGCAGCTTGCCGCGTTGGTACTCATGTCGCTCCCTTCGCGGGAGCGTGGATTGAAATAACATGGCTACCAAGGCGGTCAGCATTGACCCGGTCGCTCCCTTCGCGGGAGCGTGGATTGAAATGAACGCCTACATTATCCTTTCCAACGACCCACGTCGCTCCCTTCGCGGGAGCGTGGATTGAAATTCGGACGACGGCGCGGCCATTCACACCGAGTGGGCGTCGCTCCCTTCACGGGAGCGTGGATTGAAATTTTACTAACATGTTTACATACGCCACCAGTCATGATGTCGCTCCCTTCACGGGAGCGTGGATTGAAATGAGCACTAACCAACCACCCGCCCCGGAGGAACGAAGTCGCTCCCTTCACGGGAGCGTGGATTGAAATTCGGAGAGGTGACAATTACCTATGGCTGAGTTTGGTCGCTCCCTTCACGGGAGCGTGGATTGAAATCTTGCGCTTCTCGGCGGTCAGCTCGTTAAAATACCGCGTCGCTCCCTTCACGGGAGCGTGGATTGAAATGGTCTTTGAGTTGCTGATGCCCGCCACATAGGTAGTCGCTCCCTTCACGGGAGCGTGGATTGAAATCCAAGGCACGCCTTGATGAAGTGATTGCAGAGCGTCGCTCCCTTCACGGGAGCGTGGATTGAAATTTCGACCGGTGGCGCGACAAGAAGGTGCCGTTCCGTCGCTCCCTTCACGGGAGCGTGGATTGAAATATTGAGCGCCGGGAAATCGTAGGAGCGCAGACGATGTCGCTCCCTTCACGGGAGCGTGGATTGAAATCCGGCGATATCATATCCGCAAGAGACGCGGATCTGGTCGCTCCCTTCACGGGAGCGTGGATTGAAATACCGTCAACAAGCAGGAATATGACCGCGCAAAGCGTCGCTCCCTTCACGGGAGCGTGGATTGAAATACGGTTTGGTGAATGGGTAAACGGCTCTCGTCAGTCGCTCCCTTCACGGGAGCGTGGATTGAAATTCCGATGATCGCGGGGAAAAGGACGGCGTAGCGGTCGCTCCCTTCACGGGAGCGTGGATTGAAATAACCAGCTGCTGAGAGCGGCGACCAGGGATCACCTGTCGCTCCCTTCACGGGAGCATGGATTGAAATGGCGATCGCCGCCAAGCTGATCGAGGACGGCAGGTCGCTCCCTTCACGGGAGCGTGGATTGAAATGGCTCAATCGTCCAGCACCTCCCACTCGTCTGCGTGGTCGCTCCCTTCACGGGAGCGTGGATTGAAATCGCTCCTGCACGTTGAGGCATGCCCTATTTTTACGTCGCTCCCTTCACGGGAGCGTGGATTGAAATAACCAGAGCAGGGGAGCCTGCAGCCACAGTTTCGGTCGCTCCCTTCACGGGAGCGTGGATTGAAATGCCCACATTCTGCGTGATGCCGGTCATGTAACCGTCGCTCCCTTCACGGGAGCGTGGATTGAAATATCCCGTTCTACAACAACGCCGACCGGCGTGGCGAGTCGCTCCCTTCACGGGAGCGTGGATTGAAATTACGCTGACCGGCGTAAAAACAGCCTGATCTCCGTCGCTCCCTTCACGGGAGCGTGGATTGAAATTTTTGATCTGTCGGCAACTATGACTACTGCTGTTGTCGCTCCCTTCGCGGGAGCGTGGATTGAAATGTGCGACAGCTTGACCGCCTCGTCCGCTTCGGATGTCGCTCCCTTCGCGGGAGCGTGGATTGAAATCTGAATGAGAAGTACGCAAATGCAAAAGTACAGAGTCGCTCCCTTCGCGGGAGCGTGGATTGAAATGATGAGGATGTATACGCGGCACAGATGTATTGTCTGGTCGCTCCCTTCGCGGGAGCGTGGATTGAAATACGAGTTGGGCGGCTGTGTGGAACGGTGCTGTTTCGTCGCTCCCTTCGCGGGAGCGTGGATTGAAATGGAAACAGTGCTCGTCTTTCCGAGCTGTCAGAATGTCGCTCCCTTCGCGGGAGCGTGGATTGAAATCGGCGCTACATCGCGGAAATTCCGAGAAAGCTGCGGTCGCTCCCTTCGCGGGAGCGTGGATTGAAATCGCTGTGACGCGGACGGCGCTCTGGCGGATACGCGTCGCTCCCTTCGCGGGAGCGTGGATTGAAATGCACCAGAGCGACGGACGTGGATCACATCGAGCCGTCGCTCCCTTCGCGGGAGCGTGGATTGAAATGTGGATAAGCGTGTCTAAATCAGTTTTGCAAATGTCGCTCCCTTCGCGGGAGCGTGGATTGAAATGCTGTGCTGCACGATCTGACCGGGTATCTGGCGCGTCGCTCCCTTCGCGGGAGCGTGGATTGAAATATTATCCGGCGGCCGTCCAAACGACCGGCTGTAAGTCGCTCCCTTCGCGGGAGCGTGGATTGAAATTCCGCGATGGCCTGGCGGATGTCTGCCGGACAGACGTCGCTCCCTTCGCGGGAGCGTGGATTGAAATAAAACCACAAGCGTTACGAGGCCGGTTATTATCGGTCGCTCCCTTCGCGGGAGCGTGGATTGAAATGGAAAGCTGCTGCTTGACCTCGCTTGCCAGCGGGGTCGCTCCCTTCGCGGGAGCGTGGATTGAAATCTCGTGTCTCGGCGTAACCTTGGGCGTGGGAATGTCGCGTCGCTCCCTTCGCGGGAGCGTGGATTGAAATACCGGTGATCTCTCAGCTGTCCAGAACGGTTGTATGGTCGCTCCCTTCGCGGGAGCGTGGATTGAAATCGTCCCTCCTCCGGTGCGTATGCGCGACAGACGCCGTCGCTCCCTTCGCGGGAGCGTGGATTGAAATGCTTGCCACATCATAGGTGCCCGGCTCAGCGATCCGGTCGCTCCCTTCGCGGGAGCGTGGATTGAAATGCCGCAGCCTTGCCCATAACTGCGCTGGACGCTCGTCGCTCCCTTCGCGGGAGCGTGGATTGAAATGGCTCACTCGCCGCGATCGGACGGCCTGCCACGTCGCTCCCTTCGCGGGAGCGTGGATTGAAATGCATAGAGCTGAAAGCAGGTGCAAGTCCTGCGGAACGTCGCTCCCTTCGCGGGAGCGTGGATTGAAATGTCGAACTGGTGCCGCAGTGTGCAGACCTGCCGCGTCGCTCCCTTCGCGGGAGCGTGGATTGAAATATCGAGACCGTCGAGGCGATGGACATGATGCGCGACGTCGCTCCCTTCGCGGGAGCGTGGATTGAAATTTCGGCCCCCTGTGCCGCCGCCTGTTGCGGCCGCTGGTCGCTCCCTTCGCGGGAGCGTGGATTGAAATGCTGCAGTGGATGAGATGGAAGTGGGGCGGGATGTCGCTCCCTTCGCGGGAGCGTGGATTGAAATAATGTCTGTCTGTTTATTATGGAGTTTGCGCTCGAGTCGCTCCCTTCGCGGGAGCGTGGATTGAAATAGCACCTCCCACTCGTCCGCGTCTCGTAACTCGCGCGTCGCTCCCTTCGCGGGAGCGTGGATTGAAATATCCGAACGGATACTTTGAGGTAGTCGAAATATGTCGCTCCCTTCGCGGGAGCGTGGATTGAAATGATCTGAACGATAAACGCGTCATTATTCATGGCGGTCGCTCCCTTCGCGGGAGCGTGGATTGAAATTGCTGTTCAGCAGATTGTTAACGACCTGCTGAAGATGTCGCTCCCTTCGCGGGAGCGTGGATTGAAATCGCCGTCAGCCGCTCGAGATTGCATCGACCGACGTCGCTCCCTTCGCGGGAGCGTGGATTGAAATTTCCACCTCCTCTGCTTTCTTTCGCAGCGGCTTGGTCGCTCCCTTCGCGGGAGCGTGGATTGAAATAACTCCGTCCGATCGAGCCGGAAGAAGCGTCTGACGTCGCTCCCTTCGCGGGAGCGTGGATTGAAATACAATCGTTACAACCTCTGCGCGGGTAATCTGGCGTCGCTCCCTTCGCGGAGCGACGCAGATAGCTGCATCCCCATCCTCCCGTCCAACATCGCAGTCTCCATCCCTTCACGATTTCCCCCAACCCGACCAAAACATTTGCACATGTCATGACACATGTGCTATAATAACTCCAATACTGCTATTGACAGCGCCGCACAGATTGCTGCGGCGTTTTGCCGGGAAGGAGAAAAATCAAATGAAAGCATACTTTGACAGCATCGAAAAGGAGGTTCCGGAGCAATTACAGCAGGTTTTCCTTAATCGCCGCGATACGGCTGTCATTACGATTGACATGCACGATGGACACCTGTCAACCGACCCGGACTGTCCATGTCCGTCTCCGCGAGGACGCGAGATCATCGAACCGCTCAATCATTTCATGAACGAAGCACGCGCGCTCGGTCTGCCGATCATCCATGTCCGCTCAACGCTGCGTAAGGGCGGCGCAGACGAAAAACTGTTTCCGTCTGCGTGGCGCATGGTGTTTCCGGTTACAGTCGGTGAGATTCCCAACATCGCAGAGCACGCCATCGAAGGCACACGCTGGAACAGAATGTCCATCGATGTACACGACGAGGACTACATGGTGACGACCAAAAAGCGCCTGAGCGCGTTCTATCCGACCGATCTGGAGCTGCTGCTGCGCAACCTTGGCATCCGCCGCGTGGTGCTCACCGGCTGCATGACCGACTGCTGCGTTATCAACACTGCATTCGATGCCGCAAACCGCGATTTCCGCGTCGTCGTGCCGCGCGACCTGACCCGCGGCTCCGAGCACCTCGAAGAGCCTGCGCTGCGCATGATCTCGCTGCATCTGGGACTTGTCGTGGATTCGGATGCGCTGCTCGATGAATGGCGCTCTCAGGACTAAATCCATACCTGAAATTACATATAAACAAGAAAACAAGGTGACACAAAATGAAAATCGGCAGAACAGAGAAAATCTGGCTGGCATCTGTGCTGTTCTTCTGGGTATTCTATAATTTCCCGGGATTCCCCCCCTACGGCAGCGAGACCGCCTGCATCATACACGGTCTGATCAGCTTTGTCGGCACGGTGCTGTCCGTGTATATCGGCTGCAAGCTGACCGAAAAGGAGTATCCTCTGATTGAGGATGAGGAACAGGACGAAACGGCTGAGGATAATACGCCTGCCGCTTCCGAAACGCAAAAAGAATCGGACAAATAAAGGATAACAGAGAAAATGACAACACAGGGTTTACTTTCAGGCAAAACGGTATGGATCGTTTTTGCGGCATATTTTCTATTTTTGATCGCTATCGCACGCTACACCACATGGAAGGAAAAACGTGACGCAGGCAAGGTCGATCTGCAGGGCGGTCGGTTCAAGTGGCCGGTCATGGTCATGACCTATATCGCCTCCTGCATGAGCGTCTGGGTATTTTTCGCAGGCCCGGGCGCGTATTACCGCTACGGACTGGGCTACTTCTTCTCGGAAATGTGCATCTACTCCATGTTCCCGATCATCTGCTACTTCACGATGACCAAGGTATGGCTGGTCAACCAGCAGAAGCACTTCACCACCCCGGCGGATTTCTTCTTCTGCCGCTACAAGTCCAAGGCGCTGACCGTTATCATCGACATTGTTTACATTATCTGCGCCGTGCCGTTTATCTCGGCGGTACTGGTAGCCGGTGGACGTGCAGCTGAGGTGGCCACCGGCGGCGCGGTATCCTCGCAGACGTTTACGCTCATTTGCGGCATTATCATGACGGTATTCGTCATGCTCGGCGGCGTAAAATCCACCGCACTGGCGGATGCTGTACAGGGCTGGTTCTTCATTCTGGCGCTGTGGGCAATTATTTTCGTAACGCTCAAGATCGTATTCAACGGCTCGATCATCGAGGCATTCCAGACCGTCCGCGTGCAGACACCGGACTGGTTCTCCTATCCGGGTCCGATCGGCATATGCACCTATCCGTCGCGCGTCAGCTATCCGCTTGCGTGTGCATTCGGCTACACGCTGCTGCTGCCGCAGGTCTTTGTACGCTCCGGCTATTACAGCGCAGGTCTGAAGGACCAGCGTCAGATGGCGTTCCTTGCACCGTTCCTGCAGATCATCGTCTGGGGCGGCACGATGCTCATCGGTCTGGTCGCGCTGGCTGCCATGCCTGACCTTACCAGCTCGGAAACCGAACTGGTTATCCCGTATATGTGCAACATCATCGCGGGCACGCACGGTCTGCTCGCGCAGATTCTGATGATCGTGTTCCTCATCGGCGTACTGGCGGTCGGTCTGTCCACCGCAAATGCGCTGCTGATGGTCATGTCCTCTATCATCTACAAGGACCTGCTGGTCGGTATCGGTCACTGCAAATTCAAGGCATCCGAAACCTCGGTTATCCGCGTGGTAATTCTGCTGTTCGGTGCCGTAACGGTTGCCGTATCGCTCATGCACTGGGAATACGTCTACAATCTGATGATTTTCGCGGATTCTCTGGTCGAATCGCTGTTCCCGGCGCTGGTATTCGGCATTTACTGCAAGTGGGCGACCCGAAAAGCCGCTATCACCTCGATTTCGGTCGGTGCGATCATCATCTGCCTGACCTTTTTCATCTGGGATCTCGGCTATGTGTGGTACGGCACGATCGGTCTGGCGACCGCGTTCGTGCTGATGTATGTGGTCTCTAAGCTGACAAAGGACGACCCGAAGGACAGCGAGGACTTTTACGAGGCGCTTGACTCCGGTCACAGACGCTTCATGCGCATCAAAGCAAAAATCAAGTAACGGCAGGAGGGCGAAATCCTATGCTACGATTTACGCTCAATGGCACACAAATTGAAATAGAAGACGGCGAAAACCGCACATTGCTCGAATATCTCCGCAATGTAAAGTGCATGAAGGGCACAAAAGAAGCCTGCAGCACCGGTCACTGCGGCGCGTGCAGCGTCCTCGTGGACGGCAGGCTGACGCGCTCATGCGTGACGCTCGTGCGCCGACTGGACGGCAAAACCGTTGAGACCATTGAAAACGCACCGAACGACACCATGCTGCAGGTGATTCAGCACTCGTTTCTCGATGTCGGCGCCGTGCAGTGCGGCTTCTGCACACCGGGCATGGTGATGGCGACAAAGGCGCTGCTGCTGCACCATCCGGCCCCGACCGAGCCGGAAATCTGCGACGGGCTGAAAAACAACTACTGCCGCTGCACCGGCTACGTCAAAATTATCGAGGCGGTCAAGCTGGCAGCGGCGCGGCTGCGCGGGGAAGATCCGGATATCGACAGCTTCCGCAGCCACGAAAGCACGGTTATTGTGGTTGGTGAAAATCAGGTCGTGCCCGAAATCACCGGTTCCGCGGTCGGTAAGTCGGTCTGGGATGTGGACGGCATGGACAAGACCGGCGGCAAACTGAAATTTTGCGACGACTACACCGCGGAGGACATCGGCGCGGATACCCTGCTGCACGGTGCATTTGTCTGGGCGCCGGCGCCGCACGCAAGGATCAACGCGGTGGACTACTCCGCCGCCGAACAGGCGGAAGGTGTGGTGCGCATCGTGACGGCGGCTGACGTGCCCGGCATGAACAAGGTCGGCACATGGACGCCGGAGCAGCCGGTCTTTTGCACGGATGAGGTGCGGTTTCTCGGTGACCATCTGGCGCTGGTTGTCGCGGATACGGTGGCGCACGCGAGAGCGGCCGTCAAGCTGGTCAAAATCGACTATGAAGAACTGCCCGGTATCTACACCATGGCGGACGGCTACCGCAAAAACAGCTTCATCGTGCACACCGGCCGCGTCAGCGGCGATGTGGAGCAGGCAAAGCAGCAAACGGACATTGTCAAGCTCAACGTCTCCAAGGATATTGAGCCGCAGGAGCACGCCTGCATGGAGCCTGTTTCGGCTATCGGCATGGTGCAGGACGACAAAACGATCCTCTATTCCTGCACACAGGCGCCGTTTGAAATCCGCAGTATGCTGGCAAAGATTCTGGACAAGCCGGAGGAGGATATCCGCGTTATCGTGACGCCGCTCGGCGGCGGCTTCGGTAAAAAATGCGACTCATTTCTTGAAGCACCGGCGGTTGTTGCCGCTCATGCCTGCGGCAAGCCGGTCAAGATTACGCTGACGCGCAAGGAGGATTTGATCCTCACCACCAAACGCCACGGCTACCATACGGATTACGAGATTGGCTTTACGCCGGACGGCAAGTTCCAGTATCTGGACTGCCGCATGTTCTCAGACGGCGGACCGTACGAGTGCGAAAGCTACGGCACGCTGATGACCGGCGCGCTGATGAGCGGCGGGCCGTACATCATTCCCAATGTCAAGGTAGAAGGCTCAGCGATCCGCAACAACAATCTGCAGGGCGGCGCGTTCCGCGGCTACGGTATCAATCAGGCGGCGATCTCCATTGAAACTGCGATGGACATGATGGCGGAAAAGCTGGATATCGACCCGTTCGAGCTGCGCCGGCGCAATGCCGTCTATCCGGGTGCGACCTCGGTCGGCGGTGAGGTGCTCAAATACAGCATGGGTATGATGGATACCATCAACCAGTGCGAAAAAAGTTTGCGAAAAGCACTCAAGGAATACGAAGGACAGTATCCCAAGGGCAGCAAGGTGCTCGGCTGGGGCATGGCCTCGGGATTCAAGAATGTAGGCGTCGGCAAGGGTATTTTCACCGATGACGGTGCGTGCAGGCTGATTCTGCAGGGTGACGGCCACCTGCACATGATCGTTTCCGGCACGGATATGGGACAGGGCTTCCGCACTGCCATGACGCAGATCGCGGCGGAAACGCTCGGCATGGATATCGCGGATATTTACATCACCAACGGCGACACCGAGCTGACCATCCCGACCGGCGAATCGGTTTCCGAGCGGCAGACGCTGTGCGGCGGCCGGGCGGTGTATGAGGCGTGCGTCAAGCTCAAGCAGGATTTAGACAGCCGTCCGTGGCGGCCGGGCGAGGAACGCCGCGCGGAATACTATTATGCATCCGACCCGTGCTTCGCCATCGGTGATTTTGAGGGTGCAAAGCAGCGCGGTGCAAAATACCGCAATTTTCCGGCGTATGCGTATGCCACGCAGGCCGCCATTGTCGAGGTGGACAAAGAAACCGGCAAGGTCCGGCTGCTCAAGATCATCGCGGCGCACGATGTCGGCCGCGCCATCAATCCGCATATCATCGAGGGTCAGATGCACGGCTCGTGCTCGATGGGACAGGGCTATGCACTGACCGAGGGATATCCGACGAAAAACGGCTATCCGGTCAAGACGCTGTACCGTCAGCTGGGTCTGCCGCGTGCCGAGGATACGCCGGATTACGAGATTATTTTAATCGAGGACCCGGAGCCGCAGGGCCCGTTCGGCGCGAAAGGCATTTCCGAGGTTGCGACCGTGCCCGTCACACCGGCGATTCTCAACGCTGTGTCGCGTGCCATCGGCGTGCGCATCAATAAGGTGCCCGCCACACCCGAAGTCGTGCGCGAAGCCATCCGCACCGGCAAGTGTGAGGTGCCAACCATGGAGCAGCAGCTTCAGGCGCTCGAAAAGGATTGCGAATGTCACCGTCCGTCGGACGGTGTGCAGTGAAATTTCTTGTCGTTGTTTACAATGACAGTCGAAACAGCATCACCACCTATAGCGCAAAGACCCGGAATCTTTTTCGGAAGATTCCGGGTCTTTGCCGTTTTCACTTATTTTCCGTCTGTTTTTTTACCGCCTCTGCGATTTTACGATACTCCGGCACATCCACGCCGTACTGCTCCGCCAGACACACAACCTGATAAATCAAACCATCCACCTCGGACTGCTTGCCGGCTTCCATATCGCGCTGCATAGAGGTAGACGCGGTCGGTGCAAGCGCATCCAGAATGCGCAGGTTGCGCTCGACCAGCTCCCCCGGCCTGCTCTCCAGCGGAATACCCATCTTGTCCGCCAGCGCAACGACCTCTTTTATCAGGCGTACAAAGCTGTCGCGCACCTCGCCCGGATGCTGCATTTCCGCAGCTTTCGCGTGATAATACTGTCCGCAGGCCGCATTCGGCGACACATACGCAAATTTGAGCAGCGTGTCGCGCTCGACATACGGAGAATAAACCGGGTCAATTCCGGCGTTTTTGAGGTCAGTCTCGACCTGCTGCAGCACCGGATGATCGGTCTTGTGGCTCGGCAGTCCGTACACGATACGGCAGATCGCACCGTGCTTCTGAATGACGCCCGGCGCAATCCTGTTGGCCGAAATGTAGATGCAGCCGTCCGTGACGAGCAGCTCAGGCAGCTCCGCCTGCAGGGCACGGCCCGTGCCGTAGATGTTGAGCACCGGAATAACTACCGTGTCCCTGCCTGCTGCCTTGCGGATGAACGGCACGGTATCCGCGAGAGAGTATCCCTTGACACACACGAAAATCACATCCGGCGCGGGAGCGCCCTGCTCCCGCGCGGCAAGAAAGCCATCCATGTCGATCGCCTTGACCGGAATGCTCTCGCGCTCATTTTCTCCGGATACAAGCGTCAAGCCGTGCTCCTGCAGGACCGCAAGATGCTTTCCGCGTGCAATAAGTGTGGTATCCGCACCGGATTTGCTCAAATACGCGCCTACCGGTCCGCCAACGCCACCGGCACCGATAATCATATAACGCAGCTTCATCCTCTGTTCCTCCGATTGCTTTTTCTGCATTATAGCACAAAATCGGCAATGTATCCACAAGTCTGTGGATATCTCTGTGAAGCGTGTGATTCTCCGCTTCTGTCATTGCATTTGTTCCCTTTTCACGATATAATGATTTTCATATAACTTTCTCACCTGTCTAATTTGTTCGACAAAATTCGACAGCCTGCAAGGAGGTCATTGCACATGGCTGGCAACCCCCAAAAGAAAAGCACCGGCATCGTCAACGCCGCCATTGGCGCGCTGGCAGTCGTGCTGGCTATATTGATTGTCTGGATGATGAACCTCGTTTCCGGTATTCAGGGCACCGCGCGTATCATCAACTACGCCGGACTCGTGCGCGGCAAGACCCAGCGTATCGTCAAGCTGGAAATCTCCGGTCAGCCACAGGACGGCATGATCGCAGATATTGACGCGTTTATCGACGGACTGCGCTTCGGCAGCGACGAGCTCAGCCTCGTGCGGCTGAACAATGACGCCTTCCAAAGCAAAATGCAGGAGCTGGATGACTATTTTCAAGCACTCAAGCAGGAGATCGGCCGTGTGCGCGCAGTCGGCTCAAATAACACGGACATCATTCCCATCAGCGAAACCTTTTTCGGCATCTGCGACGACGCGACCGGTCTGGCGGAGGCGTACTCGCAGCGCAAGGCAACCTCGCTTTCCGCTCTGGAGAAGTACATCACCGCGGATATCGTCGTGCTCATGCTGCTGATCGGCTACCAGCTGTTTCAGGCGCTGCACACGGCTGCGATGAACCGCGCTCTGCAGCATAAGGTCTATCTGGATGCCGCGACCGGCCTGCCCAACAAGAACAAGTGCGAGGAGCTGCTCGACGATCCGACGCCGCCTGCGCCAGAAACCGGCGTGTGCAGCTTTGACCTGAATAATCTGCGCCGCATCAACAACAGCATGGGCCATGAGGCCGGTGACGCATACATCCGGCGATTTGCGGTCGCGCTGCGTGCGGCCATGCCCGAGAAGCATTTTGTCGGCCGTACAGGCGGCGATGAGTTCCTCGCGATAACGCACGGACCGGATGCCGATGCGCTGCAGAAATTGCTTTCCCATGTCCGTAAACAGCTTGCTGAGGAGTCCCGACAGCATCCGGATACACCGCTCAGCTATGCGGCCGGCTTTGCGCTTGCATCGGACAATCCGGACAGCAATATGCGCGATCTGTTTGACCTTGCGGATAAAAATATGTACATCAACAAAAACCACGTCAAGCGCGAGGAAGCCGCCGCCGAAAAGCGGCTGGATTTTCAGCTGCTGAAGCAGGTCAACCGCCTACACCGCAGCTTTTCCGACTGTCTGTACTGCGATGCGCGTCTGGACACCTACCGCACCATCCGCGCGTGCGAGAGCTTTTTTCTGGCATCGGACGGCAGCTACACCGGCGCCGTCGAGCAGATTGCCGAGGAACAGGCTGCTAAAAGCGAGCGCAGCCGCGTCCGTTCTGCGCTGCAGCTTGATGTACTGCAGCGCAGCCTGCACAGCGCAGAGGATACCCTCGAACTGCAGTACAACGCGGCCGAGGAAAGCCGCTACAGCCGTTTGACCGTTCTTCCGATTGACTGGGATGAAGCCGGTGTGCTGCACCACTTTATCCTCGCGTTCGAGACCATCCGGCTGAACGCCGACCAAGCCATCGACCCGAAGGAGCAGCTGACGCTGTACTACGAGCAGCTAAAGCAGTCTATCCTTGAGAACGACAGCTATGTGGACGCGCTGCTCGATATGGCGGGCACAATCTACACGGTAAACCTCACGCGCGACACCCTCGAGCGCAACATTTCACCTGCGGGAAAGAGTGATTCGGACCGGGCGCTATTCCTCGACTACCCGCTTCCCTGCTCCTACCGCGACTACTGCGACGAGTACCGCAAGCGCGTCACACCGGCAACACTCGGCAGCTACCGCACGGCAGATACCAGTGCCCGTCTGCTCAAGCGCTTTGCCGCCGGTGAAAAACACATCACGGCGGAGTACTGCGTGCAGGAGGATGACGGCGCTATCCGCTGGGTACAGAAAACCGTGCTGATGACGCAGACCACCATGTTTGATCCGGAAATCAATGCCGAAATGCCGATGGTCACGGCGATTATCCTGCTGCAGGATACCTCGCAGATGCACGCCCGCGACGAGCAAGAGAACGCCCGTCTGCAGGCCGCCTTCGATGAAATGCGTATTGCGAACCGCACCAAAACCGAATTTCTCTCGCGCATGAGTCACGATATCCGCACACCGCTCAACGGCATTATCGGTCTGCTGCAGGTGGACGAAACCCACTTTGATGACAAGGCGCTGCTGCTGGACAATCACAAAAAAATGCAGATTTCCGCCAATCACTTGCTGTCGCTCATCAACGATGTGCTGCAGATGAGCAAGCTGGAGGAGGGCACGACCGTCCTCACGCACGAGCGCATCAGTCTGGTGGAGCTGACCCGCGATATCATTACCATTATCATCGGCCGCGCCGAAGAAGCCGGCATTGAGTGGGAGTACGAAAAGGACAAATCCATCATTCCGTACCCGTATATTTACGGCAGTCCGCTGCATCTGCGGCAGATTTTCCTCAATATTTACAGCAACTGCATCAAATACAACCGTCCCGGAGGTAAAATCACCACCCATACGGACTCGCTCGGTGAACAGGACGGCAAATGCACCTATCGCTGGACGATTTCGGATACGGGTATCGGCATGAGTCCGGACTTTGTGGACCATATTTTTGAACCGTTCACACAGGAAAAGCAGGACGCGCGCAGCTATTATCACGGCACCGGTCTCGGCATGACCATCACCAAGGAGCTTGTTGACCGGATGGGCGGCTCGATTGCGGTCACGAGTCAGCTTGGTGTCGGCTCCACCTTTGTAATCACTTTGCCATTTGAAATTGCACCATCTCCCGAGCAGACACCGGACGCACATGCCGCGCCGGATATCAGCATTGCAGGCTGCAGGCTGCTGCTCGTCGAGGACAATGCGCTCAACGCCGAAATCGCACAGATTCTGCTGACCGACGAAGGAGCGACCGTAACCGTCGTCACGGATGGCAAACAGGCTGTGGAGATCGTGCAGAACAATCCACCGGACACATTCGACGCGGTTCTCATGGATGTGATGATGCCTGTGATGAACGGCATTGACGCTGCGAAGACCATTCGCTCGCTCAACCGACCGGACGCGAAAACGCTGCCCATCATTGCCATGACCGCAAACGCCTTTTACGAGGATGCACAGAAGTGCCTCGCCGCAGGCATGAATGCCCATCTGGCAAAGCCGCTGCAGATAAAGAAGGTCAAGCAGACGATCGCCGAATGGGTGAAAAATAACCGAACTGCAAAAAAGGACGCATAAAGCGTCCTTTTTGAGGCTGTCAAAAAACTATCGTTTTTCGAGCAGCCTCTCGCTCGAAACCACGCTTTCGAGCGAATACTGAAGAAAAACCGCGCCCTGCGGGCACATTTTTTCTTCCCTTGTATAAATTCCGAGATACATGCTCCCGGAATTTATGAATTTGCTTCGCAAATTCTATTTTATGCGTGCTGCCGCACGAAACGTAAAAATTAAAATAATACTTTTTTGACAGACTGAAAGGACGCGTAAAGCGTCCTTTTTCATTCTACGGCTAACGCATCCTCGCTGATTACCGCCCGAATCCCCCATGACGGCACCTTATCCGGATAGGCTTCGCCTTCGAGCATGACAAACGCCGCATCGTACTTCGGACGTTTTTTCGGGTAGATGCCGAGTCCGTCCGTGAAGTACAGCAGGCCGCGCAGATGGCGGAACGCGCCTTCGGCATTTAAGCGGTCAACGTGCTCGAAAACCGGACGAAAATCGGTCGCAGACTGACCGATCAGTTCAAAATGCTCCATATATTCCGCGAGTTCCCGCGCATTTGTCACCTTTTTGTCCGAGCGCAGCTGATCGTCGCACTGCAGAATACGCAGGTTGAAATGCCGGAAAAAGCTGGTGTTCTCCTGCAAAAGCTCATAGGTACGGCTGAGGAATGCGCGCACGAGTTCACCGGAGGTGGACATCGAGGTATCAATGGCAATGACGAAATCCTCTATTTTCCGCACCTCCCGCGTTTCTAACGGCTCGATAAGCGGCATATTTCCGAAATGACGCAGTCCGTAGGCGTAGTAGCCGTAGTCGAACGAATCCGCATCCACCGAGACCTCCTCCCGCAGAGCGGCAAACCGGCGCAGGAACGCGCGGAAATCAGTCGTTTTGCGGGTGGAAACGGCAAGCTGCTCCCGCACAGCCTGACCGCCTTCCGCCTTGTTCGCGAAAACCGTCTCCATCGCGGTCTGCGTCCGTTCGGCCTGCTGCTGCCAGCGGCGCTCCTGCTGATCGTCGTCCTCCTTGTACCACAGCGTGTGCTCGTCTGTCGCAAACACGCGCGTGAGCGTGGCACAGTCATACGAATTCAGCCGCGTGCGGCGAAAGTGGCGATAGACCGCCTCAGCCGTCAGGACCGGCAGCTCGTCCTGCAGTTCACGGTAGATATTCTGCCGCCGAACTGACACCTTTTCCGCCTGCAGGCAGCGGTAATCCAGTGAATCCAGCATGCTTTCGACCGCAATATCGCACGACAGATCCCACAGATCGGCATCGCGTCCGCGTGTCTTTCCGGGATGGCGCAGCAGACAGTGGAACAGCGTGTGCAGATAGGCGCGGTTGACGTTCGCGCGGGAACGCTCGTACTGCTGCGCCAGCCAGGCACCGCTGAAAAACAGCACGCGCGTGTCGGTAGCGAGCGTGGGGGTATCGTAACCGTCTGCCGCAGGCAGCGCCGCCAGCGCGGAATCGAGGAACGGCAGGTTCATGTACAGTTCGGTGCGGGCGGAAAACAGGATTTCGCGTCCGATAGAAATCCAGCGGGAGGACTGCGACATAGAAAACATCACCTCACAGGTTCATCTTGCATCGTAGGGCGGGGTGTCCTACGGATTTATTGATAACTTCTATATATTTATATCATAATTCAAACGATTTGGCGCGTCCCTTGGACTGCGTTTTGCCGGCGGCTGACAGCAGAACGGACAGCGCTGCCGTCTGCTCTGCTTCGCGGGCAGACGTGCACGCGGCATCCACATCGGCGGCAGAGAGCACACCAAGCGACAGCAGGAAGGTCAAGGCAGCGGTCTCACCTGCCTTGGCGCAGGACTGCGCCAGATTGCCGCCGTGGGTGCGTAAAACCGCGAGATAGTCCGCTTTTGCGGCATCCGAGAGCGCAAACGGTACGGCAAGCCGCCGCACGGCTACGCGTGCCGCGACCGAAAAATCGTGCCGCTCGAGCAGTTCGCTCAGGGCAGCATCATACTGCCGAAAATTCAGCACACCGCTGTCAAAGCACTGACGGTAGCTGTATCCTGCACCGTGAATGCGCCGCTGAAAAATATGCGCCGGACTGAGGTCCTCCAGTTCCTCGACGTACTCGGGGAACAGCAGCCGCGCGTGCTCATCAAACCTCACATCGAGTTCTCCGGCGTACTCGCCGAGCAGCCTGGGCAGGCAGGTCGGCGCAGACGGTGCGGCGTGCAGGATGACTTCGCGCAGGCTCATGCAGTTCATCAGCGCACCGCCGCCGAATTCGCTGACGGAATCAGTCAGTTCGATGCGTTCAAGGTTTCGGCAGTTATAAAATGCATAACTGCCAACACTTTTTGCATCCTTCGGGAGCGTAACCGTGCGGATAGCCGCCGCATTGTGCTTCGGCTCCGTGCCGCCGCAGGTGATACGGACAGCGAACGTGTCCTTGCCTGTTAAGTCGGAGGCCCGCTCGCTGAGTACATACGCGCCGACCTCGGTAACAGGCACACCGTCTATCTCATCCGGCAGACGCACAATATCGTCCTGCGTTTCGCACCGCAAAAGCACAATGCCGCCGCTCGCACTCCGCGAACAGGTCAGCCGCAGTTCGTTTTCGCCCTCTATCACCCGCATTTGCACTCATGTCCTTTCTGCTTTTTCATTCTGCTACCCATTATAGCACAGTGTGCAGAAAAAGACGATACTGCGCCCTTCATTCTCATAATAAGAATTTATAACAGAAATAATATATTGTTTTTCGCAAATCGCACTTGACAATCCACTGTTTTGCGAATATACTGTGACCATACCAAGTAAACCAACACAAACCAATGACGAAGACGAGTAGCAGGGAGACCGAACCTCCAAGAGAGCCGCAGGCGGTGTGATTGCGGCAGGCAAGGACCGTGTGAATGGACTTCAGCAGGGCAAGGCGAACGGCTTCGGCCAAGTAACTGCGACGGGGACTCCGCCCGTTATCAGGGGAGCGCGCATTGTTTGATGTGTGAGCAGAGTGGACGCAGTTTGCGTCAATCTGGGTGGTACCGCAAGAGCGTATTCGCTCCTGTCCCAAGAGAAATCTGGGACAGGAGCTTTTTATTTTGTAAAACAAATTGAGAATTGAAAATGGAGAATTGAGAATTGTGGTATCGCGCAAAGCGCGATGATTTAATAAACGCGCTCTGCGCGTCACATTCATTTTCCATTATCCATTATCAATTCTCCATTACTGCAAAGGAGTAATCACCATGGCTAAGATCCCCCACAGACTTTATTTGACCGAAGACCAGATGCCCAAGCAGTGGTACAACCTGCGGGCGGACATGAAGGAAAAGCCGGACCCGCTGATTCATCCGGGCACGCACCAGCCGCTGCCGGAAGAAGCGCTGTATCCCATCTTCTGTCAAAAGCTGGCGCACCAGGAGCTGGACAACGACACCCGCTACATTGATATTCCCGAGCCGGTGCTCGATATGTATAAGCTGTACCGTCCGTCTCCGCTGTGCCGCGCGTACAATCTGGAGAAGGCGCTGGACACCCCGGCTAAGATCTACTACAAGTTTGAGGGCAACAACACCTCGGGCAGCCACAAGCTGAATTCCGCGATCGCACAGGCGTACTACGCCAAGGAACAGGGCCTCAAGGGCCTTACCACCGAGACCGGTGCCGGTCAGTGGGGTACTGCACTCTCTGAGGCATGCGCGTACTTCGGACTGGATTTGAAGGTATTCATGGTTAAGGTCTCCTACGAGCAGAAGCCGTTCCGCAAGGCCATCATGCAAACCTTTGACGCGAATGTAACGCCGTCTCCGTCCAATACGACCGAGGCAGGCCGCGCTATTCTGGCACACGATCCGACCACCGGCGGTTCGCTCGGCTGTGCGATTTCTGAGGCCGTAGAAGTGGCTACTACGCACGAGGGCTACCGCTATGTACTCGGCTCCGTGCTCAATCAGGTGCTGCTGCACCAGTCCATCATCGGTCTGGAGAGCAAGCAGGCTATGGAGATGCTCGACGAGTATCCGGATATCGTGATCGGCTGTGCCGGCGGCGGCTCCAACCTCGGCGGCCTGATTTCCCCGTTCATGCAGGATAAGCTGCTCGGCAAGGCCGATCCGCGCATCATCGCGGTGGAACCGGCCTCCTGCCCGTCGCTCACCCGCGGCAAGTATGTTTACGATTTCTGTGATACCGGCCACGTTACGCCGCTCGCGCGGATGTATACGCTCGGCAACGGCTTCATGCCTGCGTCCAACCATGCAGGCGGCCTGCGCTACCACGGCATGAGTCCGATCCTCTCCAAGCTGTACCACGACGGTTATATGGAGGCGGTTTCCGTCAAGCAGACCGACGTATTCGACGCGGCAGTTCAATTCGCCAAGGTGGAGACCATTCTTCCGGCGCCGGAGTCCAGCCACGCCATCCGCGCCGCAATCGACGAAGCGCTCAAGTGCAAGGAGACCGGCGAAGCTAAGACCATCCTGTTCGGTCTGACCGGTACCGGCTACTTTGATATGGCAGCATACGAGGCGTATCACAATGGCACCATGCGCAACCACATTCCCACCGATGCAGAGCTGCAGATCGGCTTCGATACCATTCCGCCGCAGGAATAAAACGCAATATAAGGTATATGGCAGACCTCCAATTTCTCTGCTGTATATAGCCGCCTGTTCCCCCACAGGCGGCTTTGTTTTGCCGAAAACAGGTTTCCGAAAAAACTTTCAAAAAATCTGAAAATAATTGTTGACATTAGGTCCCACCCGTGATATTATAATAAGGCAGTCAGCGAGAGCGACAAAGCGAAACGCCGACAGCGAAAGAAAATAGATCTTGTATGCGCCAGTAGCTCAGCTGGATAGAGTGTTTGGCTACGAACCAAAAGGTCGGGGGTTCGAATCCCTTCTGGCGTACCAGATTAACCGGTTATTTCGTTTGAAATAACCGGTTTTTCTTATTTTCTGATATAGGTAAAAGTTTTTGTTCCGATTTGCGAGAGGCAATATAAAGATGCCGCCGCCATACCGGCATACGAGCCGAATACCTAACTTTAGCCCTAAAAGAAACCCTGTCTGTTCCAACACCAGACAGGGTTTTCTCACTTTTACAGCACTTTTACGCCCGCGTTCTCGCACGCCGAAAGGAATTCCGGCGGCAGTCTGCCGTCCGAAATGACGGTATCTACCTCATCGAGACCGCAAATGCGGAATGTACTTCTTCGATCAATTTTAGAGGAATCCAGCAGCACCGCCACATGCTCCGCGCGATGCAGCACAGTCTGCTTGAGCAGCGCCTCCTCCTCTACACCGCAGGCAAAGCCGGTCTCCGGACTGTAGCTCGTCACGCCGAGCAGCAGCAGGTCAAAATGCACGCCCTCCAGTTCCTGAATGCCGCGCACGCCGCACACGCTGTGGCTGAACCGGTTGAGCGTGCCGCCGGGGATGGTCACGCGCGGTTTTTCCAGCCGCGCCAGCTCGATGGCACAGGTCAGTCCGCTCGTGAATATCAGCATGGGTTCGTCCGGCATACAGCGCGCCGCCGCCGTCGCGGTGCTGCCGGAATCCAGAAACACCGTGGTGTTCGGGCGCACCAGCGCCGCCGCCTTTTGGGCGATGATCTGCTTGGCCTCAGCGTTGCGCGCGGTACGCAGGCTCAGCTGGTCGTCCGTGCCGACGACCACCTCCACGGACTTTACGCCGCCGTGTACGCGCACGACCCGCCGCGCCTGATCGAGCGCTTTCAGGTCGGTACGCAGTGTCATTTCGGACACCGACGGGAAAGCCTGCTTGAGCTGGGCAAAGCTCAGGCTGCCCTCGCGGTTGACGAGCTGCACAATGGCATTGCGGCGTTGTTCCATGGGATAGTTCCTCCTGTCAGTCCTCCTGCTGAAAGTTTGCCAGCAGATATTCCTCCGCCTCCGGGCACCACAGGCCGTTGTGTGCATCCACAATGTCAGCCAGTGCGGTGAAGCGGGCATCCTCCGCACCCTTTGCACGCAGCTCGGTCAGCGCGATGAGCGGCATGGTCAGGTGCGTGTAGATGAGCTTTTTGCCGCCCGGAATCTTCGGCAGATTGAGTGTAGTCTCGGCTGCCGCATTCAGACCGCCGATATGCGTCACCATAACCGCCGGGTCGATACGTCCGGATGCGGTCAGCTCGAGCGATTCGATCATATCCGCGGTGTTACCGCCGGTCGTGCCCATAACATGCGTGGAATTATAGTGTACATCATAAAAGTTCATCTTGGCAGAGAACTGCTTGTCGGTCGGGCCGGCGAAGAAGTTCAGGCAGCCATCGCGGCCGAGCACCGCGCTGCACAGTTCAACGACTGCCGCAACCGGCGCATAGCAGAATACATCGTCAAAACCGGTGCCGCCGGTCATTTCGCGCAGCTCTGCCGCCGGATTTTCCATCTTGCCGGTGTTGACAAAGTGCAGGTCGATGCCGTCCTTCTCCTTGACCTCAGCCGGCGGGAACAGCGCCTCGGCGCGTGCCAGACGATCCTCGTTCACATCGGTCACAACGACCATGGACGGACGGACGTCACGGTGCAGCGCATACGTCAGCGCACCCAGACCCATCGGACCGGCACCTGCCATGATGGCCAGCTTGCCGCCCTTTTTAATACCCATTTCGTGGTGATAAACACCCATCTTGGTGTGATAAGCGGCGTTGAACGCACCGATCGAGCAGCTCATCGGCTCGGCAAGAGACGCCTCGTAGTAGGCACGCCCCTTGTACTCGAGCAGGCAGCCAAGTTCCATAACCTCAGCCGGAATGATGCAGTAGGTCGCATCGCCGCCGAAGAACTCGTAGGAGTATCCGGGGCTCCACATCGTGCCCTTGTAGTTGAGCGCCGGCTGCAGCGTGAACTTCATGCCCGGCTTGAACTTATCCTGATGCTTCGCGCCAACCTTGACGATATCGCCCGCAAACTCGTGACCCATGATGGCCGGATGCTCGGCAACATCGGGATGCACGCGCTTGTGCTCGGTACCAAGGATGGCGCACTTGTAGGTGGACATACAGATGCTGTCGGATACGACCTTGACCAGAATCTCATCATCGCGGATTTCCGGCAGCTCAAAGGTATCCAGACGCAGATCATTTGCAGCATGCAGACGTACAGCCCTTGCTTTCATAATAATAACTCTCCTTTATCACTTAGGCAATAGATTTCAACAATTACAGCTTGGAAAAACGTACTTTCGGAAGCAGCTCCTCGATAACCGAGCGCTCGGCGGCCTGTGTGCCGCTGCACATGACATTCGCGGCTCCGGTCGCAGTCGAGAGACGGACAGCGTCCTCCTCGCTCATATCCTGCGACTCGGCATACGCCAGCGCGGCCACCACGCTGTCACCCGCACCGACCGTACTGCCGACCGGAACCTTGAGTCCCTCAGCATAAATCGTGCTGCCCTTGCGCAGATACAGCGCGCCGCGTCCGCCCAGCGAGATAACCACCCGTTCGATGCCGCTCTCCAGCAGCTTTTGGCCCTCTGCAGTCAACTCTTCGATGGTTTCGAGTTTTTTGCCCGCCAGACGCGACAGCTCATCATCATTCGGCTTGATGAGGTACGGCGCGGCCTTTAAGCCTTCTGCCAGTAAAGCGCCGTCCGCATCGAGGAACACCCGCGCACCTGCTTTTTTGCATGCGCTCGTCCACACGCGGTAGGTGTCCTGCGGTGCGCCCTTCGGCAGACTGCCCGCCAGCACCACGATGTCGCCTGCGTGCACCTCAGCCAGAAGGTCGTTCAGCAGCGCATCTAAATCTGCATCCGTGACGGTCAGACCCGGCTCATTGATGTCGGTATTCGTGTGGCCGACCCGGTCAATGATTTTGATATTCGTGCGGGTCTGCCCCTCAACGAACCGGAACTGCGTGGTGAAATTCTCGTTTTCGAGCAGCTTTTCGAGCGTTCTGCCGCTCTCACCACCCAGAATGCCGACTGCGCGGCTGTCTCCGCCGAGTTTGGCAATCACCTTGCTCACGTTGATGCCCTTGCCGCCGGGATCCGTGCGCATTTCCGTGATGCGGTTGACCGTGTCAAGCGCCATACCCGGAATTTCTACCGTTTTATCCAATGCGGGGTTGAGTGTTACCGTATAGATCATGGAATGACCCCTTTCAGATATTTGAAACTGTTGAAACGAAAGCTATAATTATAATACCAACAGTTTGCGCAAGCGTCAATCTGTTATTTCAACAAATAATCGCTTTCGTTTTTGTGATGATTCACAAGAGCGCATTCTCTCTGTAAATTCTGTTCTGCGCGCAAAAGGAGCGGCAATGCAGAATATTTTCCGCATTACCGCTCCCTTTTATGCTTAATTTCCGTGTTCTGAGAACAGACGATCCAGCTTTTCTTCCAACAGCTGCACGGCTGCGTCGCGCTGACCGGTCCGCAGGCGCTCGATCAGCTCAGGCTCCTCGATCAGCTGTGCGCTCACCATGCGCATGACCTCCACCGGAATCGGATCATCGGTATCTGGCGCAAGCAGCACAAATGCCCCCATAATCATCTTTCCGGCCTCGTAGACCGGCGGCTGTGCCTGTAAATAGCCGAATCGGCAGTCCGATACCGCCTTTGTCCTGCAATGCAGCAGCAGCGCGAACAGCGGCTTGATATAGGTATCGCCCATGGCTTCCCGTCGGCGCAGCTGCTGCGCCACCAGACGCGATGCGTCCTCATTCGGGCAGAACAGACGGCTTGCCGCGTCAATCAGGCCCTGCCGCGAGACTGGTTTGCACACAGTCCGGATGCATAAATGGTCGAGCATCTGCACCATCGAGCGCGTGAGGCGATAGGTGTAGCGCAGGCCGCCTTCGGCCGTCGAGGCGGCAGACGGCTCTGCCGGTGTGCCGGTCCGCACGGTGCCGTTCAGTCGCTGCACCGCATCCCGCAGAAGGGCGCGGTCCGGCTCGAGCAACGCGGGATTGACCGTAATCGACGGATACGCCAGCTCGAGCGGCACGGTTGCAATCACAAGGTCGATACCGCGGCTGTGCAGCTGCTCCGGATCGAGTTCGCGCACCGAGCAGCAGCCGTCCACCTTGAGGGTCGGGAATTCGCCCTCGATACGCGAAGCCAGAAATCGACTCGAGCTCATACCCAGCGGGCACGCAACCACCACGCGGGCGGCCTGCCGCAGTGCGCCGTTCTGCTCGAGCACCGCGCCAAAGTGCATGGCAAGATATGCCGCTTCGCTGTCCGGAATGTGCGGCAACGCCATTTCCCGCTCGACCGTGTCGCATGCGGCGCGTGTTGCCGCCCACAACTGCGGATATTCACGCTGAATCGTGTCCAGCTGCGGATTATCCATGTGAATCTGCTCACGCACGCGCAGCAGCATCGGCCGCAAATGTGTAAACAGGTTGTCTCTCAGCGATGCATAGCCCGAGAAATCCACGCGCATCGCGCGTTCTACCTCGCTGATCAGCCGTCCGGTCAGATGGCGCAGGTACATCTCGCCGGCTCCCCATTTTTCGCCATCGTCACCGGTGATATACGCTGCCAGATACTGCTCTAAATACTGCACTTCCTCGGTCGGCAGCGTCAGGCCGAACGCCTGTCCCAAAGCTGCCCCTAACCGCTGTGCGGCGTTTTCCGGCGGATGAACTGCGGCAGACGAGCCGCCCTGTTCGCGCAGCTGCTGCACCGTCAGCGTGCAGTGGATGGCAAGCGTCAGAAAACCCGCATCCGGCAGCCGGAGCTTCTCCTTCTGCTCGAACTGCTGCAGCACCTGCCATACCCGCTCGGCGATTTTCGTATTCAGCAGCGCGGCAAATGCGCCGCCTGCAGCAAAATTGCCGCGCAGCACCGCCTGCAGCTCTTCTTCAGTCAGGCTGCTCTGCAGCAGCGCGGCAGCGGCGCGGCGGCAGGACAGCTTTTCGCCCTTGAGCCATACGCCCACACCGGGTCGGCGGTGCAGCGTCACCGCATACGAGGATACCCACTGCCCGATTTCGTCCAGATCGGCGGCCAGTGTGCTCTCGGAGACGAGCAGCTCCCGCGCCAGTGCTGCGGTTTTCATCGGCTCACGCGCCTGCAGCAGCATACCAAGCAGCTTTTGCCGCCGCTGACGGCGCGGCAGCTCCGCGTAGACTGTGCTGCCGTTCAGCAGCGCGCGCATTTGCTCCCGGCGTGCGGGCGGCTCGTCCAGCAGCAGTCCCTGTCCCGGACTGCGTACAAAGCGATAGCCTGCCGCGGCAATCCATTGCTCCACACTCGGCAGCTCACGCAGCACCGTGCGGCGGCTCACGCCGATGCTCTCCGCGAGCATCGCCGCCGTCACCCAGCCCTGCGGCAGCGTCAGCAGACGGTCGATTAACTTTTGCCCGTTCGCAGTCAGCGAAGGCAGGGTTTCAGACATCGGGATGGCTCCTTTCTATAAAATCCAACAGGTTTAGAATGGAAAATGAATGTCACTGTCAGCATAGTGCATTCATTTGTAAATTCATTTGCAATCGTGTATACGTTAATTCTCCCTTTTCCATTCTCAATTACTTATCTCTATGATACCACATTCTAAAATGACAGCACAAGTGACACTGTTCCGTATCCTGCGTTTTTTGTCACCATCTTCCGGTGACACAACTCCGACAACCCGCTCTGCTGTCACCTCTGTTCTGTGCAGACTGCACAAGCAACCATCCTTTCTTCTGCGCGTTTTCGACAGTCTTACGACATTTGTCACCATTCGCCGGTGACATCAGTCACTATAGTTTCCCTTGTCAGACCCGGATTCCGCCTGTACAATATAATCAAACGAAACGAAAGCGACTCCCCGAATCCCGCAAGTCATGCGGCAACACAGATAAGGAGTTGAAACACTATGAAAAACGCAATTTCCCGTTTTGGCAAGTTTTTGAGCGGCATGGTCATGCCGAACATCGGTGCATTTATTGCATGGGGCTTCCTCACAGCGCTGTTCATCGAAAAGGGCTGGTTCCCGAACGAACGGCTCAGCTCGATGGTCTCACCGATGCTGAGCTACCTGCTGCCCATTCTCATCGCCGGTCAGGGCGGCTATATGGTCGCAAAGGAACGCGGCCGCGTCATTGCCTGCATCGCCGTTATCGGCTGCATCTGCGGCTCGGACTACACCATGCTGATGGGTGCGATGGTGATGGGCCCGCTGGCAGGCTGGGTCATCAAGCAGTTTGACAACCGCGTGGAGGAGCACATTCCCGCCGGTTTTGAAATGCTGGTCCACAATTTCTCCATCGGCATCCTCGGCATGCTGCTGGCGATCCTCGGCTACTATGTTATCGGCCCGTTTATGACCGCCATTCTCACCGTACTTACCGCAGGCGTTGATTTTCTGGTCAGCCACAGCCTGCTGCCGCTGGTTTCCATCTTTATTGAACCGGCAAAGGTGCTGTTCCTGAACAACGCCATCAACCACGGTATTTTCAACCCAATTGGCGTCAGCCAGGCTGCAGAGGCCGGCCGCTCCATCATGTACATGCTCGAGACCAATCCCGGTCCCGGTCTGGGCGTTCTGCTGGCGTACTGCCTGTTCTGCAAGGACAAGACCACACGTCAGTCCGCTCCCGGCGCGGTTGTCATTCACCTGCTCGGCGGTATCCACGAGATCTACTTCCCGTACATTCTGATGAATCCGATCATCATTCTGGCTCCGATCGCGGGCAACTTCTGCGCGATCCTGTTCTACACCATGACCGGTGCCGGTCTGTCCGGCCCGGCATCCCCCGGTTCGATCATTGCCTACATGGCGATGGCGCCGCGTGACTCCGTTCTGACGGTATTTATCGGCGTTGTCCTTGCAGCTGCCGTATCGTTTGTACTCTCGTCTGTCATTCTCAAAGCAACTTCCGGCAATGCGCAGAACCTCAGCGAAGCGCAGGCCAAAATGCAGGATATGAAGGCGCAGGCCAAGGGTGAAGCACCCGCAGCCATCAAATCCGCACCGATAAACGCCGGTGACGTGCACAAGATCGTATTTTCGTGCGACGCAGGCATGGGTTCGAGCGCGATGGGCGCGACCAAGTTCCACAACCGCATCAAGGCCGAGCGTCCGGAGCTGATCGTCACCAACTCCAGTGTAGATAACGTACCTGCTGACGCAGATATCGTTGTCTGCCAGCGTGTTCTCGCCGAGCGTGCCCGCAGGAGTGCACCGCAGGCACAGATTATCACGATTGGCAACTTCCTTGCGGACCCGAATCTGGACACCCTGTACCAGACGCTGACCGCTGCACCTGCCGCGAAAGCCGCGGCTCCCGAAACCACTGACGAACCTGCCGCGCAGGATCAGGGCCTTGTAATCCAGGCCGAGGACATTCAGCTTGGCTTACCCTCTGTTGATAAGGAAACCGCGATCCGCGCCGCAGGTGCGCTGCTTGCCAAACGCGGCTATGTCGATGCCGACTACGCCGATGCAATGGTCGAGCGCGAAAAGCTCGTTACCACCTACATGGGCATGGGCGTTGCCATCCCGCACGGCACGAGCGAAAAGAAATCCACTGTCAAAAAGTCCGGCGTTGTCATGCTGCAGTACCCCGACGGCGTAGACTTCGGCGACGAGAAAGCATACCTCATTTTCGGCATTGCCGGTGTCGGCGATGCACACCTTGACCTGCTCGCCCATGTCTGCGAGGTGCTCGAGGACGAGGAGGCACTTGAAATGATGAAGAAAACCCCGGATATCAAGTTTGTACTGACCCACCTGCAGTAAAAGGAGAGATTTTCATGAAACAGTTTACCATCACCATTCAGGATAAGGAAGGCCTGCACGCCCGTCCGGCCGGTCTGCTGAGCAAGGCCGCCAAGGGCTTCCAGTGCGCGGTAACGCTCACCAAGGGCGAAAAGACCGCTGACCTCAAGAAGATTTTCGCAGTAATGGGTCTGGCCGTCAAGGGCGGCGACAGCATCACTGTTGCCTGCGACGGCGCAGACGAGGAAGCTGCAGCGGCTGCGCTTGAGAAGATGTTCGCTGAGATCAAGTAACTGAATTTCGACACAATCAAACCTGAAAAACCAGGAGAGGAATAACCTCTCCTGGTTTTTCCTGTTCCGAACGCAAAGGGTCTCCCGCCGAATGGCGGGAGACCCTTTCTCATTTTACCGGCTTATTTACCGGTCTTTTCACACAGATTCTGCATGATAACAGCTACCTGTGCACGGGTGGCCGTGCCCTGCGGGTCAAAACGGTTGCCCGATTTGCCGCTCAGCAGACCAGCCTTCTGCATTCTGGTTACAGCGTCCTTCGCGTAAGCGCGGATGCTTGCGCTGTCGGCAAATGCAGCTGCACTGCCGGTTTCCTCTACCTTGGTGCCGGTGGCGGTCAGATAATTGTCCATAATAACCGCAGCCTGCTCACGGGTGATGAGCGCATTCGGATTGAAATGTGAAGCGTCCACGCCGGAAACGATCTTGTTGGCTGCCGCCCAGTTGACGTATGCGTTGTAGTACATTTTGCTGTCTACGTCGGCAAACTGGCTCTGGGTGTTGTACGCGGAGATGTCTGCGCCTGCCATACGGCCAAGCACGGTGACAAACATGCCGCGGGTCATGCCCTCGTTCGGGGAGAAGGTGGTTGCGGTCGTGCCGTTGAACAGCGCCTTATCGGTCACATATTCGATGGCATCCTTTGCCCAGTGGCCCGCGATGTCGGTGAAGGTGCTTGCCGTACCCTCAACAACCTTGACATTCTTGCCCACGGTGCCGTAGTTGTCGTAATCCACAGAGTAATCGTTGAATACATCATCGGATTCGTAGCCTACTGCATCGGTGAAGGTGCCCTCGTTCCAGTCTGCCAGCGTTGCCCAGATATTGGTATTGCCAGCCTTGATGGAATACGAGTTGATAACCGGAATATCGGTGGACTTCTCTGCAACAGAGGAGTTCAGTACGGTAGTAACGCGAACATACTTTGCACTGCCCAGTGCGGAAATATCAACCGTGTTCTTGCCGTTCTTCAGCTCTGCGGACTGGGAAGCCTTTACGGTCTTGCCATCGTCCGAGGTCTCAACGGTTGCGGTTGCAGAAGCCGCGCCGGTGATCTCTGCGTTATAGGTAAACTGTGCTGCACTGCCGGTCATTGCGCGCCACTCGGTGGTGTGCGTGCCCTTGGTGACGATATTCTCCGGTGCGTAATCCAGCCATACGACCATCTTGTCGCTTTCCGGACCCTTTGCAGTCGGATTTGCGTAAATCTGCTTGTTCTCCTCTGCGGTCAGCTTGGTGGTATAGAAGCGGAGCTGGCCGATGTCGCCCGTCAGCATGGTGTGCGTCTTGCCGCGGCCGCGGCCCGTCAGCAGATGACGGTGGAATGCAAAGCCGGAGTACATGGACTTGCCTTCCCAGTTACGGATCTCAGAATCAAAATTCGGTGCATCGGTGTGACCGCTTGCCTTGGTATCCTCGTAGCTGTCGCCGCCGGTTGCACGATCAAAGCCGCCGGTGTACTGTACCCACTTGCCGAGGGTAACGCCGCCGCCCATATTCTCGTCGTCGTTCCAGAAGTACTCGCCATTATCGTTGTTAAAGCCGATGCCGTAGGTAACCATGCCGGTCTTGCGGACTGCCATGCGGAACAGGTAGTTGGTGCCGTAGCTAATGGAAGCACCCTTCATCAGCAGCGGGTTGTGGTCCCACTCATCGCCCGTTGCCAGACGATCGATGTTTGCCCAAACCATGCCGGTAACGCCGTTGTCTACCACATAGTTCTTGTTATCCGGAATTTCCACATAATCATCCACGCCGTCCAGGGACAGACCCCAGCTGCCGTTGTACTTAACGAGCGTCGGATTGCCGCGGATGATGCCGTCGTTGCCCTTGCCGGACTTATCCTTTACGATCGGGGTGCCCTGAATGGAACCGAGCACGGCAACGGTCTTCTCTGCCGAGTTGCCGACCTTGACGGTATAGCTGCCGCCTGCCGGTGCCTTGTAGGCAAACTCAACCGTGCGGGTCTCGCCTGCCTTGAGCGCAGTCTTCTGCGAGGTAACGGCTGCGCCGTTGATGTACAGCACTGCCTCTGCGGTGCCGTCCTCATTGCCGATGTTCTGCACATCCGCCTTGGCGTAGATGACATCGCTGGTCGGCTCGCTTACCGTGCCGCTGCCAAGCTGCAGGCGCAGGTTGCTGTAGGTGTAGGTCGCCTTGCGGAAGGTAACATTGACTGTTTTGGTGTAGCTGTCCAGCTTGAGGGTATGCGTGCCGAGTGCGGAAAGCGTCAGCGGTGCGCTCAGCGTTACGGACTCGCCGGGATTCAGACCGACAACGCGCTCCTTGCCGCTCTTGCCGAACTCATACAGCCAGCGGTCAGTGCCGTTGTCCTTGACACACATGGAGGCAGTCGCCAGACCCTTGCCGACATTGGTCACCTTTGCGGATACCGTGACAGTGCCGTTGGACTGAACGGTGTCCGGGGTGATGGAAATATCGCTGTACGCCAGCTTGGCGCCGTCCTTGGACAGCGTAACCGTCTCAAATACCTTCTCGCCGTCGCCGCTCAGACCCAGATTCTTATAGGTCAGCAGACCGTCCTTGACGGTTACTTCGAGCATATCGCCCTTGCCGGTTGCAAGCAGGTTGGGATAGTTGTCATCCAGGCGCTGATCCGGCTTGCCGGTGTCGATCTTGCCGCCGCCGATGCGGGCATCGCCCTGGGTTACATACAGGGTATCCGCGCCGCGCTTCGGGTCAGCAGAAGCATAGCGGGAATACAGATGGGTATGGCCGCTGAACATGATATTCACGTTGCCGTTCTCCACGATGGGGGGAACGTACTTGCGGGTCAGATCATCCTCGAACGGATGGTGCATGGTAACAACGCGGAAGTCAGCCTTCTTGGCATTGTCGGTTGCAAGATCAGCCTTGAGCCAGTCGAGCGACTCGTTTACAACGGCCTTGGTTGCCGCATCCGCCTCGCCGCCGCCTGCGGTGGAGTTCAGCTCGAACAGGGACCACGGGTTGCTGTCCAGCATATCGAAATGCACCGGACCGCAGTCAAACGCTACGTTGCGTCCGGTCTTGTTGGACTTATACTGCTCCTTCTGCACCTTGGTGACATACTCATCAAAGTAGACACCGTAATCGTGGTTGCCGCTGTTGTAGATGACCGGCACATTGTGCAGGAACGAGCCGACATTCTGGAACCAGTACGGGAACTGATCCTTCTGAGAGCCGGTGCCCTCTACCATATCGCCGGTATGCAGGATAAAGTCCGGATCGAACTGTGCGATCACGTCGGAAACCTTGGTTGCCGTTTCAAAGCGATGGCTGTCGCTGACAACCACAAAGCGGATCTCATCCGAGTTTTCGGGCAGCGTGCGGAAGTGACCCTCCACAGTCTGTCCGTCCTCGGTCTCAACCTTGTAGGTATAGGTCGTACCCGGAGTCAGATCGGTCAGGCGGGCACGATACATGTGCATGTTCTCACCCTTAAACTTTTCGCCCTCCTCTACCGGAACCTCGAGCGTTTTCTTGTCCGCATCGCTCGTACCGTAGGTAATGGTGGACTTCATCGGTTTATCCAGTTCCCAAACGACAACCATGCCGTTTGTTTTCGGGGTCATCAGGTACGGACCCGTCAGAAAGGAGCCGGTATCCGTCCTTCCGATTGCGGAAGCAGTGCTCGGCACCAGTGTTGCCAGCATCACGGCCGACAGCGCACCGCTGAGCAGCAGCCGCATACGCGAAGATTTTTTAGCCATTTACTTTCTCCTTTCTCTTCACGGTACGGCTGCTGCCATACCGCCGCGTCTATGTTAAACCTTTTAAGTTAAGGCAATACCGCATAATTGAACAAGAGTGATTTGCGAGTAAATTTTGCGTACTGACGAGGCACAGTTTTGCGGTAATACTTGATGTATTACCGTGAAACTTCGGCAGCGCGGACGGAACTCGCGCAAGGAACCGAAGCCAAAGTCAGGACACAAAATTTCCGCAAAGCACCGCGGCAGTGCGACCAGAGCCTGCACAAGGAGCCGCCGCTTTAATTGTGCGGTGTTGCCTTAAGGTTCGCGCGCTGTAAATATGCGTGTCGAAGTACGAAATCAGCCGCGTGCGGTTCTCGCCTGCCCACTCCAAATCGTAGGTGATGAGCTTGACCTCGTCCAGCGGCGGCAGTCCGTCCGCTGCGCGGGCGGTGCTGTTTGCCGGAAGGCGGCAGCTTTTCGCTTCGATGTAACATTCCTCTCCGCGGGAAGAGGTCAGCCAGTCGATAAAGATGCGGGCGTTTTCGCGCTCCTGCTCCGGTGCATTGCGCACAAGCGCGCACGCGCCGATCTCATAGCCGGTGCCGTCTGCCGGACTGCGCACCTCAATGGGATAGCCATCCAGCGCCGCACGGAAGGCGTCGTGTGAGAACACGATACCGACGGCGTATTCGCCGTTTTTTACCCGCTCTGCCGGCTCCACACCCGAACGGGTGTACAAACCGACGTTTTGGTCTAATTTTTGAAGATACTCCCACGCCTTGTCCTCGCCGCGCATCTGCACAAGCGTTGCCAGCGTGGTATACGAGGTACCCGAGCTTTTCGGAGTTGCCATCACAATCTGCCCTGCCAGTGCAGGCGACAGCAGATCGTCCCAGCAGGTCGGCATCGGCGTTCCCGTCCGTGCAAACCAGTCGGTGTTGCAGGCGAAACACAGCGTGCCGATGTAGATCGGATTCCACACGCCCTGCTCATCCTGATAGGCTTCGGGCACATCGGTCAGCTCGGGACTTTGATACGCCTCCAGCAGACCGGCCTCTCGCAGCTGAATATAGTTATCCGCCGAGCCGCCCAGCAGCACAGAAGCCTGCGGGTTGTCCCGCTCCTGCTCGAGCCGCGCGGTCATTTCTCCGGCAGGAAGATGAATACAGTCCACGGTAATGCCGGTCTCCTTGCGGAAGGCACTGCAGTACAGCAGCGTTTCCGACTCCGGCAGCGGACTGTAAACGGTAAGATGGTCATATTTCGGTGTTTCTGTCCCCTCTTCCATCGCATGATTGTGCTCCTGCGGTGAGGGATCGTTCTGCTGCTGACCCGTACAGCCGCAGAGCAGTCCGGTCAGCAGCAGAACAACAGGAAGAAAACATATTCTTTTCATAGCTTCCACCTCGATACAAAAGGCGGGCAGCTTTTCTCTGCCCCTATACTATAACAGTTTAAGCGGCTTCGCTCTACCGTCCATCATCCGATAAAATTTTACCATTCAAGAAGGCCGTTCCCGAACGGTGAATTTCTTACGATATTATTTTACCCTTCTTCCGACCGGCTGCGGTACTCGCGCGGCGAAACGCCGACGTGCTTTTTGAACAGATAGCTGAAATAGTGCGAATCCTGATAACCGACGTCAAACGCAATATCGCTCATGCGGCTGTTGCCCTTGGTCAGCAGATGCTTTGCCGCCTCGATGCGGACAGCGGTCAGATATTCGACAAAGGTCTGACCGGTCTCCTGCGAAAACACGGTGGAAAAATGGTTCGGACTGAACCCGACCTCTGCCGCCACCATGTGCAGCGAAATACCGCTGTCCGCATAATTTTCGCGGATAAACTCCTTTGCACGGCTGATCTCCGCGCTGTATCGCACATTCTGATGGCGATAACACAGACGAGTCATGCGGCCGAGCACCTCGGCGGCACAGGCCTTTGTGCCCTCGAGCGTCGCCGCCTGACCGAGCACCGCCTGCGGATCCTCCGGAGGCGGAATGCTGCCTGCCTGCACCTCATCAGCCAGCTGAGAGGCCGTGACGAGCAGGTTCATCAGCAGATAATATCGGTACAGCACGCTCTGTACGTCCTGCGCCGCAGAGCCGCCGAAGTAGCCCTCGACAATACGCGGCACGTCCTCGGGGGCGGCATGCCGCAGCTTGTCCGCCAGCGAGCCGCCCGCCGAGAAATCGAACTCGTGCTGCACACCGGCAAAGTCCGTGCTGCCGAATACGCCGTCCTCCGCACATGCGGAGGCCTGCAGCAGTGTATCCTTCGCTGTGCGGTAGCTTTCCGGCAGGGCGCTGACACGGGAGACCGGTGCGCCGATTGCGCACAGCGCGTTCCAGCCCAGCACCTGACAAAGCTCGTGCCGCAGGTTCTGACAGAACTCGTACGCGGTTTCGCGCACAGCTTCCTCGGTCTCTCCGCGCAGCAGGAGCATCAGCCGGCGGCTGCCGCGGAAAAAGGAGCAGACCTCGCTTTCCTCACCGCACAGACGCTCGGTCAGCGCGCGCACCTGCTCCTGCACGGCATTTTCCGGCAGACGCACGATGCACACAAGATACTGCTTCGCCGTCAGCAGCAGCCCCCAGCGTTCTCCCTGTACAGCCGCCTCCGCAGTCGGCACGCTGCCCGAGAGCAGGTCGTTGAGAAAATGCTCACGCAGCACGTCCTCCTCGTGTTCGCTGCGGCTGTTTGCACCTTCCGAGCGAAGCTGCTGCTGCTCCTGCTCAATCTGCTCGGCAACCTGTCCAAGCGTTTCAAGCAGCTGCGCCGAGCTGACCGGCTTGAGCAGATACGCGTCCGCGTGCAGCGAAACCGCCTTCTGTGCATACTCAAATTCATCGTGTCCGCTGAGGAACACAATACGCAGCCACGGCATGGTGCGCCGCACAACCTTTGCCAGCTCCAGACCATCCATAAACGGCATGCGGATGTCCGTAATGAGCACATCCGGCTTCATTTCCATCAGCATAGGCAGTGCCATTTCGCCGTCCGGCGCTTCACCTGCAAACAAAAAGCGTTCCTGCTCCTTTTCAATGCAGTTGCGGATGCCATCCCGGATGATCTCCTCATCATCCGCAATAAATACACGCATCATAGCGTTTTCCCCTCCTGTTCGTCCGGTACGGTGAAGCTGATGCGTGTGCCGTGCCGGTATTCACTCTCGATCGTCAGTCCGCAGCCGTAATACAGCCGCAGACGCTGTTCCACATTGCGCAGACCGTAGCCGCCCTTGCCGTCCGGGTCAAGCGGTGCGCCGTTCTGCAGCGAGGCCCGTACCTCGGCAAGACGCTCGGGTGTCATGCCCATGCCGTTGTCCTCCACGGCGAAGTACATACCGCCTGCCTGCCTGCGGCCGGTTACGGTAATCTGTCCTCTGCCGCGCCTGCGCTTAATGCCGTGATAAATCGCGTTTTCAACCAGCGGCTGCAGCACGATTTTCAGCATATACCGCTCGTGCAGCGCGGGATCAATATCAATCGTATACCGCATGATGCTGCCGTACCGCACCGACTGAATCTGCAAATAGTTTGCAACGTGCTGTTCCTCGCGCTCGACCGTTATGTAATCCGCGCCGCGGCTGAGCGAGATGCGCAGAAAGCCGGTGAACGCCATCGTCATCTCGACGACCTCGCTGTTGCGGCCCTCTTCGGCCAGCCAGACGATGGTTTCCAGCGTATTGTACATGAAATGCGGCGTGATCTGCGCCTGCAGCGCCCGCAGTTCAGCTTTTTTGATGGTCTTTTCCTGCTCGACCCGCTCATGAATGAGCGCACCCAGCTGCTCCGCCATTGTATTGAGATCGCGTGTCAGCAGATGCAGCTCGTCGATCTCGGTCGGCGGGACGCGCTCGGTCAGCTCACCAGCGGCAATGCGGTTGGCAAACTGCTCCAGCTGCCGCAAAGACGCGCCGATCGCACCTTCCAGATTGTCAGATGCCCGAATAGTCAGCCAGATCATCACGCCGACCAGCGCAATGAGTGCAAGCGCTGCCGCACCCAGTCCGTGCTGAATGCGGGCGTTGAAACGGCCCATGCGGGCGATCTCATTCTCGATATAGCGGTCAAGCATGCTGCCCGCCAGATGGCCGACGCTGTGAATCTCGCGGTACAGCGATTCGTTGCGGCTGACTGCGGCACCGGCGTCCATCTGCGTTTCCAGCTGATCAACGTAGCTGTCGATCGTGCGGATGGCGCGCAGCGCCGCGTTGAGGTACTGTGCCTCGTCCTCTCCGGCACTGTCCAGCATATCGTTCAGTTCCCACAGAGCACTGTCGATCAGCATCCGCTGCCGTCCATCCTCGAAGGAAATACGACCGGAAACCACGTTCCACACCTCATCCGGCAGGTCCTGCACCAGCACAGTGCGCACCTCGGAGGCACGGGTCGTCAATGCAATATCCGCGCCATAGCGCTGTGTCAGCACAACCAGCAGACCTGCCAGCACGCACACCGGTAAAATCATGCAGACTACACTGCGCAGCAGCGACCGCCGCAGCAAGCCGTGCAGGCTGTGATGGGATTTACGCATCGGCTGTTCCCTCCTCCGTCAGCACGGCGGTGTCCGCCAGAGCGATATAGGGCTTCCACGGTGCCTTCGCAATCTGCTGGGCTGCGTCTGCGGTCAGCTCGGCCAGCTGGGTGTCATCCAGCGCACCGATTACGGCAACCTCCCCTTTTTTCTGCAGCGCGCGCAGCTCCGCACCGCCGCCAAACGCACAAATCAGCACATCCTTGCCCGGTTTGCGGCCGTGGCTGTGCAGATAATCCACCGCACCGAGCGCCATCGCGTCATTCTGAGCGAAAATGTAGCCGATTTCGTCCAGATGGTCCTCCATCTCCTCCAGTATTTCGCAGCCGCGCGAGCGCATGCCGTCGCCGCACAGGCTGTAGGTTACGGTCAACCCGTGTTCCTCCAGAGACGCGCGGCAGCCGCGTGCAATCTCTCTTGCGTCCGAAGCATTTACCGTGCCGTAAAGCTCCAGTACACCGTCCCGCGGCATGCGCTGCTGCAGAAGCGCATCCGCCGCCTGCTCGGCGAGCAACGCATAATCAAATCCTATATGCTGCAGCGGCACATCATCTACGCCGCGTATCGCGCGGTCTATCGACAGCAGCGGCACGGAGGCGGATTTTGCTTCGCGCAGCACGTTGTCCCAGCCGCTTTCCACCAGCGGCGTAAATGCGATTGCGTCCACCTGATACACGATCAGCGCACGCACGGCTTCAATCTGTGCCTCCTGCGTGCGCTCGACCGGCATTTCCAGCACTTTGAAGCCATGTTCCTCCGCCGCATGTACAAGCGCTTCGGACTGCGCTTCTCGCCGGTCATCCTCTGCCGCCGTGGTGACAATGCCAAGCACCGGCACATGGGCATTCTCTTTTTCCGGCTGTGCCAATCCCTGCAGCAGCCGCAACAGCACAACTGTGCAGAGCAGCAGCAATGCCGCCCCTTTCCATCGCTTCATGGTTTTCTCTCCGTTTCTTGTTCTCTCCTGAATGATTTAATCATATCACACTTTGGAGGAATCAGCCAAATGTATTTAACCATAGTATAAAAACTATCCAAATAAGCGCCCATGATATTGTGCATATTCCCTCACTTAGGCAGAGAAATATCTTCCGGCGCAGTCGGATCTACTTGCATTGGCTGTTGATATGCGGTATAACATGACTACACAAGGAAAGACAAAAGGAGCGCAGATGTTTGCAATCTGCGCTCCTTTTGCACCTGTATTACCGTTCTTCTTTTTCTGTCGGAATCTCCGTCTGCTCGGCTTCACGCGTCTTCCTACGCCGACGGCGCAGGACCGCAACAGTGCCGCCTCCGGCAGCAGCCAGCAGGATCACCGGCCAGAACATCACCGCACCGACGATGAGCGCTCGAACCGCGTCAACCAGACCGCGTGTTCCGGTCTTAGCCGCCTGCGTGAGCTGTGCGCCAAAGCCGCTGCCCGCAGGCGTTGCGGTCAGCGTCTGCACCTCTTCCAGATCCACATAGAAGGTCGAAAATCCGACCAGATCATCGTAATGGCGCTTAGAGCCGGTCAGCGAGTCGATCTCGTATTCACAGTCGGCCAGCGCGTTCTCGAGCGAGATAATATCCTCCATCTTATCCGCCTGATCGAGCAGCGCCAGCAGCCGCTCGTGCTTGGTGGTCAGCGTTGCCAGACGGGTTTCGATATCGGTATACTGCTCGGTCACGTCCTCGCTCGAACGCGAGCTGTACACCACATGCACGCTGCTGCCGAGCTGCTCGTAAAACACCTCAAACTTCTCCTGCGGAATACGCAGGACATAGCTTGCATGCCGGCTGCCTGCATCGCCGGAAAGACTGCTCGATTCAAGATAGCCGCCTGCATCCGCTGCCATTTTCTCAATATCTGCAGAGGCTTTGTCGAAATCCTGCGGCGCAAAGCTAAGAAGCCGCTTTCGCAATGACTGCGAAGCCAGCTTCACAGGGCCTGTAAAATGGCAGCCAGCTGCCTCGTTTGAGATGCACAGATGCATTACCGATGCAGCAGTGCATCTTTTTCCTTTTACAGAGAAAAGCCGGACGCATTCCGGCTTACGGAGGGGCATATGAACAGAATTACAACCAGACTGAAACGGTACGGCTGTCTGCTGCTGTGCCTCTGCCTGCTTATGCCGCTGCTGCAGGACACAGCCGCCGCTGTGCAGGATTCCTCTGTCGTGCGAGTTGCATGGTATCCGGATTCCGCCTACAACATCACCTGCGAGAACGGCGAACGCAGCGGCTACGGCTACGAATATCAGCAGTCCGTCGCCGCATATACTGGCTGGACCTATCATTACATCGAAGCAAACTGGCCGGATTCGCTGAACATGCTGCAAAAGGGCGAAATCGACCTGATGGCCGGCGTATCCTATGCCGAGGGCCGTGCCCAGACCATGCTGTTTTCCGATCTGCCGATGGGCGAGGAAAAATATTACCTATATGCAAATCTTGCCGCTGCCGATATTTCCGTATCTGATTTGACCACCCTGAACGGCAAGCGCATCGGCATGCTGCCCGAAAGTATCCCGACCACGCAGTTCTGCGAATGGGAGACACGCCACGGTCTGCATACCGAGCATGTGACCATCACCAGCGGCGAGGACGCAGCCGCCAAGATCGCCAGCCGCGAAATCGACGGTTTTATCTCGGTCGAGAGCCCCCAGTGGCAGGAATACAGCCTGTCTGCGATCACCTCGTTCGGCAGCTCGGATGTTTACTTCGTGATCAGCAAAAGCCGTCCCGATCTCAAGGAAGCGCTCGATAATGCCATGCGCCGTATTGCACACGACAAGCCGTTCTATCAGGATGATCTGTATCAGCGCTATCTGTCTGCCCAGTCGGTCGAGCTCCTCTCGACCGAGGAGCGGGACTGGCTCCGGCAGCATGGCGCCATCCGCATCGGTTTTCTGAATCATGACACCGGCATCAGCACCTTTGATATCCAAACCGGTGATGTTACCGGTGTTCTCACGGATTATGTCGTATATGCGACGAATTGTCTTGGGGATAACGCCTTGCATTTCGACCTGCACGGCTTTGACACGCAGCTTGAGCAGCTGCAGGCACTGCAGAACGGTGAGATCGACCTGATTTTCCACACCAGCCAGAACCCGAGTGCCGCCGAAGAGAACGGTCTTGCACTGTCGAACACCGTCTTGAGCTTCAGTCAGGCGGCGCTTACCACGAAGAACCATTTTAATGAGCTTGAGCCAAACACCGCTGCCATCCCCGGAAACGATTTTTCGCTCAAGCAGTACCTCGCCTATCATTACCCCAAGTGGACGATCCTCGAATACCCTTCGGCGAATGACGCGATCAAAGCCATGCGGACCGGCAGTGCGGACTGCTATGTAACGCGTGCCGGTCAGCTGCCGCGCTATATGAAGGACAAAACGCTGTACCGCGTGTTCCTCACACAGCCGAGCAAGACCTCGTTCGCCGTACGGCAGGGCGATACGGCTTTGCTGTCCATCCTGAACAAAACGCTCAAAACCATGCCTTCTTCTCTGCTGACCGGTGCACTCGCCATGTACGACAGTGCGCCCGAAAAGGTCACCGCTGCAGACTTTGTCAAGGACAATCTGACCACTGCCTCTGCTGTGTTCATCCTGCTCTCTCTGCTGCTGTTCGGTCTGTTCCGCAAGGCCCGGCAGTCCGCCAAACAGGCGCAGGAGCTGAACCTCAAGCTGCAGCAGAGCCAGACAGAGCTGCAGGAGGCGCTCACGCAGGCCAAGGCTGCCAACGCCGCCAAAACAACGTTCCTGAACAACATGTCGCACGATATCCGCACACCCATCAACGGCATCATCGGCATGCTGACTATCATTCGCAAAAATAAGGACGACCACGCGCGCGTGCGCGACTGTCTGCATAAAATCGAGCTGTCCTCTCAGCTGCTGCTGTCTCTGGTGAACGATGTTCTGGATATGGCTCAGCTGGAAAACGGCACCGTCGTTCTGCGGCGCGAATCCATGAATCTGGATGAAGTCTGCGGCAGCATTACCAATTCGGTGCTGTTTCAGGCGGAAGCCGCCGGTCTGACCGTCACCGGTGAGCATGACGATTTTTCCGGTATTTACGTCCGCAGCAGTGCGCTGCATCTGAAAAAAATCCTGATGAATCTGTTCACCAACTGCGTGAAATACAACAAGCCCGGCGGGTCCATCCACATGCAGATGCACATGCTCGAACTAACGGATGCGAAGATCACCTGCCAATTCATCATCGAGGACACCGGTCTGGGCATGTCCGAAGATTTCATCCAAAACCATCTGTTCAAGCCGTTTGAGCAGGCAGACGAGTCCTCTCGCTCAAGCTATATGGGCACCGGACTCGGCATGTCTATCGTGCAGCAGCTCGTCGAGCAAATGGGCGGCACCATTTCGGTGGAGAGCAAACTCGGCGAAGGCAGCCGTTTTACCGTCGTACTGCCGTTTGAACTCGACCGTGACGCGACCGCAGCAGCAGCTTCGACGCAGACATCGTCAGATATTTCCGGCGCGCGGCTGCTCGTTGCCGAGGATAATGAGCTCAACATGGAGATTGCAATCTTCCTGCTGCACGACAGCGGTGCACAGACTGTTCCGGTGCAGAACGGCAGGCAGGCGCTTGCAGCCTTCCGGGACTCCGAGCCAGGCGGCTTTGATGCCATTCTCATGGACGTGATGATGCCCGAGATGGACGGTCTGGAGGCTGCAAAAGCTATCCGGGCACTCGACCGGCCGGACGCGAAAGCCATTCCGATTATCGCCATGACAGCCAACGTCTTCAAGGAGGACCGCGAGAAGTGTCTCGCCGCAGGCATGAACGCACATCTGTCTAAGCCGCTTGACGCCGAGACGATGAAACGGACCATCTCCGAGCAGCTGCAAAAACGGAAGTAAACACAAAAAGCGGGAGAAACCCTGGTTTCTCCCGCTTTTACTCTGCAAATCTTACCCAATTTCCTCGTCGTGCTCCATGGCTCTGACAAGCGGCGCCACCATCTGCTTCTTGCGGCTGACGACACCGGGCAGGACGACCGAATGCTCGCCGCAGTCGGTCTTGAAAGCCGCACGAACCAACTGCTGCGCGCCCTTGCCGACGTAGAGCAGCTCTGTCTTTTCCTCGATGATGTTGGTCAGCATAGCGAACAGCATGGACAGACCGCTCGATGCCAGGCAGCTTTCCATGTACTCGAGCATTTTATCACGGATGCCGGACAGCTCGTTCTCACTGACACTCGTCACCTGCGAAATCGCAATCTTCTGATTCTGCGCCTGGAAATACTTGAAATCCATGTGGAGCAGCTCATCCATCGAGCGATCGAGCAGACGCGAGCTGGAACGGAACATTTCTGTTGCATACTGCTTGATGTCCAGACCGGCGATTTTCGCCAGCTCTTCTGCAGCCATGCGATCAAGCGGCGTACACGTCGGCGAGCGGAACATCAGCGTGTCCGACAGGATTGCCGAGCACAGCAGACCCGCGATTTTCGGCTCGATCTCCACGTTGTGCTCATGGTACATCTGCGTGATGATGGTCGCGGTGCAGCCGAGCGGCTGATTGCGGAAGTAGATCGGTCCGCTGGTCTCCACCGAGTCAATGCGGTGGTGGTCGATGATCTCAACAATATTGGTCGAACGAATGCCTTCGGCGGCCTGATCGCGCTCGTTGTGATCGACCAGAATGACCGACGGACGCTCCAGATCCAGCAGGTTACGCTGTGAGAACATACCGACGTATCGTCCCTGTTCATCCATCAGCGGGTAATAGCGGATACGCTTTTTGGAAACCGTGCGCTTTACATCCTCAACCGTTTCCTCCGGTTCAAAGGTGATAAGACCCTTTTTCCGCATCACATGCCGCACCGGAACCGCCTGACCGATAACCTTGACACAGGTGTAGGTATCATACGGGGTGGCGATGATGGAAACGCCGTTCTCCGAGGCCAGCTTTCGGATGGTGCGCGAAACCTTGGAGCCGAGGCCGATGACTATGCAGCCGGCGCTCATCTCAATGGCGCACAGCTGGCTTTCATAGCGGTTGCCGAGAATAACCATATCATTTTTGCCGATGTAGTCCTCGAGTACGTCCGGATTAGCCGCCGCAACAACCACACTGCCCTGCTCAAACCGCTGGTCAATGTCGCCAACCTCGAGCGTGCCGTCAAGCACATCGACCAGATTCCGATAGCTGGTCTTGGCCTCCGCCAGCGCATTGGCGTCCTGATCCTCGATGTAGAAGCGCGCGATATCGCCCAGCGTCAGCAGACCCTTCAGGCGGCGATCCTCATCGACAACGGCCAGCGTCTGAATATCATTTTCGTTCATGTAATCCCATGCACGGTGCAGCGACAGCTCCTCGCTGATGCCCGGCACCTCGCGGTACTGCACATCGCTCAGGCGCGGCTCAAACGACTTGATGTAGCGCGGCGGCTCCACGCCAAAGCGTTCGAGCACAAATTTGGTCTCCGCATTGACGTGACCCGCGCGGCAGGCTATGTATTCTCCGCCGGTCAGCCTGCGCTTGAGGTGCGCGTAGCAGATTGCAGAGCAAATGGAATCCGTATCCGGATTGCGGTGTCCGATAACAAAAACTGGGTTCATGCACTGATGCTCCTTTATATGATAAGGGATGGCTCCCCTTCGGAATCCGTTTGATGGAATGAAACCTTGTGGTTTGATTGTATCATTTAACCGGGGAAATCGCAAGGTATGGAAGAGGAATCCGACTCAAAACCATCTGCGGCCGCACTGCGTAGGCGATGGAGCTGACAGCACGGATTCCGCCGCTGCACCGAAAATCCTGCCAAAGTCCGCTTCTCCGTCTGCTCACCTACCTTTTGAAAAACCGAAAATCGCAGCAGTCACCGCCGCAGCCCAGCGTTTTTGTGCACGAAAAGCCGAGCTTGTGCAGTCCGCCGTAGGTCACGTCATCCACGTCGCAAAACAGCGGACACAGCTCCGGACAGCCGTTTTCCTGGCACGCCGTGTGCCAGAGACACTTGGTAATCGACGCGGAAAAGTGCGTTTTGTCGTGTTCCTGTGTGCTCTCCCACAGGTCGGAGGTACGCATGATTTTGAGAAAACAATAGCTGTAAATCCGATAAAATCCCGGCACAGACTCCATTTTCGCCGTAAAAGCGTGTTTTTCTGCTGCCACCCAGTCCATCATGTACGTCCGCATGTGCGTAAAGGTTTCCTCCGCAGGCAGCTCTGTCTGCAGCACCTTGTACAGCGCAATGCGCGGCAAAATGGTCTGCACCAGTGTTTTCATCTGGTTTTTGGACCTGTTTGCTGCGGTTTTGATTAACCTATCCAGCATTTTTTCCTGTCGTGAAAACAGCGAGCCGCCCCTGCTTCCGCCGAAGGTCTGTATCAGAAATACCTTGATTTGCTTTTGCTGTTTGCTTTGCATAATTTCTTCATCTCTTTGCTTTTATGGGATTCCAGTATCAATCCATAGTTAGTTTGCCCTAACTATACCACACTGACTTCCAATATGCCACCCTGATACACAAAAATCCCTGCCGATAATCGACATAGTATTGCTTTTTCGGCATAGCCTGATCGAGCTTCACTTCCCATATCATTCCGTCAGATACTATGGCGCACATCAAAAACGGCTCTTTCCCGAAGGCAAGAACCGTTTCCCTTTGTCTTACATACCCAGAAACTGTACATACTCTGCGGCGGACATCAGCGGCGCATCCAGTTGTGTACGGGGCTCTGCTGTGACCTCGCCCTGTGCCGCAAACTCATAGCCGGCCTGCTCGGTCAGCAGCGGACTTTTGAGCGGGATCAGCCGGTCTGCAAAATTCTTAAGCAGCGCCGTCATGTTCCACGAGTACACTGGCGAGTCCAAGCAGACCACATCCGCAGACTGATATGCGCGAAGCAGCTTCTCCATGTCATCGTGCTGCACGCACTGTCCGATGCTGTAATCGCCAAGATGGTACAGCTCGGTTTCCGCTCCGGCACGAGCCGCGCCCGCCAGAAAGACCCCGAGCATGCGTCCAGCGGCACTCTTTTCGCCCGCTGGACTGCCGTTGAATGCCGTAAATTTCATTGTTTTCTTTCCTCTTTCGTTTGCTGAAACCTATTGCAGCAAGCAAACGAGAGGGAAACAAGGAACGCTCCGTAGCGTCCAAAAAGCTCGCCGGTTTATCCCCTTCCCAAAATCGCATCCAGGTCCTGCTGCGGATTGGTGGTCGGGTGCAGATCGTAGGTCTCCACCAGTGTTTTGACCACGGTTTCCGACAGAAACGCCGGCAGCGTCGGTCCAAGGTAAATATTCTTCACGCCGAGCGCAAGCAGCGTCAGCAGGATGCACACCGCCTTCTGCTCGTACCACGAGAGCACGAGCGTGAGCGGCAGGTCGTTGACCGTGCAGCCGAACGCATCCGCCAGTGCAAGCGCAACCTTGATGGCGCTGTACGCATCGTTGCACTGGCCCATATCCAGAATGCGCGGCAGGCCGCCGATTTCGCCCAGATCGAGGTCATTGAAGCGGTATTTGCCGCACGCAAGCGTCAGAACCAGCGTATCCATCGGCGTGGATTTGACAAACTCGGTGTAGTAATTTCTGCCCGGATGCGCACCGTCACAGCCGCCGACCAGAAAGATATGCCGCACCTTGCCGCTCTTGATGAGCGAGATGATCTCCTCCGCGTGAGCCAGCACCGCGCCGTGTGCAAAGCCCGTCATCAGCATATGCCCGCCGTTGATGCCGCTCATGCTGTGGTCGTGCTCGTACCCGCCGAGCGCGAGCGCCTGCTCGATGATGGGCGAAAAGTCCTTGCGGCCGCACGCATCCGCCTCGATATGGCGCAGACCCGCATAGCCCACCACCGAAGTCGTGTACACGCGGTCCTGATAGCTTGGGCGCTGCGGCATCAGACAGTTGGTGGTGAACAGCACAGGCGCGGGAATGTTCTCGAACTCCGTCTGCTGGCTCTGCCATGCCGTGCCGAAATTGCCCGCAAGGTGCGGATGTTTTTTCAGTCCCGGATAGCCGTGCGCGGGCAGCATTTCGCTGTGCGTGTAGATGTTGATGCCCTTTCCCGCCGTCTGCTCGAGCAGCTGCGCTAAGTCGCCCAGGTCGTGCCCGGAAACCACGATGAACGGGCCTTTTTTGATGTCGGTCGGCACTTTTGCGGGCTGCGGCGTGCCGAATGTGCCCGTATTGGCCTCATCGAGCAGCTCCATGCACCGGAAATTCACCTGCCCGAACTCGACGATCAGCGCCAGCCATTCCTCGACCGAATGCGGGCGATTGACCGCGCACAGGCCCTTGTAAAACCACGCGCTCACCTCGTCATCCGTGTAGCCAAGATTCATCGCGTGGTGTGCATAGGCGGCCATGCCTTTCATGCCGAACAGCAGCGTGGAACGCAGCGAAACCGTATCCGTGTCGCCCTTCCACAGCTCCACGACCGCACACGGTTTTCCGCCGAATTTCTCTCGTTCCGCGCGTACCCGCTCGGTGAATTCCGCAATCGCCTGATTGTCAAAATTGACATTGGTCAAGGTGATGAACAGGCCGTCCATCAGCAGCCGGTCGACGATTTGTGTGCGTTGACCGGCCGCAGCTGCCGCCTCGGCCAAGCGAATGAGTTCGTACACCAGCTCATCCTGCAGCGCTGCCGTATCCGGCTGCTTGCCGCAGACACCCACGCTCACGCAGCACTTGTTACCTGCGGTCTGCTGGCACTGAAAGCAAAACATATCTGACATGAAAACACACTCCTTTTACGAGTAGTGTTGCCAAATTTGTCAGAAGGTATGCGTTGTTTTTTGTTTCTTCAGCTGCTTCTGCGCCTCCAGATACATGGGTTCGGTATCGCACCGATCGTTGGTATCCTGCTCAGCGAGATTGCACTCGACGGCAAGGCATCTACTCTGTCCACCGAAGCGTTTCGGTGGGATTGGTTTGGGTAATCTTCCAAAATCATTCGTGCACCGGGACAATCACATTCCTGCATCGTCTACTGAGATAAAAAGGCTGACCGGATTTCCGGCCGGCTTTTTTTCTCCCCGTGCGCGATACTGTCCGCAAATTTTATCCATATTATTAAAACTGTGAAAAATGCCTTGCATATTCCACATAAAAAGTGCTATAATCATTGCGAAAAAATAAAAAAGGAGGCAAGTCCTATGGACAGTTGTGACAGACGAAATGTACATATGACGATGGATACAGACTATACTGCTGTTTCGAGTGTCCGTAAGCATCCTCTTTTGAAATAAGCGCTGAGCCTTGCTCCATCGTGATGAACAAGTCCACAACTGATGTTTGTGTCACTGTATCTGTTACGGTGGATTTTTTGTGCCCTTTTCCGGGCACAGAAGGAGGCTGATTATGAAAAAAGCAACATGGAAAAAAACATCTTTTGCCGAGAAAATCGTTGAGATCATCCGCACCTCCCCTTCGATCAATGAGATGCGGGAGCAGCTGCAGGATTATCACGACAACGATATCGCACAAAGCCTGCAATTCCTAAACCGCGCGGAACGCAATCTGCTGTACAGCGCGCTTGATGCGGAATGGCTGGCGGAAATCATCTCCTATCTGGATGATCCGGCGGAATACATTGATGAAATCGGCATTGACAAGCTGGCCGAAATTCTGAACGAAATGGATGCGGACGACGCGGTCGATCTGTGGGAGAACATCGACGAGAGCGTAAAAGTAAAGCTGCGCCCGATGATCGATGACGAAACCAAGTCAGCCATCCTGCTTATCAATTCCTATGACGACAGCGAAGTCGGCAGCCTGATCACGACCAACTACATCTGCATCAAGCAGAACCTGACCATTCGGCAGGCCATGCACGAGCTGGTAAAGCAGGCCGGTGAAAACGACAACATCGGAACGATTTATGTAGTCGATGATAAAAACCGCTTCTGCGGTGCAATCGACCTGAAGGATCTCATCGTTGCCCGAGAAAATGTGCCGCTGGATTCCATCATCAGCTACGCGTATCCGTATCTGCTTGACCACGAGAAAATTTCAGAGAGCATCGAGAAGATCAAAGATTATGCCGAAGACTCCCTGCCGGTGCTGAATAAGGATAGAAGGATCATCGGTATCATCACCGCACAGGACGTTGTCGAGGCCGTGGATGACGAGCTCGGCGAGGACTATGCAAAGCTCGCCGGTCTGTCCGCCGAGGAGGATCTCAACGAAACCACCAGGGAAAGCATGAAAAAGCGTCTGCCGTGGCTGATCATCCTGCTGTTCCTCGGCATGGGCGTTTCGACCGTTGTCGGTGCATTTGAAGGCGTTGTAGCCGTGCTGCCGGTCGTCATCTGCTTCCAGTCGCTGATTCTCGATATGGCCGGCAACGTCGGTACGCAGTCGCTGGCGGTTACGATTCGTGTGCTGATGGATGAAAAACTGAGTGCTAAGGACAAGCTGCACCTCACCTTCAAGGAAATGAAGGTCGGCACCTGCAACGGCGCGCTGCTCGGCATTATGGCGCTTGTCTTTCTCGGTGCATACATAGCGCTGTTCAAGGGCTATGCCATCGGACATGCGTTCCTGATCTCCGGCTGCGTTGGCATATCACTGCTTGTAGCGATCGTGATTTCCAGTCTGGTCGGTACGCTCGTGCCGATCCTGTTCCATAAAATCAAGGTAGACCCGGCAGTTGCGTCCGGTCCGCTGATTACGACGATCAACGATCTGGTTGCCGTTGTAACATATTACGGTCTGGCATGGATTCTGCTGATTCAGCTTTTGCATATTGTTTGAGTGAAAAAACACCCTCTATATCGAATGATATAGAGGGTGTTTGCTATCTGTTTTTGCTTTTAATCGTGCTTTCTGCGGATACCGAAGTACGCCAGTCCCATTGCGGACAGACCGCACAGAGCCGCCCACAGACCGCCGATATCGCCGGTTTTCGGAACGCTGGACGTCGGAGTCTTGCTGTCGGGAATGTTCACTGCCTTCGTTTTATCCGGCGTCTTGGTCTGTGTTTCCGACTTGGTCGTCGGAACCTTGCTGTCCGGGATGTTCTCCGTCGGCTTCAGCGGATCAAGCGGTGTAGGCTGATCCGGAATATCAACCGGAGGCTTCGGATCGGGATCGGGATCGGGAGTCGGTTTCGGGTCCGGCTTGTGGTGACCGCCGCCGCCACCGCCGCCGCCGGATTTCTTGCTGTTGGTGATGGTGAAGCCATCTGCCATACTGCCGGAAATCGAGGTATTAAAGCCGTCAACGGCCTCCTCTTCGACGGTATAGGTGTAAGCGCCGTCCAGATTTGCAAAGGTGTACGACCAGGTCTTGCCGTCCTTGTCGGTAGATCTTTCGCTCAGAAGCACCGTACCGATCGCGGTTCGCGTGCCATCCTTCGCAATGCGGATAAGGTTTACGGTAACAGCGGTCGGATACGCGCTTGCACCGCTCCAAACCTTGTGTACGGTGAGGGAAACCGGATTTTCCAAGGTGTCCTCACCCGGAATGATCACTTCGCCGTTTGTGCCGACACCGCCGCCGCGCTCTGCGGTATTGCCCATAATCTTGAGCGGTGCGGTTTCAGCCAGTGCCTTGCTCTCTGCGGAAACAACAGCCTTGAGACCGTAGCCCGTGAGCGCACCGGAAGCCGGCTCAACCGGAGCACCCGGGTTCGCTGCATCGTAGCGGTCGCCTCCGAAAGCACCGTAGTTTTGATCACCCGCGCCGATCGAGGTATCGCGGTACCAGGTTACCAGTCCGCCGCCGTACATCTTGCCGCTGAAGCTGGTGGAAAACGTCTCGTTCCACTTGAGCAGGAATGCCGCATCATCAGCAGATTTGCCTGCCGTGTTGCCAAATACAGCCGCATCCGTGCCAAGGCTTACCGTGCCCACCGGGCAGGACCAAATGCCGCCGCCCTGAATGGCTGCCTTGTTTGCGGTGATAAGCGCATTCTTAATCGTGATCGACCACGGTGCATGGCTGACGTAAACGCCGCCGCCCTGTCGATGCGCCGTATTGTTCACGATATTGCCGCCTTCGAGTACAACGCGGTCTCTGCCGGACCAGCTGTATACATCGCCGCAGCAGGAAACGCAGACCGAACCCGAACCCGCTCCGTCTGCCGACCCATATGCACAGGCGCTGGAGCAGATGGACCTGCCTGCTCTGCAGCAGGTCAACAGTGATGTCATCGGCTGGATTGCCATTCCGGGCACCGAGATTTCCTATCCGCTGGTGCAGGGCACGGACAACGACTATTATCTGACACATACCTGGAACCAAAACAGCAGCGCAGTCGGCGCGATTTTCATGGACTGCCGCTGCTCTGCCGATTTCAGCGGCTTTAACACCATCGTGTACGGTCACCGGATGAACAACGGCTCGATGTTTGCCGCGCTGAAGCACTACAAAAAGCAGGATTTCCTGCAGGCACATCCGCAGTTATATGTGACCGATGCAAGCGGAACCCATGCGTACAGAATCTATGCGGCCTATGAGGCAGCTCTTGACGGAACCGCGTATTACAGTGCGTTTTCCGACGAAACGATCAAAAAAGCCTTCATTGACGAAGGCGTTTCCCTGTCGGTGATCCGCACCGGCGCAGCACCGACCGTAAACGACCATATCCTCACGCTTTCCACCTGCACCGGCAACGGGCATGCAACCCGCTGGGTAGTGCAGGCGGTCATGGAATAAAACAACATCCCGCTTGCTGTGCTTCAACAAGTGGGATGTTGTTATATGCCCTTATTCTTCCTCGTCCGCCAGCTTTGCCACGCGGACAAATTCATCCATTTCGCGTGTGCGCCATTTTTCCTTGTGGCTGAAAATCTGGCGGTATAGCGAAATATAGCAGTCCTCGACCGACAAACGGATCAGCCTTCCCTCTTTTACGCTGTTCTCGACTGCGTACCACGGCAGAAAGGATACACCGCGGTCAATCTCAAGCATGCGAATGAGCAGCGAGGTATCACCGCACTCGAGCGACGGCGTAAGGATGGTCCGCCGCGCGGCAAGACGGCGGTTGAGTACACGGCGATAATTATCCTGCTCGGTAAGGAAAAAAGGCTGCGTGAGCAGTTCCTCAATCGTCAGCTCTTTTCCGCCCAGCTCCTCGCGCAGCGATGCAGACGCCACAAATACGATCTCCTCGCGCTGCTCCATCAGCTTGTTCCAGTTGTTGCTGTACAGCGGCTCATCGAGCACATAGATCATGTCCAGCTCGCCGCGTTCCATGTGCTCGATCAAATCCTCCGGCTCACCGACCGTGATGCGGATAGACACTTTCGGGTTGAATTTGCGGTACAGATGCAGCACTGTCGGCAGTTTGAGACATGCAAGTGACTCAATCGTGCCGATATGCAGCGAACCGTGCAGCTCTGCCGTAGATGTGACCGACATGCGCGCCTGATTGACCTGATTCATCACGTCGCATGCATGGCTGAGGAAACGCTCGCCCGTGTCGGTCAGCGCGATACGCTTGCCCATGCGGTCGAACAGACGCGTGTCCAGTTCCTCCTCCAGCTGGCGTATCTGCACCGTTACCGCCGACTGTGAGTAGCCGAGGCTCTCTGCTGCGCGTGAAAAACTCTTAAACTGTGCTACCCGAATAAAGGTTGCAAGCTGCCGAAGCTCCATGAATTTCCCTCTCTCCCCTATATTATCAATATTTTGAATCGAAATGATAAAATATATGAATTTGACTTAACCCATTAAACAGAATATACTAAATCTGCAAAGAGGTCAAGAAAGAAATTGGAGGTTTACCACAGATTTTTTAATTATCCTTTTTACACAAAAACCGCGTCCTATTTTACAGCATTTCGCCTAAAATAAGCGGTTCTTTTTGTGTCCGGAGGCAAAAAATCTCGGCAGACTTCCACGGCAGCAGACCAAAGAGGGGCAAACAAACGGTCTGCGCCGCAAAGGGTAACACCGCATAACCGAACTGTGTGGTGCTGCCCGCCAAAAAAGGAGGAAAAAGAAATGTTATCTTTAGTAGCTAATGTATAGAATGTAAAAGAATAGATATATCCTAATAAACCTTAGTAAATATAAGGGTTTGTTGGGGTGTATTACTGTAAAGTAAGTGTACCTTAAAAATTGAATATTAAAAGATTATTAAACAGTAGTATAACTGTTGAACATATGTTCTTATAGCGGTAAAATATATAGTAAATAAAGGGTATTTTACATATTAGACATATAAGAAGTGTATTGGAGATATCAGATACATGGAATTACACGTTACAAAACGTAAAGGAAGGGAGATAGTTGTTCTACTGGATAATGACATGAGAATTGTAAAGCCAGTTTATGACTATCTGAAATACCAAGACCAAAGAGATAGAGCAATCAATACTCTCATAGCATACGGAAATGATTTGAAAGCCTTTTGGGAGTTCTTATCAGATTACGGTTATGCTTATGATGAAGTAAGTCCAAAGATGATAGGCGAGTACAAAGAATACCTTATGTCAGAGGATGATAACATTATAGCTATTAACAAAGAGGGTGCAAGAACAGCAAAGACAATCAATCGTATGCTCAGCACCTTGCATGGTTTTTATCAGTATCAAGCAGATATGCAGGAAATTGACAATCCATTGCTAATGCATGAAGTAAACAGACCATTCAATGCCTTTAAGGGTATCTTGGAACACGCAAGAAGTGATAACAAAACCAAACAGTCTATTTTCAAGGTCAAGGAAAGTGATTATAAAATCAACCTTGTATCAGATGATGAAATGGAACTGTTTCTGAGTCGTTTAGACAAGCATAGAGACATTCTTTTATACAAGATGCTTTATCTTACAGGGGCAAGAATACAAGAGGTTTTAGACCTTGAAATAGAGTCTGTACCAGTACCGGATATGTCACAGGCAGTCGGTTGTTTTCAGCAGATTAAGTCAAAAGGTAAAACAAGGGATTTGTATGTACCTATGTCACTTATACAGGAGCTTGATGATTTCATCTTTGAAGAAAGAAATCTTATTGATACAGACCATAGTTACATCTTTGTATCAGAGCAGGCAAGACAGCTTGGAAAACAGCTTACCTATAGTGCTGCTTATGATAAGTTAAAAAAGGTACAGAAAGAGGTTGGTATTGACTTTAATTTCCATGATTTAAGACATACCTTCTGTTCCAACCTTGTACAGTCTGGAATGGATGTAAGTGTTGTAAGAATGATTATGGGACATGAGCATCTTTCTACTACTCAGAAATATACACATCTTTCTGAACCATACATTGAGGACAGCCTTTCAAGGTATTGGAATCAGAGTACACTGATTGGAGGTGACTCTGATGGCAAGTAAAAGACCGGATGGTGATGTATGGAACATCGTTGATAATGATGAAATGTCACAGCACTACGGAAGAAACTTCAAGTTTGATTTTTCGTATATTTCAAATGATGAGATAAAGGAACTTTTTAAGGATTATGTATGGCAGAACCACAGAGTCCACAATAAGGCATTGAATAGTCTTTACAACGAGGTAAATTCATATCTCTATCGATTCATTCAGTTTGCAGAATCAAGGAATATCACATCATTAAAGGAATTAACAAATGTAGATGTTGAGAATTACATCTCCTATCTGCATACAACAATCTCTGAAAAGACAGGAAAACCAATGGGTTATCAGTCGCAGAAGAAATATTTAGATTTCTTTAAATCAGTTATCCGTTGGTGTCAGTTACATAGACCTGATGATGTACCTATAACCGAGATTTTCACAGGAAATGAATACACAGGAGTCAATCGTAAGTTAAAGATAGACTTCATTCCAGATGATGTTGTAGCACAGATAAATGAGGCTCTTAAAACAGAAGAAAATCCATATCTAAAGTATGGAATTATCATTCTCCAATCCACAGGGATGCGTATTGGAGACCTCTTAAAACTTCGTATTGACTGCATTAAGCCACATCCTATTAGTGGATCTACAATCGAGTGGGTGCAACATAAAGGACGCAAGAATAAGGCTCCTATGCCTGTAAGAAGTGAGTGTGTTGCTGCCATCGAAAAGCTGATAGAGATTACCAAAGATATGCGTAATGAAACTGATGAAAAAGACAAAGATGTTCTGATGATATGGCGAACACCGAAAGGTAAGAAAGCTGGTAAAGTAATGAACCTCAATTCAAGTTGTTTTAATTATTGGTTTAAAAAGTTCATCAAGGACAATGACATCAAAGATGCCAATGGCGATTACTACAACCTCACAAGCCACCAGTTCAGACGTACTCTTGGAACAGATATGCTTTCTAAGGGTACTAACATCAATGTAATTCAGCAGGTGTTAGGACATACAGATGCATCTGTTACAAAGCGTTTCTATGCAGATGTAAAGGATAAGGAACGAGCAGAGGTATTCAAGAGTGTTGGTGTGATTGGAAACATCAATCAGATACAAAGTAGTGCATTTGACAATATATCAGAGTTTGAATGGTTCAAGGCAAACAAAGATAAAGGTGCTTGTATGTGTGATGGTTATTGCACAAAGCCAGTGATTGATGGAAAGATATGTGACAGACTTCTTAAAAGGCAGAAATGTTATACCTGTAGCAGATATATCACTACACCAGAATACTTAGATGCTCATAAACGGCACTTGGCAAACCTTGAAAAACAGCTTGAAGAAGGTGTTATCTACGGAGAGCATTACGCAGAACACTTTATACCGACAATAGAGGTTTTAAAGGTCATCATTGAAAGATTGGAGGGATTGCAGAATGGCAACTAACTTGGCATTACAGTTACAGGTCATTGAGCCTGATACAGATTTAAACAGCATAATGATAGGCAATTCCAACTACAATGATGATGTGTGGGATTTAAGACCTTTTATTACTGCTAAATCAACAAAGGAATCGCACAAATACATTAGATTTGAATATATAGCAGATGTAGATATGAAGGAAACTGTTAAGCAGTACGCCTACTACAAACTCGATAAAACGAAGCCACAGACAGTACGAGAATATATCAATGGTAGTCTTCCAATGTTTATCGAATACTGCTCCTTAAATGGTATTCACAGCTTCGTAGATGTAACTTTAGAGGATTACTTAAACTTCAACCTGTGGATGAAAAATGACAAGAAGGTGGCAGTTGGTACAGGAAATAAGTCTTGCCATGTAGTAGAAGAAATCATCCGTATCGGTCAGGTAAAAGGTTGGGATGTACCTACATTTCATCTTCCAAAGGCAAAAACAGTAAGTCAGCTTTGGAATACTAAAAAGTCTATGAAAACCAATAAGACAAAGCCTATTCCAGAGGATGTATTTGATAAGATTTTGTACCATGCAGTACATGATGAAAAGAATGTAGTTACAAAGGCGGGTATTGTCATTCAGAGTCAGACAGGACTTCGTATCAATGAGGTTTTATCTATACAGGAAGGCTGTGTTAAGCGAATTTCAGATGGTTATGATTACATGGAAGTAACTCTTGGAAAAACTGAAAAAGGCGAACCAATCATTCATAAGGTATTTATCAATGAACTTGTAAAAAACACCATTAAAGAGCTTTCGGACTTTACTGAACCACTTCGTAAAGAAAGTGGATTGAAGGAACTGTTTCTTTGTAAGTCAAAAAAAAAGAAAAATGCTATCAATGTTTATTCAGTGGAAAATTGGAATGATCAAAAACTAATGCCATTTATCAAACGATGGGACATTCGAAACAATAAAGGTGAGTTATATCCACTTACATCACATCAGTTTAGAGCAACTTTTGTAAGAGAACTCATCAAAAGAAAAGTACCTATCGCCATGATAATGAAACAGTATTCTCATGTTTCTATTGAAATGACAGCACACTATCTCACCTTGCAGGAAGAAGAAGTTAAGGAAATCTATTCCGATATGATTTTAAGCCCAGAGTCAAAGATTGCAGGGCTTAGAGCAAAGGAAATCAAAGGTAAATTAGATGACTTATTTCATGGTAAAACCAAGGATGAGATTGATGATGTTATTACAGATTTAGCTAAGACAATGAGCTTTAATCCACTTCCTACAGGAGTATGCCTGTATGATTTCAGACGAGGAAACTGTACGGATGGCGATGGATGTTTTTTCTATAACTGCCCTAACTACATCACAGAAGTTCAGTTCTATCCAATCCTAAAGGATGAACTGGATTTACTTGAAAAGGAAATGGCAAGATTAAAGGAACTTGATCATGAGCGAGAATGGCAGAAACAGTATATCAAGTACAAGTATCTGAAACCATTGGTAGAAAGTCTGGAGGTGCAGTTAAATGGCAAAGAAAGTGTCGGATAGCCAGGTTGCAGGCATCAAGGCTCATGCAGAGGCTAAGAATAAGGCAACCATTGATAAAGTTAATAAGGCAATAGATAAACTCAAAAGAAAAGGGAAGCCTATAAACTTTGAAACAGTCTGTAAAGAGGCAGGAGTATCAAGAGCAACACTTTACAACAATCCACAAATTAAAGAGCGTATTTTAAGCCTTAGAGCAATCTCAAAGGCAAGTCCATTAGATGATGTGGTTGCTGTTAAAAAAGATAAGTTGCAGCTTAAAGATGATAAGATTTCGGCTCTCCGGGCACAAATCAAAAAGTTAGAGGATGATAAAACGAAACTTATTGAACAGTTAGTCGATCATGAAGAACTCAAAGCAGAAAATGAACGACTAAAGAAACAGTTAGTAAAACAGGCATAGAGGTACATTTATGAATGATGAACATAAAGAAAAGATTTATTACATTCAGCAACAGGCAGATGAGTTGAGTGCAGAAATATCAAAACTTATGAGGAAGGATGCTGACCTTTCGGAAAAGCATCTAAATGATTTAATTAAGTTAGGTGTTTTTATTTCAATGAGCTGTCAAGAGTTGTTGGATGAAGAATAACTAAAAGAAAGGAGAACGTAGTGGACAGTATTTTGTGTAAAGAATGTAAAAAATGCTTATTTATCAATACTTTACAACTTATAATACAGTCCTCTACTAAATATAATCCATGGAAGAAAAGAAAAAATTCAAACTCGGATTACTGCCCAAGCTCATCATCGCCATCATTGTCGGCATCCTGTTCGGCCAGTTCCTGCCGGAAGGCTTCTGCCGCTTTGTGGTAACGCTCTCATCGTTCTTCAGCCAGTTCCTGTCGTTTATCATCCCGCTGATGATCCTCGCGTATGTTACCATGGGCATTGCTAACCTCAAGAGCGGCGCGGGCAAGCTGCTGCTCATCACGGTCGCCATCGCCTACTGCTCGACCCTGATCGCAGGCTCGGCTTCGTTCTTTGTAGCCGACACCCTGTTCCCGCACTTCATGAGTGCGGACGCGCTCGACAAGATCGCCGCAACCGCAGGCAACTCGCTGGAGCCGTACTTCAGCCTGGAAATTCCGGCGCTGATGAACACGCTGTCCGCTGTTGTTACGGCGTTTGTGCTCGGTCTGTGCATGTCCAGCCTGCGCGGCAAGACCATCGGCGACACGCTGTACAACGGCGTTTCCGACTTCTCCGGCATCATTGACTGCGTACTGCACAAGGTCATCATTCCGCTGCTGCCGCTTTACATCTGCGGCACGTTCACCGATATGACCAAGTCCGGCAAGACCTTTGCCATCCTCGGTATTCTGTGGAAGGTATTCATCGTTGTTATCATCATGCACCTGATCTGCATCTGCATCCAGTTTGTAATTGCAGGTCTGGTCAGCCACAAGAACCCGTTCACGCTCATCCGCAACCAGATTCCGGGCTACGCAACCGCACTGGGCACCCAGTCCTCTGCGGCTACCATTCCGGTAAACCTGCAGTGCGCTGAGGCAGACGGCGTTTCCTCGGAAATCCGCAACTTTACGGTTCCGCTGTGCGCGAACATCCACATGGCAGGCTCGATGATCACCATCACCGCCTGCGCTACCGCAGTCTGCCTGATGAACCAGCTGCCGATCTCCATCGGCACCGTTATCCCGTTCATCATGACCCTCGGCATTGCCATGGTGGCATCTCCCGGTGCGCCGGGCGGCTCCATTATGACCGCCCTGCCCTTCCTGTACATGATCTTCGGCACCGAGGCCGGCGACCCGAGCGGCCCGATCTGCGCCATCATGGTTGCACTGTACATCACGCAGGACTCGTTCGGCACCGCCTGCAATGTTTCCGGCGACAACGCGATCGGCGTGATCGTGGAGACCATCTACCGCAGGTTTATCTGCAAATCCTCCGCTCAGTAAGGAGAATCCCCTATGTCCTTTATCAGTGTTTTTGATGTGCTGGGACCGAATATGATCGGTCCCTCCAGCTCCCATACCGCCGGTGCGGCCGTTATCGCGTATCTGGCGCATAAGATGATTGCGCCGCCGCTTAAAAAGGTGGATTTCACCCTGTACGGCTCGTTCGCCAAGACCTACCACGGCCACGGCACCGACCGCGCCCTGCTCGGCGGCATCATGGGCTTTTCGACCGATGACACCCGCATCCGCAACTCGTTTTCGATTGCGACCGAGCGCGGTCTGTCCTACTCATTCACGCCGTGTGAGACCGAGACCGATGTTCATCCGAACACCGTGGACATCCGCATGGAGAACGCCGCCGGTCAGGTGATGACCATTCGCGGCGAGTCGCTCGGCGGCGGCAAGTGCCGCATCGCGCGCATTAACGGCGTTGAGGTTGACTTTACCGGTGAATACAGCACGGTCATCGTCGTTCAGCAGGACAAGCCGGGCGTCGTGGCGCACATCACCAAGGTGCTCAGCGACAAGGGTGTAAACATTGCGTTCATGCGCCTGTTCCGCGAGTCCAAGGGCAACACCGCCTACACGATCGTCGAGTCGGACGGCCATTTCCCCGAGGGCATTGAGGAACCGCTCAAAAACAATCCCAACGTCCACGACGTCATGATCATCGAACCGTAAGGAGGAGAGCAGATTATGGATTTCAAAAACGCATCCGAGCTGCTTGCACTCTGCACGCAGCAGCAGCTCCCCATCTCCGAGATCATGCGCCGCCGCGAGTGCCAGCTGGGCGAAACCACGCGTGATGAGGTCACGCACTGTATGAAGAGAGCACTCGAAATCATGCGCTCATCCGCGCTGACACCGCTCAAAACGCCGGTCAAGTCCATGGGCGGCCTGATTGGCGGCGAGGCAAAAAAGCTGGCGCAGCACGCGGCCAAAGGCCGCTCCATCTGCGGGGATGTGCTGCACAAAGCGGCGCAGTACGCGATGGCAGTCCTCGAGGTAAATGCTTCTATGGGTCTGATTGTCGCAGCACCGACCGCAGGCAGCGCCGGTGTTCTGCCGGGCATGCTGTTTGCCCTGCAGGACCGCTACAACATCTCGGATGAACGGCTGATCGACGCCCTGTTCAACGCCGGTGCGATCGGCTACCTTGCCATGCGCAACGCAACCGTTGCAGGTGCGGTCGGCGGCTGTCAGGCTGAGGTCGGCATCGCATCCGCAATGGCGGCCAGCGCAGCTGTCGAGCTCATGGGCGGCAAGCCTGAGCAGTGCCTTGACGCGGCCTCCACCGTGCTGATGAACATGCTCGGTCTGGTCTGCGATCCGGTCGGCGGACTGGTCGAGTATCCGTGCCAGAACCGCAACGCGGCAGGTGTAGCCAACGCGCTCGTTGCCGCTGAGCTCTCGCTCGCGGGCATTCACCAGTTTATCCCGTTCGATGAAATGCTCGATACCATGTACGCGGTCGGCCGCCGCATCCCCATCGAGCTGCGCGAGACCGCCCTCGGCGGCTGCGCTGCCACACCGTCTGCATGTGCGAAATGCGGACTGTGCTCTTAAATCAGATCATATCGATACTCTTTTTCGCAGGACATTCCCACCCCTCGGGAATGTCCTTTTCGCTTTTCGCTTACAGAATAAGCTCTTATCATGAAAGCAGAACCGCCCAAATCGAACTATCCCTCCCGGGCAGTAACCGGGAGGGATAGTTGTATCATCTGATTATTACTGATACTCCGCATTGAGGAACATGGGCTTGATGGCGACAACCTCATCGTATTCATCCTGCGAGACTGTGACATCCGCGTTTAGCGCCTTCAGGTCAGCCTTCACAACGTCGAGCGCCTGCACGGCAGTCACTGCGCGGCCATCCATGACGGCACGCTGCATGCGGCGCAGCACAACCGGATGTGCATAGCGGGCCGGCAGCGGGAAATTCAGATAATCCGCAAGGTAAGCCTGCATTTTCTCCTGTGCCTGCGCATCATTCTGCATGATGGAGGTACGGTTGTTGCGTGCTGTCGGCAGGACGCTGAAGCCTGCAAACGTGAAAATCGCGGCAAGGCCGAACAGCGTAAAATAAATCGAAAACGAGCCGTGACGCACGAAGGAAACGATACCGTAAGCCAGCGCCGCAAATCCCAGCAGTGTGATCGCCATAGCGGCCCAGCGGTAGCTGCCGTTCGTACACTGAAAGTTCCGGCGGCGTTTTGCGGCTGCGCTCAGTCGTTCGGCCAGCTCAGGACGGCGCTCCAGATAGTCGATTGCGTTATCGAGTGCCTGCACGGTTTTCTCCGCCTGTGCGCTCATCGGCGGACGATTGCGCTCTTCTTCCTCCCGGCGGGCCTTCTCCTCGGCAATGCGCTGCTCTGCCGCCGCGCTGACACACGGAATAGACGGGTGCTCAGCTCGGATAACGCTCAGAAACTCATCGACCTGCTGCTCATACTTGAAATTGCACACCTTCTGTCCGCCGTCGAACTCCACGACCAGATAGGACAGCGTGGCGAAAATGCCCTTGCCAGAAAAGCCGCCCTTGCTCATCGCAACGCGCTTGTACACACGCGTTACCATGGAAAGCGGAACATAATACCGACGGTCAACAAAAAAGCTGTTCAAATAGAGGGCATGCCTGCCGATGCCGCACGGACCGATTTTCCGACAGGTTTTTTTATCCTCGGCAAGCGCCGCGTCATCAATGCGCCCCGCGCTGAGCGGATAAGGTTTCAACATTTTCCGTCACCCCGCAATTATCGTTATGGATGGCCGCAGCCGACCGCACAAAGGAACGGCCGGCTGCAGCAATGTTATTATATTCAAGCAGATTTCTTTGCGCCGCGCTTCTTGGTCGCACGGATGAACAGTGCGAGCAGCAGTGCCGCGAATACAATACCGATTGGGTACGCCACTGCGGTATTGTAGATTACCGTGCCGTCCGCCGTCTTGCTGTTCAGCAGGCTGCCGAGGCACTCCGGTGCAAGGATGAAATAGGTGCAGGAAACTGCACTCATGAACGTAGCCGGAACAGCTGCCATCCAGAAGTTCTTCTTCTCGGTGAACAGGTACATAGCCGCTGCCCACAGAACGATCATAGCGAGCGTCTGGTTGGTCCAGCTGAAGTAACGCCAGATAACCGTGTAGTCGATCAGACCGGTCGCATTGCCGATGCCGAGGATAGCGCCGATACCCAGTACCGGGATGCACAGCTTCAGGCGGTTTGCGTACGAACTCTGATCCATGTGGAACCAGTCGGACAGCGTCAGACGAGCGGAACGGAATGCGGTATCACCGGAAGTGATCGGGCAGATAACAACGCCGATCATGGCCAGAGCAATACCAACGCCGCCCATGGTCTTGGAGCATACATCATAGATCGCTGCGGACTGACCGCCTGCCAGCGCTTCCGCCAGACCGGTGTTGAGACCGCCGGTGACCTCATACAGAGCACAGCCGGCTGCCGCCCAGATCAGTGCGATAATGCCTTCGGCTACCATTGCACCGTAGAATACGAAGTGACCCTGCTTCTCGTTCTTCATGCAGCGCGCCATCAACGGCGACTGCGTGGAATGGAAGCCGGAAATTGCACCGCATGCAACCGTGATGAACATGAAGCTCCATACCGGCGTACCGGACGGGTGCATATTGTACAGGTGAGACCAAATCTCCGGAATGGTGTAATTCGGGTTGGTGAAGATACCGATGATAACGCCGACCGCCATGATGATCAGGCACATGCCGAACAGCGGGTATATCTTGCCGATGATCTTATCAATCGAAATAAAGGTTGCAATAAAGTAGTAAACCAGGATGACGATCAGCCAGAACAGCGTGGTCGAAAGCACACCGGACATACCGTTGTTCTTGCACAGTGTAACAATCAGACCGGCCGGACCGACTGCAAATACCGTGCCGACCATAATCAGCAGTACGACCGAGAACACACGCATGATATTCTGCATGGTGTGACCGAGGTACTTGCCGGTAACCTCTGCGATGGAAGCACCATCATTTCGCTCACTGATCATGCCGGAGAAGTAATCATGTACGCCGCCGGCAAAAATGGTGCCGAATGTGATCCACAGGAATACGACCGGGCCCCAGAGGGCGCCCTGCAGGGCACCGAAGATCGGGCCAAGGCCGGCGATGTTCAGCAGCTGTACCAGAAACAGCTTCCACTGCGGCATGACAACGTAGTCAACGCCATCGTTAATACGAACTGCCGGCGTTTCACGATCATCCGGGCCAAAGGTTTTGTCTACAATTTTACCATAAGTAAGATAGCCGGTGATCAATAATAATAAGCATACGATAAAGCTGATCATATTATCTCCTCCTCTATACCGGCTGCGAAAGCATGGTTTTCGCATGAAAATTACCGAAAATCCTACTTTTTTCATTTCTCTTTTCTCTTTTCGGCAATCTCTATTATGAACCTATGATATAAAAACCTCAAGGGGCAATATGTTATAATTTTAACAAGAAAAATTCGTTGAAATTTGTTTCCTTTAGAAAAAACTATCAGCGCAATAAAATCCCCCGACCAATGGCCGGGGGATTCGTTCGTCCTTACAGGAAAGTATTTACTTTTCCAGTTCGGTCCAGTCACGAGTTTCGCGGATGGTGGTCCACTTCTCGTACTTATCGTCCTTGCTCTTATCCGAGTATGCGTGGCTGTTGGTGGCCTCCTGCACAGCGAGATAGTACCATGCGGAAGCATCGGAATTATCCGGCCACTTGATCATGCTGTCGAGCAGATCGCTGCTGTTCTCGGGCAGACGGTTGAGTACGCGGTTGACAAGCGTCATCGCCTCTGCGCGGGTGATATACTGGTTCGGACGGAACGTATCATCCGGATAGCCATTGATCCAGCCCTTGTTTGCGGCGATACCGATCTCATTCTTTGCCCAGTGAGATGCAATATCCGTGAACTTCGAGGACGTATCCGTGTTCTTATCGTCGAAGCGAGCGGCGATTGCGGCAAATTCCGCACGGGTGATCGGCGCATTCGGCGCGAACGTGCCATCGTTATGACCCTTTACAATGCCCATCGAGGACAGCGTGGAGACAGCATGGTTAAACCACTGACCACGCGTCACATCGGACAGGCTGTTGGACTGGGTGGAATTTGCGGTGCGGACTTCCTCGGTCAGCAGACGGAAGAAGATGGTTGCCACTTCTGCGCGGGTGATGTTGCCGTTCGGCTCAACGTTGCCGTTCGGGTAGCCGACAATGTACGCAAAGTGGTCATCGCCGTTCAGACCGGTCGGTACATCATCCGGAATGGTAACGGTGGGCTTGTGGCTGCCGCCGCCACCGCCGCCGGAGGATTTTTTCGTAAAGGACCATACGCCGTGCAGCGTAAGGTCTGCGGTCAGCTGCTGCTCGCCGGTCAGAACCGTACCGTCATCCTTTTTCCAGCCGTTGAAAGAGAAGGTACCGTTCACGCCGTCCTTCGAGCCGGACACGCTGGCCGGAACCTCTGCAACGGTATAGCTGCTGCCCTTAACCAGCGTCTGCTTTGCCGGAGCGGTATAGCCTTCCGGCAGGTCACCGGTAACATCATACGTCAGCGTGTACATCAGCGGATGCGCTGCCTTGAGCGAAATAGCGTGCGAATCCTTTTCCACCGGGATGTACTCGTCAGCTGTTTCCGCCGTCCAGCAGCCGATCTGCTCATAGCTACCCTGAGCAGCATTCCACTTATTCCAGCCGTCATGATACCAACCGGTAATCTCCATATTGTCGGAGGACAGAATGCGGTCGCCGCTCATGTCCTTTGCATTCGGGAGCGTAAAGATCGTGCCGCTGTAGAAAAACAAATCGTCACCTGCGGTCGCTGCGGTGTTGTTATACACTTCGCTGTTCGCCGCGATGTTAATGTTGGACGCACTCGCGTAGATGCCGCCGCCGTAGCCTGCTGCGGTGTTGTTATACACTGCGCTGTTCGCCGCGATGTTGATGTTTGCAGCATTATAGGCGTAAATCGCACCGCCCATATTAACTACTGCATTATTATCGTGCATCACAGCACCGGACTGAAGATCCACATTGATAACCGCCGAGCCAGACTTATAGGTAAAGATGCCTGCACCGCCGGCAGCAGTATTGCCGCTGACAGAGCTGTTCGTTACAGTGACATTCAGTTCCTTAGCTATTGCATTTGCGTAGATGCCGCCGCCATAGCCGGTTGCCGTATTGGCGTCGATTGCCGTACCGTTCAGCAGGCGAATGTCCGTGTTGCAGACAGCAGTACACAAAGCCAAGATACCTGCGCCGCTCTGTGCCTTATTTTCAGAAATCGAAACACCGTCAAGTTCAATCGTTCCTGCGCTGTAAGCTACGATTGCGCCGCCCTGGGTTGCGCCGTCGTTATTCAACAGCTTGGAATTACGGAGAGTCAGATTAGAGGTTGTGCCGACATACATACCGCCGCCGATACCGTTTTCAGGGTCGAGAACCGTATTGCCGGAGATTGTGGAATCGGTGATAAGGTGGTTGTGCTCGCCGGAACAGCCTTCTTCTGCTTCGTTCGGCGTATCGCCAAAATAGATACCTGCACCGAATTTTGCGGTATTATTCTCAAAAAAGGACTTTGCAGCGTTCAGCACAGAATGTCTCAGAATCATACCGCCGCCGCAGTCCGGAGCGGTGTTCCTCTCAACATGGCAGCCGTCCATGGTCAGAGAACCGTATCTAACCAGAATACCGCCGCCGTCACTGCTGCTTCCCGTAACGCTGTTTTCGGACACGGTAACAATCCGCATGGATACATCTGCGTGCGACGCATAGATACCGCCGCCGCCGACTTCGCCATTGCCGTTGCCGCCGACTGCTTCATTACCCGTTATGGTCAAATCTTCGAGCTGAACAACTGCGCTGTCGATTGCGAAGCCGCCGCCATTCTGCGGATTCCTGCCGCCGGTAACCGTACCGTTTTTCACGGTAACCTGCGGTTTATCACCGGAAATGGTCACAACCGCCGCATTTGCATCACCCGACAGCGTAAACCCGCCGAGGTTGAGCGTCAGAGACTTATTGATGGTGATATTCTCCGTAACATCACGGAGCAGAACGATGGATTCGCTACCGTCTGCTGCAGCAATCGCGGCAGCAACAGTCGGATACTCGTTCTCGCCGATCTTTGCAGCGTTTTTCGGTGCTTCCGGTTTTGTCGGAGTTTCCGATTCTGTCGGGTTCTCCGATTCTGCCGGAGTCTTCGATGTGGATGTGCTGTCTCCTGCAGTGGTGTTCTCATCTGCAGGTTTTACGTCCTTAGAAGACTGGTCTTTCGTCTTAGGCGCTTCGGAGCTTGTGTCCTTAGGAGACTGACCTTCCGTCTTAAGCGCTTCGGAGTTTGTGCCCTCAGAAGACTGACTGTCCATCTGAGACACTGCGGGATTTGCGTTTGTTTCATTTTGAGCAGCAGACTGAACCTGCTCCTGCGTTGTCATTTCTTTCTGCTCCGTTTCATCCGCTGCAAATGCGAACGGAGACATCGTCAGCATCATGGATGCCGCCAGAATGCTGGCTAAGAATCGATTATTTTTTCCTGTTTTCATCATGAAAACCCCTCCTTCAATAGTAAAAGACTACTATGAAGAAGCTGCATTAGGAAACCGGCTGCCATGCGGAATACCTTCCGTTTAGGCCCTTGGCTTTGCGAGACCGGCTTTCACCGGTGGTGCCCTTGTCTGTACAACTTACTCCTTATCGAGTAGCACAGATGGTTGGTTCTTTTTGAAATGGCTGTTGGCAACGCAGAATGGTTGTTCAGTCTCCAAATAAAATACCCCCTTTACAGCGCGCATAGCTCTGCAAGGGGGTAACAAAGTACCTTTGGCAACCGGCTGCCATGCGGAGAAAAAACTCCGTTTAGGCCCATCTGGCTTTGCGACACCGGTTTTCACCGGCTGTGCCTTTGTCTGTACCTGTATCCCTTTACGGAAGTCATGCACAGAATTTTACGATCTTTTCTGTCGGCAGACACGCCGGACTGCATACACAGTCCTTTGCCTGCGCAGGACAGAAATCCTCCGGATCCTCTTCTTCAGTATACCATAAATGCCCGCGAATAACAAACAAATACTGTAAAAAGCGAAGAAAGATTTCAATCCGGAATCGTTTTTTTATGCAATAAATCGCCGCTGATCGGACATAAACATATCCAATCAGGACCATTTGCATACAAAATAAAATAGAAAAGTGTTAAGCCGCAGCTACTGCAAGCGCATCGCTGGTGTTGGTGTAGGTCAGCGGAGATACACAGTCATGCAGGGTTTTTGCGTTCTTTACACTGCGGGTAACCGCGTAGGTCAGGTCGATCTGATACCACTTGCCGTTCAAGTTTACCTTGTTCCAAGCGTGGTAGCTGGAGCCGGCGTAACCCTTGGTCAGTGCACACGGGATGCCCTGGCTGCGGCACATTGCTGCAAACAGCGAGGAAAAATCGTAGCAGATACCGGTGGTGCCCTTCAGGGTAGCGGCGGTATCCGGGATGTACTTGGTGATCTTGCCGCTGGTGATCTCATTCGCCAGCTTGTTATCATAGGTATAACGGCTTGCCATGTAGTTGTAGATGGCGATAACCTTAGCCTCATCGGTTTTGGCGTTCTTGCAGAGCTCAGCAGCCTTAGCGGATACCGTGTCGCCCTTGGAGAACTGAACCTCGGAAGTGGAGACCAGATACGGAGCGTAGCTGTCCTTAACGGTTACATTCATGGACTTGGACTCGACCTGCTGATAGGACGTACCGGAAACGTTGCGGTACAGCGTTACGGTGTACTTGCCGTTGCCCTTATCGAGAGAGAAGGAAGCATCCTTGCCGCTCGGGCAATCGTAGAACACGGTCTTGCCGCCGTTGTACTGAATACCAACCTTGAGCCTTGCACTCGAGGAGTAGTTTACGGTAACATAACCGTGGGTGGAATTACTCATATCCACAACATCATTTACTGCTGCTGCGGTAACGCCCATCGAGAGGGCAGTTGCTGCAAAAACTGCGCATACAACACGAAAAAGCCGCTTCATATCCGGCGATCTCCTTTCGGTAACTGGCTGCCAGCCCTCTCGATGAGGGGTAAGGCCCTATAGCTTTGCGTCGCCACCTTTCGGTGGGTTTGCTATTATCGTTTGAGATGCGGTCAAAGCGACTGCATCATCTTCTTTTGTCCTCACTATAGCGCATTTATCGTGTTTTGTCAACAGGGTTTGACAAAAAAAGAAGAAATTATGACACATTGCCGCAGATTTACCGAAAATATGACATTTTTCCCGATTTCCCCGCTCTTATTGCAGCGGTTTGTCCGGGAATGCAGCTCGCTCCAAAGCGTGAGATGGCGCAAAGGATCGGTAAACAGACGGCGGCAAGGGTATTCCCCTGCCGCCGCTTTCCATCGGTTGATTTGCTCATTTGCTGCCGTACATTCTGTACAGGAACGTGACGATCTGTGCTCTCGTGCAGTTGTTATGCGGGCCGAACAGACCGTTTCTGATGCCGCCGGTGATGCCCTTCTGCTCTGCCCATGCTGCCGCATCGGCGTAGTATGCATCGGCAGGTACATCGGTGAAGGCCGCACTGCCGCTGACCGTCGGACTGCCTGCCGCACGGTACAGGAGCGCTGCGCCTTGTGCTCTCGTGCAGATGGTGCCGGGTGCAAACGTTGTATCGCTCGTGCCCTCGGTAATGCCATTCTCAACCGCCCATGCAACCGCCTTGGCGTAGTATGCATCTGCCGGAACATCCGCGAAGCTGCTCAGCGCCTTCGGTTCAGGCGAACCCGCCGCGCGCCACAGGAAGGTTACGATCTGAGCGCGGGTGCAGGGCTGATTGGGAGCGAACAGCGTGTCGCTCATACCGCCGGTAATGCCCTTCTGCGCCGCCCAGAGGACTGCGTCATAGTAGTAATCCTCCGCGTGAACGTCGGTAAAGAAGTTGAGCATGGTGTTGTCGTCCATAAAGACCGCCTTCACCGTGACCTTGCCCGCCGGCATGGTAAAGGTGTACTTGCCGCTGCCCTTGTCGGTCAGCTCGAGCGCCTTGCCGTCCTTGTCCAGCACGGTCAGGCTTTCAAGGGTGTAGCCCTTGTCGGGGGTTGCCGTGATGGTCACAGTGTCGCCCTTGGAGGCGGATTTGGAAGAGACGGTGACGGCGCCGTGCTTTACATCATCTACAGATACCGAATAGCTGGGTGCGGAGAAGCCTCCTCCTCCTCCGCCACCACCGCCGCCGGACGAGCCGCCGCCGGAGGTAGAGTCTGTGATGCGGATGCTGATCTTCTTTTCAGCGATCACACTGGTATCTGCGTTGACTGCAGCACAGATCAGGGTCATCGTGCCATCCTGCTCACCAAAGCTGAGTGTATTTCCGCTGATAACGGCGTGCGTATCATTCTTTTCCAGCGTCCAGCGTACCGAAGCCGGATAGGCCGCCAGCTCTTCCGGAGTAAAGGCCTTGCCGAACTGATCGAGCGTCGTTACCTTAACTGCAGACAGATTCAGCGTAGTGTTTTTCCGAACGGACGACGGAATTCCGTCTGCGGTGATCGCAGTCAGCCGTCTCGGGGCATTGACCGTCAGCGTAATGTGGTTACTCTCGATGTCGCCGGAACGGGCATAGATCTCGGTAGAATCTTCTTTCAGTGCCTTGAGTGTTCCGTTTTCGAGCGAAACCACATCCGGCTTGGAGATAACCCATTCAAAGCTGCCGCCGGTCATTTCTCTGCCATACTGATCATAGCCGGCAGCGGTAAACTGATCTGCAAGAACCGCATTTTCATCCAGCCGCAGGACAAAACCGTCCTTCATGTCGGCGCGGATTGTCTTGAGGGTCGGCTGCTGCTCGACCTTAACAACGACATTCTTTGCAGTCTTGCCGGCAGAGACAGAGGAGGCTTCCAGAATCACATCCGCATAGGAGGCATCCGGGACACTGCCAACCGCAACGAGCAGTTTTCCGTTTTCAATCGTGGCATTGGTCTGATTGGTGTCTGCCAGCGTCCACTCGATGTCCGACGGAATTCCACAGGGATTGCCGTGCTGATCGCGCGCCAGCAGCGGAATGCGGGACAGATCATACTCTGCGCCCTCTACTGCGGCGGGAGCGCCGTCATTATAATACAGCTCATTCAGATACGGCTTTGCCGTCACCTGTACGGGCAGCGGCTGTGCCGTCCGATAGACCGTTTCGCCCTGCTCGTCCTGTCCGACCGGATAATACAGGGTAACCGTATCCGTGCCGACTACAAGACCGGTGATTACGCTGCCGCTGATTTCGGCATAGCCCTTGTCCGTGGCAAGCCGCCACTCGAACAGGCCATCGTCAAGCGTCATGTCCTCGCCATACTGATCCTTGGCCTCCACATCGAGCGTGCTCAGGTCAAAGGTGTTCGCCGTATCATCATTATAGATGAGATTGGGAATCGTGCCGTTCACGGTCAGCGTATCAAGCTGCCGTTCGGGCAGAACCTGCAGCGGTACACGGTTGGATTCCGTGCCGTTCACTACGGCATAAACCTGATAGGTTCCCGGTGCGGTAAACTCGATGCTGCCCGTGGTTTCGTCAACCGTAATGTCATCGTTTGCTTCTGCATACCACTTGACCTTGCCGGTTACATCAAAAGCGTTGCCGGCCTCGTCCAGAGCGGTCACAGTCAGTGTGGAAACATCGGCGGTATTGCTGCCGTCGTTGAAGTAGAACGGCTCAAAGCTGCCCTCTACCGTAACCGAGGAAAGCACAACGGGCAGGATGGTCAGTTCAATCTGCTCGCTGTTGAAATCATCCGTTGTTTCGATCGCATCCTTCGGCTGATAGCGCAGGAACAGCTGTGCTCCGTCATTCGGCTTGAGCGCATTGAGGACGGGGTAGCCGTTGCGGTTTGTCGTGACCTCGGCGTACTCCGAAGCGTCGTTCAGACCTTCGTCCACAACCGTCCATTCGCCGCTCAGGCGGGGATTGAAGCCGTACCAGTCCACGTCGTGTTCATTCTTCGCCTCGACCTTGATGCTGTCCAGACGCAGGCTTTGCTGCTCGTACAGAGAAACCTGTTCGGTATCAGGCACCAAACGATCGAGTGCATAGATTGGGTACACCTTCTGCGGGGTGATGACGGTGTTCTTGGAGGTGTAGTGGAACGAACCGAAGTACGGTGCAACCGGCTGACCGGAGCACAGCTGATCGGCTGCCGTCTTGAATTCGCCCTGATACAGGCTGTTCATATCCAGACCGTCGGGGTCGTAGCCGGAGACAGTCCGGTTCTGGATGCGGGCATCCAGATCCTCGATCGCGCTTCTGCCGTTCCGGCCGAAGGTATACTGCTTAAACTCCCGTCCTTTCCAACTGTCCACCGAAACACCATTCCCCTTGGTTCGATGATAACCGGTAACCGAGAGGAGCATGGTCTTATACTTGATGTACACCGCGCCGGTATAGGGGATGGTCGTTTGCAGGTCGGTCACATCGACATTGATGTCAATGCCCGTATGCGCCGGCAGCGGTACGGAGATGGTATCCGTAATGGACTGCGCGTAGGACTCCTCCTTGCTGCTCTCGTAGGTCTTTTCCATGCCGTAGGAGTAGGAAAAGCTCTGCTCTACCTTGGCAGTGGGCGAAAGCGCGGCCAGAACGGGCACGCTGAATTCGACGCCTACCGTGGTCTCCTCGGTCCAGTTCTGTGAATAGGTATTGGAGACTGTGGTCGAGGTCGTGGTGCTCTTTTCATAGGTATAGCTTTTTTCGACTGTGTTTTCAAAGTCGTTGCGGTTTTCCGCCGTTACCTTGTAGCTGTCCGAGCTGCCGCCCAGATTAAACTGGTAGCCCTTCTGCTCGAGCAACGCCGTTGTGTCATCCGCCTCGATGGAAGGCGTTTCAAACCGGTTCGCAATGCCTTGAATTTCAAAGTCGTAGAACGCCTGCACATAGTAGCCGTAGCCGGTACTTACATAAGAGTGATGGTCATCGCGTTCCCTCTCCGCTCTGGTAGAGACATAATAAACCGGGGTTTCTTCTTCCGGAAGGCTGTTCAAAACACCCGAGCCGTTCAGAACCGCGCTCTGGTCAACAACGCTTCTGACAGCATCCCGCAGACCCTTAGCTGTATACTGTACCTTCGCATAATCTGCCGCAGTCAGAGCGGTATACGGCTCATGATAGCCGTGTTCATTGGTGTCGTTATAGTATGTTTTGGGCAGGACATTGTTCGCGATTGCCGCCCACTTCTCCGCAAATTTGGGATTCTGGATCATCTCCTGCAAAATCTGCTCCTGTGTGCTCGGCAGATTGTAGGTGTCCGAGGCATCAAAGATCTCCCAGTCGTTTTTTGCCGTCACGGCTGCCCCGGCTGTTGGGGGCAGCACCCCTATACACATCGCCACCGCCAGCAGGCTGCACAAACCTCGCCGTCGTATCATCTGCTTTTTACTCATACCATTTTCCTCCTTTTCTGTGTCAGTGTTCCTGCTCGGCCATGGAAAACAGCTCGTTATGACTCATTTCCACATCGCCGAAGCGGACAAAAATGCCGTTTGTCACCGCACTGTTCCACACCTGCGGGTCGGAAAGTGACCGGAATCGGAATTTATCCAGATAGGGCTTCATATCCAGCAGCAGGCGGCTGCCAGAGATAAAATCGACCTGCAGAACGTGGTCGGTCAGCGGTTTGACTGACTGAATGTATTTCCGGTCCAAATGCGTACCTCCTCTCGCCTACACAAAATGAAAGGTTCACCGTACCTATAGGATACGGTGAACCTTTCAAAAAAACCATTCACAAGTTGTTAGTTTTTATCCGCAAGCAGGTCGAGCAGCAGCTTGCGCTTTGCGCGCGGCTCTCCTGCTATCTGCAGTTTGGTGTAAATTTGATTCACATACTGCCGGATACTGCCCTCGGACAGATACAGCTTTTCCGCGATCTCGCGGTTGTTCAGCCGCTGTGCCATCAGCCGGACAAGCTCATATTCCCGCTCGGTCAGCGCCGACAGGGCTTCCGGACGGTCAAATCCGGCCTTTCGCCGCTCTGCGGCTTCTCCCAGTCCGATAATCTGCGCAACCGTTCCGGTTTGCAGCCGCTCTGCCAGCAATGGCTTGAGATAGCGATAATTCTCCGCAAACGGAATGACAAAGCCATCCGGTTCCGCGTCGGTCAGTGCCTGATCGAGCTGCGCCTGTGCCTCCGCATGCTTACCCAGCATTTCATACGCCGCTGCCGTCTGGATTCGGATATGCATCGCAACCAGTGCATAGTGCATGCCTTCGCACACAGCAAGCAGTCTTTCGCTCCGGCCAACGACACGGGCGTAGTCGCCCTGTGCCAGACCGACCTGATTTTCGATCATCTCGATCATCGGCTTGCCCGGTGCAAGTGTATGCACGGTTGAAAGCCTGTGCGCGCGGAAAACCTCCGGAATCTTGTCGGTTTTGCCAAGCAAAGCGTAATAATACGCCGCAATCGCGTTCCATAGGTTCAGCCAGGAAGCATTGTGCTGCCGCAGCAGCTCCGCGTGCCGCTCGGCAAGCGTGCAGTGATACTTCATCTCCGCAAACAGCGACAGCCGCCACGCCAGAAAATCACAGCACAGCGCCATATTGGCCTGCCCGTTGTCCTGAATCCGGGCGCACGCACTTTCGAGTTCGATATGTGCATCCGTCAAGCGTCCCTGCAGGAACGCCGCCTCGGCACGCATGATAGTCTCGGCACCCTGACCGTGATTGCCGGTGATTTTATAATAGTGCGGCATGCACTCGTCCATCTCGGCAAGCTCGCTCTGCAGCTCGCCCGGTGCGCGGTAAAACATCATCAGCACGGACGGCGAGCCGAAGGTCCAGCCGCCGCCGGACTGGATGCTGATCGCCTTCCGCGACATCTGCGCGCTGGCACTCCGGTGCAGGCGGCTCATGGCGCTGATATCGTTGTAGCAGAGGAAGCTCATGATCAGGTCGCATTCTCCCCGCAAATCACCTTTTTCCTGTGCGGAAAGCGCTGTATTTTCGGAAATCGCCGTCAGCAGCAGCTCCTTCAGCTCCAGCATTTTCGGGATATTGCGCCAGTTGAACATACTCCGCATCAGCACCAGAATCGCCAGCGGATGGCTTGCGAGCACAGCTGCCGGGCATTCGTCCAGTGCTGCCAGCACTGCCTTCGGGTGCAGCGAGGAAAGCAGAATGCCTGCATCCTTCTGCAGCGTGCGCAGCATCGCATCGTAATCGCCGTTTTGCCGGTACTCGGTCATGGCATGCAGATACAGCCGATGATCCTCATACCAGATGCCGAGCCGCCCGCGGTAGACGGTCTGCCGCTCCTTCGGCATGGACAGGAAGGTGTGCAGCGCGCATTCCTTCATCATGTGATGAAACCGGTAGGTCGCGCCGTCCGGCAGACGCTTGACAAACGCATTCTGCCCGGTCAGCGCGGCAAGCAGGTCCTCGGCGTGCGCGTCTGCCATGACGAACTGCGCCATTTCGACCGTAAATTCGTCGGCAAGTCCCATCACCGCAAGGAATTCCCGCTGTTTTTCGGGCAGCGGATCAATCATCGCAGCCGTAAAGATAGAGGAAATATCCGAATTCGGGTCCGGCAGCACACCGTGCTCGGAAAACATCCGCAGATTCAGATAAACCGCCGAAAACCAGCCCTCGCTGTAATACAGCAGCGTATCTATCTGCTCATCGGAAAGCGCGGTTCCGCACCGATTGGTATAGACCGCCAGCTCGGTATGGTTAAGCCTAAGCTGCGCCGTGCCGATCTGGTACACCTTTCCGCCCAGCCGGACAAGCTCTGCCGCCGGCAGAAACAGGTCACGGCTGGCTAAAATCAGATGAACATTGGGCGGCAGCCGTCCGGCCAGCGCACACAGGAATCCGGGTGCGCGCTTGTCGGTCAGCAGGTGAAAATCGTCAATAAAAATATAGCAGGACTTCTCACCGGTCAGCGAATGACACAGATCGTCGATCAGCAGTCCGCCGCTGGCTCCGTCGGTCGGACAGTCGTACTCCCGCAGAAAGGCAAAGCCTGCACGCGCAAAGGCGTCCTGCACACTTTTCCAGAAAATTGCAAGATTGCCCGAGTACACACTGATGCGCACAATGTACGGCGCTTCGGCTCCGGCACGTTCCGCAAGATACCACTCCACCGCCGTCGTTTTGCCGTAGCCCATGGGTGCAACCACGGTCGTCATGGCACAGCGCGAGATTGGCCGCAGGCTCTCCTGCAGCCGCTCGGATATGTAGATCGTGTTCAGATTCCATTTCGATTTTGGCATGGCGCGCACCTCCGAATACTGTAATGTGCTCTCCTGTCCGTTGTACTGTCTAAATTATACTGAATTTCAGAGCGGGTGTAAACCGTGTATGCTGTTAAGACAGTGCGTATATATGCCCTCAATTTGAGCGTCAAGCCGCTTTTCCAACCGGCAGTGTTACCAGAATAGTCGTTCCCGTATCTGCGCTCTGTTCAACGCGCACTGTGCCGCCATGCAGCCGGACAATCTCCTGCACGAGCGCCAGTCCCAGTCCCACGCCGCCCATTGCGCGGCTGCGCGACTTATCCACGCGGAAAAACGGCTGAAAGATGCTGTCTCGGTACTCCTCGGCAATGCCCGGGCCGGTATCCCGCACGCGGATTGCCGCCTGACCGCCTTCCCGCTCGACAGACACTTCCACCGAGCCGCCCGTGCGGTTGTACTTGATCGCGTTCTCTGTCAAATTGAACAGCAGCCGGTACAGCAGCACATCACTGCCGACAAGCTGCACGTTTTCGCCTGCCTGCGTCAGTGTAATACCGTTTTTCTGTGCCAGCGGTGTCAGATCGACCAGCACCTCCTCGACCATCGGTGCAAGGTCGATACGGTCGGTGCGCGGCACCGACCGCAGGTCGCTCATCTCAAGCAGAGTGCGCACAAGCGCACTCAGGCGCTCGACCTGCTCCTGCTGAAAATGCAGTAATTTTGCGGTTTCTTCGCTCATCTGCTGATGTTCCGCCGCAAAGAGCTCCAGCCTTGTCTGCATGAGCGCCAGCGGCGTGCGAAGCTCGTGCGCCGCATTGCCGGTGAACTGCCGCTGCGTGTCAAATGACTGCGCCAGACGGTCGAGCATGGCGTTGACCGACCGGCTCAGCTGCCGGAACTCGGCAGTCGTGTCCTCGGACAGGCGGGTGTCGGTCAGGCTTTCTTCGTTGATCTGTTCGGTCTGCTGTGCAAAATCGCCCAGCGGCTTGAGCGCCCGTCCGCTGACGAAATACGCGATGACAGCGCTCAGCAGTGTCACCAGCGCGGTGATGCACCAGCCCATGCGCTCGAAACGCACCTTTTCTGCACTCACCTGCTGAGAAAAGCCGCTGAAGAACGCCTGCATATTCTCTTGGGGTATCTCAATCGTCATTTCCTGCTGGTTTCCCGTTTTGTACTCCACCACAAAGCCGTTCAGCGCATCCATGCTGTCCGAGCCGGAGTAAAACAGCAGCAGATTCAGGCTCACGCACGCCGCCGCGATGAGCAGCGCAGTCAATATCGTGATGCGCCACTGCACAGAGATTCGTTTGCTCATTCGTCCGCTCCGATCTCGTAGCCCTGACCGATCTTATTGCGGATCGGGTCGTATCCCAGTGCCGCACGCAGCTTTTTTCGCAGCATGGAGATATGCACACGGATGGAGTTGCTGAAGCTGTCCACGCTGCTGTCCCACACATGCTCGATGAGTTCTTCCTGGCTGATGGGTCTGCCGCGGTTGAGCAGCAGATATTCCAGAATGCCGCTCTCCTTGCGCGTGAGCGACAGGGCCTGTCCGTTCGCCGCAGCGGCGCGGCTGCGTGTGTCAAATGTCAGCCCGCCGCACCGCAGGCACACATCCTGCTGGACGAACCGGCGGCGTGTCAGGCTGCGTACCCGCGCCTCCAACTCCTCCAGATGGAACGGCTTGGACAGATAATCGTTCGCACCGGCATCCAGTCCGTCCACCTTGTCGGAAATTTCGCTTCGCGCCGACAGGATGAGCACGCCGGTTTCCTGATCGTGCTCCCGCAGGGTTCGCAGAACGGTCATACCGTCCACCTTGGGCAGGTTAAGGTCGAGCAGCACCAGATCGTAGCGCTCCACCGCCAGCAGCTCGAGCGCCGCCTCCCCGTCAACACAGGTGTCCGCCTCATAACCGGACAGGCGCAGTTTTTTCGCAATATCTTCGCACAGATCGCGCTCGTCCTCTATCACCAAAAGCCGCATGAGCTTTCCTCCTTTGTGTTTTCATACCTTTATTATACCAGACAGGGATAAAATTTGTGTTAACGAAATCTGTTGCAAAAAATTTTTGTTTTTTAAGGCAATACCGCATAATTGAACAAGAGCGATTTGCGAGCAAATTTTGTGTACTGACGAGGCGCGGTTTTGCAGTAATACTTAATGTATTACTGTGAAATCGCAACAAAGTCAGGACACAAAATTTCCGCAAAGCGCCGCCGCTTTAATTGTGCGGTGTTGCCTTAAGCACCTTAACACAGATTTTATCTCCCGTGCGGTATACTGGTGTCAACAACTTCGAAAGGGGCATAACAATGCTGAAGCACAGAACCGCCGCCCAGCTCTTCCTGCTGGCAGTCGGCATTGCAATGATCGGGTTCGGCCTGTGGAGAGGCGAAGCCGATACGGTATTATCAAAGGCGATCCGCCTGTGTATGGAGTGTGTTGGGATTGGATAAAAGAAATATTCCGGTTTTAGCCCGCTTTCGCGGCTGGATACAGGCAGCAGCGGCTCTGCTGACCAATATCCACCTGCCGAATTTTTTGCAGGGCAAATTATATCAGGGCGGCGGCAAGGCGGTCTGCGTGCCCGGCCTGAACTGCTATTCCTGTCCCGGCGCGGCGGGCGCGTGCCCGATCGGCGCATTTCAGGCGGTCGTCGGCTCGTCGAAGTTCCGGTTTTCGTATTACATCACCGGTATCTTGATCCTGCTCGGCGTGCTGCTCGGACGGTTTATCTGCGGCTTTCTGTGCCCGTTCGGCTGGTTTCAGGAGCTGCTGCACAAAATCCCCTCGCCTAAGCTGTCCACCAAAAGGCTGAAGCCGCTCCGCTATGTGAAATATGCGGTGCTGCTGATCATGGTGGTGCTGCTGCCCGTCCTCATCACGAACGAGCTCGGCATGGGCGACCCGTTCTTCTGCAAGTACCTGTGCCCGCAGGGCGTGCTCGAGGGCGCGCTGCCGCTGGCGGCGGTCAACTCCGGCATCCGTGCCGCGCTCGGCGCACTGTTTACCTGGAAAGCAGCCGTTCTGCTGACCGTTATCGTGTGCAGCGTGCTGTTTTACCGTCCGTTCTGCAAGTGGATGTGCCCGCTCGGCGCCTTTTACGCCCTGCTGAACCGCGTTTCACTGTTTCAGATGCAGGTGGATACGCATAAGTGCGTATCCTGCGGCGCATGTGCCAAAGCCTGCAAAATGGATGTGGACATCACCAAAAACCCCAATCATGCCGAGTGCATCCGCTGCGGCATGTGCATGAAAGCCTGCCCGACCGATGCTATCTGCTACCGCTACGGTCTGGGCGATAAAACCCAAACGACTGACAAAGGAGAAACTATCTAATGAAAAAGAATCGACTGATCGCATTTGCCCTGTCCGTAAGCCTGCTGCTCGGCGCATCCGCCTGCGGCAAACCGGCAAAAACCGTCTCCGAGCTGATAGCGGAGGAAAACGCCATCCTCGACCAGCACCAGGAACTGTGGACAACGGCTCTGAATTCGCTCGACAAGGACAATCTGTCGCAGAGCACCCAGAGCACCAACTACGCTGATGTACTCGATCTTGCGATTAAAAACGTCAAGGACCAGCTCTCGGACGAGGACTACAAGACGCTGACCGACGATGCCGCCAAGGTCCGCAAGCTGGAGGACCAGCTGCAGGAACTTCCGCCGGAAACAGCAGAGGCAAACACCTCCTCGGCCGGTGATGCGTTCCCGTCCTTCGAGGGCAAGGACCTGGACGGCAACGCTGTGGACAGCAGCCTGTTCGCAGACAATGCGTTCACCGTCGTGAATTTCTGGTTCAGCGGCTGCAAGCCGTGCGTGGCTGAACTTGGTGATCTGGACAAGCTGAATCAGACTGTCAAGGCGCAGGGTGGCGAGGTTATCGGCATCAATACGGAAACGCTCGATGACAATGCGGATGCCATTGCTACCGCTAAACAGATTCTGCAGACCAAGGGAGCATCCTACCGCAACATTACCTTTGCATCCGGCAGCGAGGCAGGCAAGTTTGCACTGAACATCATGTCATTCCCGACCACCTATGTTATCGACCGTAACGGAAAAATCGTCGGTGAACCGGTACTCGGCGGCATCACAAACGAAAACAGCATGAAGCAGCTGCAGGAGAATATTGACACCGCGATTGCAAACGACGGAAAATAACACCCGAGTGTGATTGCCGCTGCAGATATATCAATTTCCAGCCGAGCGATAATTTGGAGCAAAGCGTCGTAGATGACGTGGAATATATCAGAAATCATCCGCTGGCGGCCTCCAATATTCCGATTTACGGTTATATTTTACGATGTAAAAACAGGCAGGCTGATCGAGGTTGAAAAGACAACGGAGATTGGCAGGACCAAGTAAACGCCAAAGAGAAAAGCCGCAGACTTTCGTCTGCGGCTTTTACGTGCCTGCGGAAATATCCACGAAGATATGCACAAACCTGTGGATAAATTTGAGGACGGAACTTTTCCTTGTTTCTCCTATATGGTATACTAAAATTATACAAGCGAAAATCGCAGGAAAAAGAGAAACACGAGGGATAAACATGGGACTGTTTTCAAAACCGGAGGTTGTGATTGCGAAAGAATCCAGCAACGCAAAGGAGTATCTGCGGCAGCTGGAGGAGCTGGCGGAAAAAGCAGCCGGAGAAAACGCGAAAAAAATCGCAAAAGAGATTGCCGTGGTGAAAGCCGGTATTATCGGTGAGGATAATATTCTGTTTGAGCTGAAAAACAGCGGTATGGATATGGTTGTGCTGCACGATTTGTATATTGAAAGCGTGTCCGGTGCCTCGGCACAGATTGACTTTCTGGTACTGACTCCAAAGATTAACTTTGTGTTAGAGTGCAAAAATCTGTTCGGCAATATCGAGATCAACAGTAAGGGCGATTTTATCCGCACAATTCGCTGCGGCGGTCGGTACTATAAAGAAGGAATTTATTCGCCGATTACGCAGAATCAGCGGCATTTGCAGGTGCTCAAGGAACGAAGGAGCGAAAATGACGGCAAAATCCTTGCCGCATGGAAGAATTACTTGTTTAAGGACTTTTTTAGGGGCTTAGTCGTGCTTGCCAACCCGAAAACTGTTGTCAACGACCGATATGCGAAGAAAGAGGTCAAGGAACAGGTCATTCGAGCAGACCAGTTGATTGAAACGATAAAACGGATGAATAAGGCGTCCAAGGAATCGGCTTCTTCTTTGAAAGATTTGAAGGAAATGGGTGAGCGGTATCTGCAGATGCACATTGAAAAGCCAATCACCTATATCGAAAAATTCAAGCAGGAGGAGCTGGAGGACCAGCCTGCCGCCGAGCGGCCTGCACCTGCGCCGTCGGAGGGAAAATGCTGTCCGAAGTGCGGCAAGCCGCTTGTCATGCGGGAGGCCAGACGCGGTGCGCATGTCGGCGAAAAATTCTGGGGCTGCACAGGATTTCCTCAATGTCATTTTATAAAGAAAATCGTGAAAACCGAAAACAAATAAACCGAAAAGCGGCATGACTTGCATCAAAGTCATGTCGCTTTATGGTTACTTAAAACACAAACGCCTCGCTCTGCTCGATCTCAATCCCGCAGTCCGCGATAACCGTCTGATACTGCGCGTAAACTTCGGCTTCCATGCGCCACGCGATGCCGCATCCGGCGGACAGTCTGCGCGGCACCGGCACCAGCCGACCGGCAATGCCATTCTGTTTGCAGAACGACTCCATCTCCATGGCGGCATCGGTGGTGTGGAAGGTGAGCACCTGATACGGCTTTTTTCTCGCATTACGCCTGAAAAACGATCTCGAAGCACCCGTCCGGACGCACGGTCGTCTGACCGGACTTGTTCTCATACTCGAGCATTTTCTCGATATTCTTGCGGGTGTGCGCCTCGTCACCGAACACACCGCATTTCCGTGCCTATCAAGGCCAGCCGGACCCGCTGACAGCGCTCCTGCACGAACCGTTCCTGCTGCGCGAGGACAACTCGGGCACCAAGCAGGAAACACTGTATTTCCTCCAGAATCACGATCTGTCGCTTGATGAACTGAATCATTGCCGTCATGGATGACGCGGCAGCGCTCAAGCGGTGCATCGCACTGGGCATGGGCATTTCCATTCTGTCGCGCGCAACTGTGCAGACCGATGCACAGCAGGGACGGCTACTGCTGTTCCCCCCTCGGACAGTCAGCGTTCCTGCGCCGGCTGTACATTGTGTATCCGTCCATACGACGTATGTCCGAGCAGGCTATTCACTTTCTGGATTTTATAAAAAGATATTATCGGATCAGATGACAGCCGTGCGTACCGACCGGTACACGGCAGTCCTATCCGCAAGGTCAAAACCGGCAAAGCGGATTCCTCAAATTTACCGGGTATGGTCTTGACAACCGGGACAATCTGCGAGAACATTATACCGATCGCACTTGCTATGCTCGTACTTTCTGATAAAAAGCCGGAAATTGTGGAGGAATATAATCATGTCAAAAGATGAATATTTGATTACCGATGCACCCCTGAAAGCGCTGACGGTTTTTGCAATGCCGATGATTCTCGGCAGCTTTTTTCAGCAGGTATACAATATGGCTGACTCCATTATCGTCGGTCAGTTTGTCGGCTCCTCCGCTCTTGCAGCGGTCGGCGCCTGCGCTGCCCTGACCAATGTTTTCATTTGTGTGGCGCTGGGTGCCGGTGTCGGTGCCGGCGTACTCGTAAGCCGTTATTTCGGCGCCAGAGAGTATGGCAAAATGAAAACCATTGTATCTACCTCCCTGATCAGCTTTTTACTTCTGAGTATCATCCTTGGCGTCTTTGGCTTTTGCTTTTCCCATGCGATGATGAGCGGATTACAGACCCCTGCCGATATTCTGAAGGAGGCAGTACTGTATCTGCGGGTCTATTTCGTAGGTTTTCCGTTTTTGTTCATGTACAATATTCTTTCTACCATGTTCACTTCCATTGGTGAATCAAAAATTCCGCTGGGACTGCTGATCTTTTCATCAATCCTGAATATTGTTATGGATCTTTGGATGGTAGCCGGTCTGGGACTTGGCGTGTTCGGTGCGGCGCTTGCAACGCTGATTGCGCAGGGTATTTCGGCTGTGTTTTCACTTTTGATTTTCTTTTATCGGATGCGGCGGTATAAGAGCAGCTTTGTCTGGTTTGACGGACAGGAGCTGCGTTCGATGCTTCAGATTGCTGTTCCATCGGTTCTGCAGCAGTCTACCGTATCCATCGGTATGATGATTGTACAGGCGGTGGTAAATCCCTTCGGCACACAGGCACTCGCGGGATACGCGGCGACAATGCGGGTGGAAAATGTCTTTTCCCTGATTTTTGTGTCCATCGGCAATGCGGTTTCGCCGTATGTTTCCCAGAACCTTGGTGCAAACAAAACCCAGCGCATCAAAAAAGGCTACCGCGCAGCATTGATACTGGATGTATGTTTTGCTGTTCTTGCCTTCCTTGTCATTGAAACGCTGCACACGCAGATTTCCTCGCTGTTCCTTGGAAAAGACGGAACCGCCCTGGCTTATCAGGTGTCCGGGGATTATATGAGATGGCTTGGTTGCTTCTTTATCTTTATGGGTATCAAAATGGCAACCGACGGAGTTCTTCGCGGACTCGGAATCATGCGGCCGTTTCTCATTGCCAATATGGTAAACCTTGCGATTCGCCTGTCTGTGGCGTTGATCTGTGCTCCGCGCTTTGGTATTGCATTTGTCTGGCTTGCCGTGCCGGCAGGCTGGCTTGCCAACTTCCTGGTTTCCTATGCGGCACTCAGAAAATCCTGGCCGACTGAAAAAGTGGTGTCATCTCAGTAAATCCGGATTTACCGAAAATCTGAAATCCTTTGGAATGGCATCTGAAATAATTAACAGCGAAGTAAAAAAACATCCCGAGTCCTGTGCACAGTCCGGGATTGAACTGCCCCCCTCTGTCAGACCGTATATCATACTGTCTGACAGAGGGGGGGCTTTATTATGTTAAGAGGGAAACCGAAACTTACCCTCAACTCTTTACGCTTTGCACAGTCAGTCGATAATCTTAATGCTCTCAATAACCGGCTGATTTTCCGTCTTAACCGTACCGTTATCGTCCTCGACCGGCGTATTATCACAGATTTCATCCACAACATCCATGCCCTTGGTCACATAGCCGAAGCAGGCGTACTGACCGTCGAGATAGGTGCTGTCCTGCTGAACGATGAAGAACTGCGAGGATGCGCTGTCCGGGTCGCTTGAGCGTGCCATCGAAACCGCACCGCGCGTGTGCGACAGCTTGTTCTCCACGCCGTTCTCCGAAAACTCGCCCTTGATGGTATCCTCCGAGCCGCCGGTGCCGTTGCCCAGCGGGTCGCCTCCCTGCATCATAAAGCCGGTAATAATGCGGTGAAAGGTCAGTCCGTCGTAAAAACCGTCGTTTGCCAGGTCCATAAAGTTCTGAACCGAGATAGGCGCTGCATCGCCGTCCAGCTCGATGTCGATCGTGCCGTGGTCCTTGATGGTGATCTGTGCATGATGCTGACCGATGGGCTGTGCGGTCTCCTCAGCGGTCGTCTGCTGCGAGTTATCGCTCGTGTCGGTGGCATCATCCGTCGAGGTCTGCGCGCCTGATTTGCCGCCGCAGGCGGTCAGAACCAGCATCGCCAGCAGGCCAAAAAGCAAAAATGTACGTTTTTTCATGTGAAATTCTCCTTTTTAGACAATACCGCATCATTGAACAAGAGCGATTTGCGCGTAAATTTTGCGTTCTGATTAAGCGCGGGTTTGCAGCAATACTTTGTGTATTGCAAAAATCCGCAACGACATCAGAGCGTAAAATTTCCGCAAAGCGCCGCAGCTTTAATTGTGCGGTGTTGCCTTATATCCTGAACGGGTGGAATATGAAAATGTTCCCGCGGTACTCCCCTATTATACGGTACTGAGAACGCGAAAACCAGTGTTTTTTCGGTGTCTGCAAAAAAATGCACCGCAGAATTGCGGTGCATTTTCTATCAAATAATACTGTATAGAGCCGATTCCTGCACAAACCGTGTAGTTCCGCGACAGGTCATAGCTTACTTCATAATGTCCTTGTCGTGGGCCGCCTTGGCAACCAGACCGGACAGCGCCAGCAGCGCGATCAGGTTCGGGAATACCATCAGGCCGTTGAACAGGTCGGACAGGTTCCAGACCAGATCAACATGCAGTGCGGAGCCGATCACGATGCAGATAACAACGATAGCAGCGTAAACCTTAACAGCCTTGTGGCCGAACAGTGCCTTTACGTTCTGCTCACCGAAGAAATACCAGCCGATGATGGTAGAGAACGCGAAGAACAGCATGCAGATCGCAACAAAAGCCATGCCTGCCGAGCCAAGCGAAGCCTTGAAGGCCGCCTGTGCCAGCTCGGTGCCCTGCAGACCGTCCGGTGCACCCGGATTGAGCATGCCCGAGGTCAGGATGACCATAGCGGTCAGCGTCAGTACGATAAAGGTGTCGATAAATACGGAAACGATAGCAATTTCGCCCTGATCCTGCGGACGCTTTACCTTAGCGAGCGCATGTGCGTGCGGCGTAGAGCCCATGCCGGCCTCGTTCGAGAACAGACCGCGTGCAACGCCGTAGCGCATTGCCTGACGAACCGTGATGCCTGCAGCGCCGCCGAGGATAGCCTGCGGGTCAAATGCTGCAACAAAGATGGACTTGAATGCCGGAATGATCGCTGCATGATTGATGCACAGAATAACAACGCAGCCAGCCATGTAGAACAGCGCCATGATCGGAACGACCTTCTCGGTAACGGATGCGATACGGCCTACGCCGCCGAGGAAGATGAACGCTGCAATGATCGCGCAAATGATGCCGACAACGATCATCGGTGCGCCGAACGCGGTGTTGAACGCGACGCTGATCGAGTTTGCCTGTACCATGTTGCCGGTAAAGCCCAGTGCAAAAATAATCGCAACCGAGAAGAAGCCGGCGAGGAACTTGCCGAATTTACCGGTAAAGCGTGCGCGGATGTAGTAGATCGGACCGCCGGTAACGTGACCCTTGTCATCCGTGGTCTTGTACTTCTGCGCGAGAACCGCCTCGCCGTAGATGGTGGACATGCCGAAGAATGCACTCAGCCACATCCAGAAAATCGCACCCGGTCCGCCGGAATACAGTGCGGTAGCCGCGCCTGCGATGTTGCCGGTGCCGACCTGCGCCGCGATCGCGGTAGTAAGCGCCTGGAACGGACTCATGCCGTCCTTGCCAGCCTTCTCACCGTTGAGCGAGAAATGGCCGAACAGATGCTTCCAGCCTGCGCCGAACTTACGCACCTGAATGAAGCGCGTGCGGATGGTAAACACGATGCCGGTTCCGACCAGAAGGTACAGCAGCAGGCCGTTCCACACGACGTTGCTGATTCGGCTTACCCAGTCTGCCAATACTTCCATTGTCATTTTACATACCCCTTCTTTGTTTTGCGGCAAACAAAAAGCCGAACCCAATCAGCATCGGGTTACGGCTCCAAAGAAACGGAAAGACAGCAAACAGACGGTACATCCTGCACCGTGAGAAAACATTTGCTGTGGTTCCGCGGAACTTATTTTTATATCCTAACGTCTATAAAAACAGGTTCATCTCTGTCCTTTTGCCTGAGAGATTGGCACGCAAACCCCTTTTGCGCGCGTTGCACCTTCGGCAGTCCCCTTGAGGAACGTTCTCCAGAGCCACATCCATTTACAGTCCTCATCCGGAAATCCGGACGCCTGAGAGTTTTGCTCCTTCGGCAAGTCTTTGACTTTTTCCTGCAAACTTCGTTTGTCGCGTATGTAGTTTATGGATTCAGTGTAACACCGTGACAACATTCTGTCAATGTCAATCAAGATATTCGTGAAAGTTTGTGAAAAACGGCGAATTTCTTGACAACCTATGCTATAATAGATAGGCTATACTGGTAGTATTATTGGTAAATCCAAGTAATCAACAGCATCCCTCGAAAGGAGGAACTTTACATGAATGATGCTTTGCAGCAGCTTCTCGACAGGCTGACGGCTCTGCTGGCGGAAAAACCGCTCATCGGGGCGTGGTACACAACCGTTGTGCGCTTCGTGTTCCCGCTGCTGGCGCTGATGATCCTTGTCGGTGCGATCCGCTCGCTGTGGAAGGTCAAGCACCCAGATGAGGTCTGGGGCTATCTGGTGCTGCGCAACGGCGTGCGCCTGCCCATCACCCACTGGGAGAACATCATCGGACGCGCCCCCAGCTGCGATGTGCAGCTGGAATATCCGTCGGTATCGCGTCAGCACGCCGCGCTCATCCGCGAGGATGACGGCAGCTGGACGATATACGACCTCGGTTCCAAGGGCGGCATCAAGGTAAACGACCTGCCGGTGGACGAGTATGCGCTCGTCGAGGACGGCGACACGGTCACCTTTGCGGGCATTCCCGCTATCATGGAACCCATTACCGCTGAGGAAAAGCGTGCACAGATGGTCGAGCGCCGCATTGAGGGCAAGCCTGCCGGCATGTGGGGTTCGCTCGTACTGCTGACGCTGTTCCAGATCCTCACCGGTCTGCAGCTCATTATCGCGCAGGGCGACAAGGCGACCACCACCATTCCGCTCACCTTTTTTGTCTTTACGGTAATCTGCTGGGCGTATTTCATCGTCATGCGCCTGTTCCGCCGCATCGGCTTTGAAATGGAGACGATAGCGTTCTTCCTATGTACGCTGTCACTCGCCGTCACCGGCTCGACCGTGCCGGACGAGCTGCCCAAGCAGCTGATTGCGATTTTGATGGGTCTTGCCATCTTTATCGTGCTCGGCTTCTTCCTGCGTGACCTGACCCGGGCGCAGAAGGTGCGCTGGTTCATGAGCGCAACGGCAGTCGGACTGCTGGCTATTACACTGCTGATCGGCTCGTCGCAGGGCGGCGCAAAGGCATGGCTGCGTCTCGGTCCTCTGTCTCTGCAGACCTCGGAAATTGCGAAAATCTGCTATATTTTCGCCGGTGCAGCAACGCTCGACCGCCTGTTCAACAAGCGCAACCTGTGGATGTTCATCGGCCTGACCGCCATCTGCGGCGGCTGTCTCGCGCTGCAGAACGACTTCGGCACCGCACTTGTGTTCTTCGTGACATTCCTTGTCATCGCGTACCTGCGTTCGGGCGATTTCGCCACCATCGGCCTTGTGTGCGCCGGCTGCTTCGGCGCCGGCATGGTCATGCTGACCATCAAGCCGCACGTTGCCGCACGATTTGCCTCCTGGGGACATATCTGGGAGGACGTGTACGACAAGGGCTTCCAGCAGACGCATACGCTGACCGCAGCCGCCTCCGGCGGCATGATCGGCGTCGGTGCCGGCAAGGGCTGGCTCTCGAATCTCCCTGCCGCGGATACCGACATCGTGTTCGGCATGCTTTGTGAGGAATGGGGTCTCGTCATTGCCGTGCTGACCATCCTGTGCATCATTACGCTGGCCGTGTTCGCTGTCCGCGCCTGCCGTGCCGGACGCTCCAGCTTTTACACCATCGCCGCATGCGCGGCCACCAGTCTGCTGGTGTTCCAGACCTGTCTGAACGTATTCGGTGCGGTCGATATTCTGCCGTTTACCGGCGTTACGCTGCCGTTCGTATCCAACGGCGGTTCGTCCATGCTGTCGGCATGGGGCATGCTCGCCTTTTTGAAGGCGACCGACACCCGACAGAATGCATCGTTCGCAGTTCGTCTGCCCAGCCGCCGCGAGCTTAGAGGGGAGGAGTAACCATGCGGAAAATCGAAAAACGCAGTATTTTCTGTCTGATCCTTGCCGCACTGCTCGGTCTGGGTCTGGCGTTCTTCTGCTTCCGGTTTGTTATGGACGGCGGCGACTGGGCCTCCTACCCGTACAACCGTCATCTCTATAACAACGCCGGTCAGCTGAAAGGCGGCACCATCCTCGACCGGGACGGCGATATGCTGTCTACGCTCGACGAGGACGGCAACCGCATCTACAACGATGACGCAACCGTCCGGCGCGCCACACTGCACGCCGTAGGCGACAAAAACGGCAATATCGGCGCGGGTGCGCTCACCTCGTTCGCGGATAAGCTGTCCGGCTACAATCCGCTCACCGGTGTATATTCTCCGCTCGGCACCGGCAACAGCCTGTATCTAACGATTGATGCCTATTTGAACAATGTCGCCTATCAGGCTTTGAACGGAATGAACGGAACGGTTGGCATTTATAACTATAAAACCGGCGAAATTTTGTGCATGGTGTCCACACCGACGTTCGATCCGGCCAATCCGCCGGACATTGCGGCGGACGATCCCGCGTGGGACGGCGTTTACGTCAACCGCTTGCTGTCCGCGAACTCGATTCCGGGCTCTATCTTCAAGGTTGTGACCATCAACGCCGCTATCGAGAACATCCCCGACCTGTTTCAGCGCAAGTGGACGTGCACCGGCTCGGTCAACATCGGCGGCGAGGAAGTCACCTGCCCGCACGCTCACGGCGAACAGGACATCGAGGAAGCGCTCGCCAACTCGTGCAACGGTGTGTTCGGTCAGCTGGCCGTCGAACTCGGCGGCGAAACCATGCAGAAATACGCGGATGCGGCAGGACTGACCAAGTCCATCAAGGTGGACGGCATACAGTCCTCGGTCGGCAAGTTTGATTTCTCGGGCAATGACAATCAGCTGGCGTGGTCGGGTGTCGGTCAGGGTCAGGATACCCTGTGTCCGATCAACATGCTCCAGTATATGGGCGCGATCGCCAACGGCGGCAAGGCTGCCGTGCCGCGTCTGATCGAAAAATCCACCACGGATTACGGCCTGCCGACCGGCATTTACTATCCGCACAAGTCGGCGCAGCTGATCGACGAAAAGACCGCGGGTACCATCGCGGATATGATGCACAACAACGTCATCGAAACCTACGGTCAGGATCGTTTCCCGGGCATGGATATCTGTGCCAAGTCGGGCACCGCCGAGGTCGGCGCGGACAAGTCACCGAACGCATGGTTCACCGGCTTCCTGCGCGACGAGGCCACGCCGTATGCTTTCATCGTTCTCGTCGAGAACGGCGGCGGCGGCTCGTCGGTTGCCGGTACGGTGGCTTCGCAGGTGCTGCAGGCTGCGGTAGAAAAAGCCTACTAATGCTGTCGCGGAACTACCGTTCCGCCGACAAGAGGAACGGACCGCAGGCCGTTCCAAAGTCGTCCGAAAGTTCCTATATAGAAACTTTCTCCCTCTTAAAGTCAAAAAAGAGTGATACATGCTCCCTCTTTTGCTCTCATTAAATGTTTTTAGGGATAGAGGCCTACGGGCTGGCATTGGCAATGCAAATGCTATTTTATACGCACTTACGCACGATAATTTTACTTAGTGCAGTGCAGGGATTGGACGCAAACAAATCAGTGGTCTGAATTGACGATTAAGGAGAGAGAAATCATGGCGCAAAGCACCGAAATACTCCCTAACGGACTGCAATTATTACAGGACGATCGTTTTTTTAAGCTCGGACAGGACAGCGTGCTGCTCAGCGCGTTCGCCAAGCCGAGACGCAATGCCAAACTGCTCGACCTCGGCTGCGGCACAGGCGCTCTGGCGCTGCTCGTATGGCGGCCCGACCTCAAGATTACCGGACTGGAACTGCAGGACGGCCCGCTCGACCTGTTCCGGCAGTCCATAGCGGCAAACGAGCTGGAAAACGTAACCGCTCTGCAGGGCGACCTCCGGCAGATGCGTACGCTGCTGCCGCACGGCAGTATGGATTACGTTATCTGCAACCCGCCGTATTTCGACCGTAACGCAGGCGCGAATGCGCCGACCGCCGAAAAGCGCACCGCAAGGCAGGACGCCACCTGTTCGGTCGAGGAACTGGCAGTTGCGGCCTCGTTCGTGCTGCATACCGGCGGCAAAGCCGCGTTCGTATTCCGGCCGGAACGGCTGTGGGTGCTGCTCGAAGCGCTTTCGCGCGTGCGGCTCGTGCCGAAAAGAATGCGGTTCGTGCACCAGAGCGTGCAGACGGCGCCAAGCGTCGTCATGGTCGAGTGCCGAAAAGGCGGCAGTGCGGAAGGACTTGTTGTTGAGCCGCCGCTGATCGTTGAGAGTGATGAATATTTCCGTATTTACGGAATTGAGCATTGAAAATGGAGAATCAGCGCTATCCTTGCGCGAGTTCCGTCCGCGCTGCGCTGAGACGCGCAATGCGCGATGATTTAATTCGGCACCATGTGCCGCACCTTCATTTTCCATTCTCAATTATCCATTCTCCATTTAAGAAATTCCGGAGGGATTGAATTGTCTACATTATACTTAGTCGCAACGCCGATCGGCAACCTGAGTGATTTATCGCCGCGGGCACGCGAGGTGCTCAGCACGGTGGATTTCATCGCGGCAGAGGACACCCGCGTGACGCAAAAGCTGCTTAACGCCTGCGAATTGCCCAAAAAGCCGATGATCTCGTACTACGAACACAATCGCCGCGCACGCGGTGAAGCAGTTTTGGAGAAGCTGCTCGCCGGTGAGACCTGTGCGCTCGTAACCGATGCGGGCACGCCTGCAGTTTCCGATCCGGGTGAGGATCTGGTCGCGCTGTGCGCCGAACATGATGTACCCGTTATCCCGATCCCGGGCTGCTGTGCGGCGGTCTGCGCGCTGGCGGCATCCGGTCTGCCGACCGGACGCTGGTGCTTTGAAGGCTTCCTGTCGGTCAACAAAAAGGCCCGCAGAGAGCACTTGGACACTCTGCAGGGCGAAAAACGCACGATGATCTTCTACGAAGCACCGCACAAGCTGTGTACAACGCTGCGCGACTTGCGCGACGCCTTCGGCGGCGACCGCCGGCTGTCACTCTCGCGCGAGCTGACCAAGCTGCATGAGCAGACGCTCCGCATGACGCTCGACGAGGCGGTTGCCTACTTTGACGCCAACGCGCCGCGCGGCGAGTTCGTGCTCATCCTCGAGGGTGCGCCGGACGAGCCGGAGACCGAGCAGGATGAGGCCGAACGTCTTGCCTCTGCCGCCGAGGCGGTCCGCCGCCGCGTGGAACAGGGCCAGACCCAGAAGGACGCGGTCAAGGCAGTTTCCGCCGAAACCGGCGTAAAGAAAAACGCGCTGTACCGCTATGTGCTCGATCACGAAGAATAACGAAAAAACCGTTGCCAAAGCAACGGTTTTTCGTTTTCTGCACTTATTTTTGATGTTTCGGGCAACCGCTGCGGCAACAATGTCCGCGTCCGGGGCACTGCGCATGACGTTCGCACAGCGCAACATCGCCGCCCTCGATCACCAGCCGTTTGCCGTTTACAAGGCAATCCGCCAGCTTGCGGCGGGCGTTGTTGTAGATCAGCTGCACCGTTGTGCGGGCCACGCCCATCTGCGCGGCAGCCTGCTCCTGCTGCAGATTTTCCAGATCCATCAGACGGATGGCTTCATATTCATCCAGCGTCATTTGCACGCACTCTGTCGTACTTTCCTGCGGGGAAAACTCGCTGAACGTCGGCAGACCGCAGATTCTGCGGCACTTTCTCGGTCTCGGCATGAATTATTCGTGACAGTGACCGCCGCAGCCGTGGCTGCCGCAGGAATGGCCTTCGCCGTGGTCATGGTGCGTGCAGTGCACATTGGGATCAAACGCCAGCGTACCGTTCAGGAACGCCTGCACTGCCTCATCGGCATTGCCCTGCACGCCGCCGATCAGACGGATATTGGCCTCCGCAAGCGCTGCCTGTGCGCCGCCGCCAATGCCGCCGCAGATCAGCGTATCCACACCGAGCTGTGCCAGCAGGCCGGCCAGCGCACCATGACCGCTGCCGTTCGTATCCACCACCTGTGTCTGCAGCAGCTTGCCGCCGGATACCTCGTACAGCTTAAACTGCTCCGTGTGGCCAAAATGCTGGAAAACCTCTCCGTTTTCATAGGTAACTGCGATTTTCATAACCATTTCCTCCGAATTCATTTCTGGCATATGTCAATAACGTTACTTATAGTCTATCACGTTTTCGGCATATGTCAATAATAAGTTTTGGCATACCGCTATTCCATTATGATAGGCAGCAGACGCCGATATCCGGATAAAGCAAAAACCCTTCCGAAAATCGGAAGGGTTTTGTGTTTCGTTGACAAAAAAGATGCAGTTCTACTATCTATTGACATTCTAAATTTTTTTACCAGTCAACTTCTGGTTTGCGCCAACGTTTCTAAAGATAAAAGCAAGTGGGGTGATTCGATTGAATTACTCGCTTGCTTACCCCAATGGAATTCCTGTTGCTTTACCAACTTTTTCAATTTGATTATATAGTGCGGAGTATATGCCGCTAGGTGGTATATCACGGTCCCTTCGGATCTCCAACGCCAAAACAGTAGTTCTTGCCCTAGTATCATAAAAAGCAGAGTGGGCGTTAATTCTGTTATCCCCACATACTTGCGGATAATGGTAGCGAAGCTGTCAAAGTCGCTTTTATTCTGTTCGTAGGTATCGACTTCCTGTTGTTCTGCATTTACCTTTTCCGTCAGTTCTTTCTGCTCAGTTTCATACTCTGCGGACAGCTTCAAAAATCGCTCATGGCTGATTGTGCCGTTGATGTCGTCCTCATAAATCCGCTTGAAAATCCGGTCAAGTTCTGCAATCCGTTTTCTTGCCTGTTCGACCTCACGCCGCTTGCGTTTCATGTCCTTTTCCGCTTCATCAAACCGCTGTTTCTGTATCAGTTCCATAAATGCGGTAATGTCCTCATAGAACATGGCAGTTACGGCAAATATCCGATTGAGAACGATTTTCCGTAAGACTTCTTCTCTGATGAAGTGCGCCGTACAATCTCCTGTATTGCTTTTATATCTTGCACAGCGGTAGTTGTCTTGTGAACCGTCAAAACTTTTGCAGGTAGCGAAGTGCAGTTTACTTCCACAATCCGCACAGAATACCAAGCCGGAAAACATTCCCTGTCGCTCTGCCTTTGTGGGGCGGCGTTTATTTGCCCTTAATTCCTGTACCCGTTCAAAGACAGCTTCCTCAACGATTGCGTCATGTGTATTGCGGAAAATCGCCTGCTGTTCCTTTGAACCGTTTGCAACCGACAACTATTTTGAGCAGTATGTTTATGAAAAGCCGACTGTTTTTGTTGTTCAAGGGAAAGAAGTTGTCGTTACAAGTAGACGGTTAGCCGACGCATTAGCTAATCTGTCAGAACAAAGGCGCACTGTTCTGCTGATGAATTTCTTCCTCGGTTACAGCGAAAGAAAAATCGGGAATGAGTACGGAAGAAGCAGAAGTACAGTCAACTACTGGAAACTGGCGGCATTGAAGCAGTTAAGAAAAGAACTGGAGGAAACAAAACATGAGGAATAAGAAACTGATACCCTTTGAAACCATTGAGAAAGCTGTTGCCGGCGAGCCGGAAGCCATAGACGCGGTATTACGGCATTACACAGCGCGGATTAAATATCTGTCTACCTATCGCGGGCATATTAACGACGATATTCAAGACCGTCTGAAAGCACAGCTTATCAAAGCTATCCTGCAATTCCGTTTTGACAGGTAACAGATAGCAAAGCCAAAAACAGTCGTCAAGGATAAACTTTGCGCAAGCGTCCTTGATGACTGTTTCCGTCTTTGCTGTTGGGCAACCAAGAGAGCACAATCGGATAGACCGCTTGCGCTCTCAATCCAGTATGGAATGTTATGCGATAGGGTGCGTTTCTCGCTTGATTTAAGCGCGTTACAGCGACGATAGGGGCAAGGGTAAACCACCCTTAAAAATGACGTTCTACTGCGTAACATGGCAAACGATATTTTGTATTGTCGCTTCTGTTCCATTCTTTTCCGTTCCGGCGGCTCTGCCGCTATACCTTGCCCCAAAGGAGAGGGATTAGGGAAAGGATAGGAAAGGAATAGGTATTTGATTAAATCTGTATTTGTTTTTTCTTTAGTTAGTATATCTTTATTTAATTGCGTTGGATTATCCGATGTCAGAAAATCCAATATCGGATAATCCAACAACGGGAAAACCGAGATATGTGGTCTATGCTTTATCGGATAATTACCACAGGTTTGTTACGCAGTAGAGGGGAAAAAGCGCTTGATTTATGCGGCTTGCAGAACGTGTAAAACGTTTAGATGATATTTTATACTTCTACCCTCAAAAATGACGTTCTATTGCGTAACTTTGAGGTTAAATTTTAAATTTATATTTATAATAACATTACAAATTCAAACATAACGTGCAATATAATACAAGAAATAAGAATGAAATACAAGATTTTCTTGTAATACTATTGACATTTACAAGAAATGTGGTAATATATAGTAGAAAGGAGCGTGAAAACATGACGAAAAGCGCAAGAATACAAGAGGGTGTTGTAGAATTTCTTGCAGATGGCTGTCCTCATACAGTTCAAGAAATTAAGAGCTTTCTACAGCAAGTCGGAATTTCTGATTATTCAGAGGGACAGTTTTCCGGTTCGATAAATACACTGCTCAGAAACCAATCTATCAAAAAAATTGATAGAGGAATTTATAAAATAAATCAAAATTTTGGAGGTAAAACTTTTATGAAAACTTGTTTTGTGGTATCTCCTATTGGAGATGTAGGAAGTGAAATAAGAATTAATGCGGATAAGCTATTTAAATATATCATTAGCCCAGTTTGTAAAAGTTGTGGTTTTGAACCTGTACGCGTAGACCAAATTAACGATTCTGATTCAATTACACAAACCATTATTGATAAGCTTTTATCATCAGAGCTTGTTATAGCTGATATTTCTGGACATAACCCTAATGTTTTTTATGAAATGGGATATAGAAAATGTACAGATAAGCCAATTATTCACCTTAAAAAGAAAGGTGAAAGCATACCATTCGATGTAAACACAGTAAGAACATTCGAGTATGATTTAACTGATTTGGATAATGTAGAAGAAACCAAAAAGCGTTTAGAACAAACAATAGAAACATTTTCTTTTGAAAATCAAGATGATACATTGGGGCAAGATGAGGAAGCCAACAAGCAACCCTTTACTCAAGGTATTCTTACTATGTTGTATCAAATCCAAGACTCTATTACGGAATTAAAAGAGCAAGTAAATAAAAAAGATACGGAAACTATACAAGCAATAATGCAAACTAGCCTAAACAATGTAAAAAAAGAGGAATCCGCTGATGCTATTATGATGAAAATGCTATTGCCTGAGTTGATTAAAAACCCTGAATCTTTTCAAAATTTAATGCAGATTGCTGAAATAGCTAATAAATCTAAGAAGTAAATAAAAGCGAGTGAAAGTCAAACTTTTCACTCGCTTTTATTTTGCTACTCTGTCTATCGGACGTTAAGTTAATTTTTGTGAATACTTCCTTATCACTGTAAATCAAAGTCATTCCACGTTTTTGCTGAATGGTGTGAGAATAAAGGTTTTGCAGGAATTCGTTATCCAAGCACGCGAATGAAACTTATCGATCAAAGATGTTCGAATATCGTTCTGTTTGATGCCGATTCAGCTGTAGCTGATGAATCAACTTTCCGAATCTGTAGAAATGCTTGAGTACAACAAAATGTGCCCTCACAGATGAAACTCTGTGAGGGCACTGTGTTTTACTGGATGGCGTCCTTCAGACCCTTTTCAGGTTTGAACGCAGGCACCTTTGCCGCGGCGATCTCGATCGTCTCGCCGGTGTGCGGGTTGCGGCCCGTGCGGGCGGCACGCTCACGCACTTCAAAGCTGCCAAAGCCAGGGATCTGTACCTTGTCGTTCTGTTTCAAGGTCTCCTGCACCGTGCTGAAAAAGGCGTTCAATACCTGCTCGGTGTCCTTCTTGCCCACGCCTACGTCTTCCGCGACCGCCGCGATCAGTTCCGTTTTGTTCATGTTCTCGTTCTCCTGATTCGTTTTTTGTTCAGTCGTAGATGGATTCCATGTCCCATTCGATGATCGCGCCGGTATTGGCGTCGATGGTGAAGTCGTACTCCATCGTGCCATAGCGGATCTCGCCTTCGTACTCCCAGCGGCCATCGTCAAAGTCCAGCTTGAACTTGTAGATATTCGCAGCCGTCGCGCCGGGGACGCTGGACAGGGCGATCTGCTTTGCCGTGGCCTCGCTGATCTTCACATTTGCGTTGGTGTTGGTGCTCTGGGACGGGGTGTAGTTCTCGGCGTCGTAGTCGTAGCTGACAATCTTGCCGGTGGCGGCGTCGATCTCATAGTCGTACTTCGCGCCGTTCGCGTACCATTCAATTTCGTACACCTGACGGCCATCGTCATAGTCCAGCTTGGACTTGGTGATGGTGGCGTCCGCCGCCTTGACCCCGGCGTGTGCCAGAGCGATCTCCTGCGCCTTGGCCTCGTCCACCGCGCCGGTAGAGGTGTTGATGTTGGGGGTAGTCTGCGCCGGAGTGGTGGTCGCGCCGGATGCAGTGGTATCCGTCTGAGCGCTGTCCGTGGGCGCGGCGTTCTTGTCCCGGTAACTCGCCTCCAGCACCTCGCCGCTCTCAGCATTGATGGAGTAGGCGTAGGTATGATTGCCAGAGGTGAACTCAACCTTGTAGCAGGTCACGCCAGCCACCTCGCTGAGCGTCGCGGAAGAAATGTCCGCGTCCGCCGCGTCGATGTTGGCGGCGTCCAGCGCCGCCGTCTGCGCCTGTTCCATGCTGATCTTTGCCGCCTGATCTGCCAGGCGTATTACCGCATCCGGCCAGCGCCGCCGCAAGCAGGAGCGCTGTTCCGGTTAAAAGCCATTTTTGTTTCATGCTGCTTCCTCCTATTCAGGTGTTGTAGGAAATGTAGCAGATTATAACATACTATGTCAATAGGTAAAATAAAATCCAGTGGTTTCCAAACCCGCACATCTCACGTCTATTGGACAGCGAGAAATATGATTTGAGTTCGCCCCATGGGCATCATTATTTAAGGAGCTGCTTCAAATCTTCTTCCGGCGTGGTGATGGGAGCAATGCCGAAATTCTCTACAAGGTAGTTCAGCACATTGGGCGAAACGAACGCCGGCAGCGTGGGGCCAAGGCGAATATTCTTGATCCCCAGATGCAGCAGCGTCAGCAGGATGCACACCGCCTTCTGCTCATACCAGGAAAGAACCATGGACAAGGGCAAATCGTTCACGCCGCAGCCGAACGCCTCCGCCAGCGCCAGCGCGATTTTGACAGCTCCGTAAGCATCATTGCACTGGCCCACATCCATGAGTCGAGGCAGGCCGCCAATGGTCCCGAGGTCAAGGTCGTTGAAGCGGTATTTGCCGCAGGCCAGCGTCAGCACTACGGTGTCGGCGGGTGTCTGCTTGACAAACTCGGTGTAGTAGTTTCGTCCGGGGCGGGCACCGTCACAGCCGCCAACCAGGAAAAAGTGTCGGATCGCGCCGCTCTTTACCGCCTCGATCACCTGATCCGCCACGCCAAGCACCGCGCCATGGCCGAAGCCGGTCATGACCGTGCCGCCGCCGTTGATGCCGGTGAACGGCTTGTCCTCGTTGTAGCCGCCAAGCTCCAATGCCTTTTCGATGACAGGGGTAAAGTCCTTATCCTCGCCGATGTGCGTCAGTTCCGGGTAGGATACCACCGCTGTGGTGAACACGCGGTCGGCGTAGCTTGCTTTCGGCGGCATCAGGCAGTTGGTGGTAAACAGCACCGGCGCGGGGATGTCGGCAAATTCTCTTTGCTGATTCTGCCACGCCGTGCCGAAGTTGCCCTTGAGATGGGCATATTTTTTCAGTTCAGGATAGCCGTGGGCAGGCAGCATTTCGCCATGGGTGTAGATGTTGACGCCTTTGCCCTCGGTCTGCTCCAGCAACAGCTTCAGGTCGTGGAGGTCGTGGCCTGTGATGACGATGAACGGCCCCTTCTCCACCGTCAGCGGGACGGTGGCAGGCGCGGGCGTACCGTAGCTTTCGGTGTTGGCCTTATCCAGAAGCGCCATGCACTTAAGGTTTTTCTCGCCCACCTCCATTACGATGGGCAGCAGCGCATCCATGCCCCAGTCCTCGCCCACGGCAAAAAGAGCCTTGGCGAAAAAGCGGTTCACTTCCTCATCGGCATAGCCCAGCATCATAGCGTGATGGGCGTAAGCCGCCATGCCGCGCACGCCGAAGAGAATCAGGGATTTGAGGCTGCGAATATCCTCCTCCGCGTTCCAGAGCAAATTCATGTCATAATCATCGTTTGACCCGCAGCGGGAGCCGCAGCCGGAGCAGCCTGGAACAAGGCGTGCCTTTTCCTCGTGTACCCGATCGATCAGCTCCCGAATGGTCTTTTCGTTGAAGCTCACATTGGTGACGGTAGTGAACAGGCCCTCGATCATCAGCCGCCATGTATCAGCGTTGACCGGTGCATCGCCATCTGTGGCTCTTGCCAGCCCAATGAGCGCGCCCGTCAACTCGTCCTGAAGCTTCGCTACATCGGCGGTCTTGCCGCAGACACCGGCTTTTCCGGTACAACCGGCGCAGCCAGCCGTCTGCTCACACTGAAAGCAAAACATTTTGTGATTCATTATCGTTTTCCTCCTATTTCGGTTCAAATCATGTCCTTTTTATCAGAAGCTCACGCCTCCTCGAAGGACTCCTTGCCCACATTGCACAGGGGGCACTCAAAATCCTCCGGCACCTCGCTCCACGGCGTACCGGGGGCGATGCCACCTTCCGGGTAACCCGCGCTTTCGTCGTATTCCCAACCGCAAAGACTGCATACATACTTCATTATGCTTCTTCCTTTCTTGTTTCTGATGAGTTTATCATTCTTCCTTCAGCCGGCCGTCCACCGTGACGGTGACCACCTGCCACGGAATGAATTTCCCGCTCTGCTGGAGCGCCTTTTTCGCCGCCAGTTCCAGCCCGCCGCAGCAGGGCACCTCCATCCGCACAACGGTGACGCTCTTGATGTCGTTCTCCCGGATGATCTCCGTCAGCTTTTCGGAATAGTCCACGCTGTCCAGCTTGGGGCAGCCCACTAGCGTGATGTGTCCCTTAATGAACCGCTCGTGGAAGGCGGCGTAGGCGTAAGCGGTGCAGTCGGCGGCAATGAGCAGCCGCGCGCCGTCAAAATACGGGGCATTCACCGGCACCAGATTGATCTGCACCGGCCACTGGGAAAGGCGGCTCGTCTGCTGGGCTTGCGGCGTTTCCACGGCGGGCGCGTCCTGGCGCTGAATATTCCGGGACTGGCTGCCGGGGCAGCCGCAGGGCAGAGTCATGCCCTCTTTCCGCATTTTCTGCTGCTTATTTTCCATGACGGCCTGCTCGTCATAGGCCGCCGCCTCCCTCTCTACAAAGGTGATAGCCCCGGTTGGGCAGGTAGGCAGGCAGTCCCCCAGACCGTCGCAGTAATCGTCCCGCATGAGCCGCGCCTTGCCGTCCACCATGGCGATGGCGCCCTCATGACAGGCGGCAGCGCAGGCACCGCAGCCGTTGCATTTATTTTCGTCGATCTCGATGATCCGTCGTTTCATTGCAATGCCTCCTTGCTTTTGTGGCTTGATTATACTAAAATTAAATCAGCAAGTCGGTTGAATTTTCAACGAAAGAGGACTTTTTATGAAAGAATTTTTTCCGGTACTCCACACCGCGGCGCTTTTCTCCGGTATTTCCGACGAGGAGCTTGCCGCCATGCTCTCCTGCCTTGGTGCGAGGATCGATGCCTTCCCCAAAGGCTCCCGCCTGCTCCGCGCCGGGGAGGCGGTGGAGGAGGTGGGTCTTGTGCTGGCGGGCAGCGCCCTCATCGTGCAGGAGGATATCTGGGGAAACCGCAACATTCTCTCCAAGACCGGGCCGGGGCAGACCTTCGCGGAGGTGTTCGCCTGCGCGCCGGGAGCGGTTCTCAATGTGAGCGTGGAAGCGGAGAGCGCGGTGACGGTGATGTTTTTGCATATAAAGCGCGTTTTGAGCATGTGCCCCTCCGCCTGCTCCCATCATAACCGAATCATCCGCAACCTGCTGAGCGAACTGGCAGAGAAGAACCTGCGGCTCAACGAAAAGCTCACCCACATGGGCCAGCGCACAACGCGGGCAAAGCTGATGTCCTATTTTTCCGCCGAGGCGCAGCGCCGGGGTGGCTATGAATTCGACATTCCATTCTCCCGCCAGCAGCTTGCGGATTATCTCGGCGTGGAGCGCAGTGGACTGTCGCTGGAGCTTGGAAAAATGCGGGATGAGGGCCTGCTTGACTTTCATAAAAGCCACTTTGTTTTGAAGGTGTGACAGTTTTATCCAAACAGGCGCCTCAAAATGGCAAGGTCTACATTGTATAGCTGCTTGTGCGGCATTTAGGCTACCGTTTGGATACGATTCGGATTACCCTGCGAATAATATCTCAGTGACCTTGTAGATGTCTGCCATGCAGAACTGACGCACCCTTACCATATCTGCTTTGCTGCGCGCATAGTTCTCATTCCGTAAAATATCTCGGTCTGCCGATCATAGTAAAGCCGATCTTTCCAGTCACCACCACATTATCGGAGCTGCTGGCGCAGTGGATGATGAGGATATTTCCGCTGCTGTCGAAGCCGCAGACGATCCCCACATGACTGTCGCCAGGATAAAAGACGAGGTCGCCCGGCTTGGCATTGTTCCAACTGATGGGTGTGCAGTAGTTGTGCTGGGCAGACGCCCCTCCACCATGGCCGATGATGTACTGCCCTCCGCTCTGGTTGTAGAATACCCAATCGATAAACCCCGAACAATCTAAGCCGAACGGACGCACGGTCCCGCTGCTGGAGCTGCCTGCGGCTGTCACCTCCATAGGCGTTCCCCAGCGAGAGTCCCATCCAAGCACAAGACTCTTTCCTCCCCAGAAGTAGTTTACCTTTCCCAAGAGCTGATACGCAGTCAATACCACCTGCTTGCGCTCCTCGCTGAGATCGGTGGGGAGCTTTTTGATAATCTCCTGGATCTCTTCCGGAGACAGGTCGATATCCTGATAACTGCCGGTCAGCGCCATGAACAGCTCCTGATACTCCGGCTGCATCAGTTCTCCCAACAGCTTGCGCCGCTCGGTGTTGAACCGATACTCGTCCGCCATTTGCAGATGATCCTTGACTGTGACAGTGATGTGCAGGATAACGGTATCGCTTTCATCTTCATCACCGGAGACGGTTTCCACCCAATAAGAGATGGCGTTCATATCCCAGAAGATCTGACGCAGGATGTCCAGTTTTTCTGCCGTCAGCATGGCAATAGCTCGGCGCGAAAGTGTATGATTTTTGTTCAAGTGCTGAATTCCTCCTTAAAATTTTTGGGTATAGAGATGCTGGGATCGCAGTTGATGTTACTTAGTTCATCGCCCCCTTCCAGTGTTTTTCTTTTTGCAGGTACTCGTTCCAGTCCTTCCCGATGTGGGGCTTCTCCTGTGATATCTCATATCCCATTTCCGCGTATTTTTTTCGGAGCTGTTCCGCCGTTTCTTGTCCCGGTGTATCCATATCCAAACAAAGAACGATCCGCTTGATCTGGGGATTGTTCCGAAGATAGGTTCGCAAGGCGCCATCATACAGACCGCACAAGGCGACTGCATTGCAGCAGCTTCGGTGGAGGGTACAATAACTCATAAGGTCGATAGGCGCTTCAAAGACTCGGACTTGGTCGGAAACAGGATCGCAAGGGATAGCGAAGCCGATGTTTTTGTCACTGCCGGATACATCTCCACGAAACCCTTTCCCGTCACGGTCATAGGTGCCGCGCAGTCCTGCATATCTTGCTTGTCCGGTGTGATCCCTGCCAACAAAAACGCAGTTGTGATGGACTGCATCCTCATACAGCGATCCGCTGTTCATAAACTGACGGATCACCTGCGCGGCGATGCCGCGCTTGCGAAGGTAAGCGAATACGCGGCGGTCATCTGCATTGCGCGGTGGCAATGCAAACTCTTTTGGCGGCTCGTCCTGCTTGGTGACTGGTTTTGTTTTGACAGGAGCGTCTCTGGCCTTGCCTTGAAAGGTCAGCAGGTACTCTACTGCCTCCGGAAAAGTTTTATCGCAGAACTGCTGCAGGAATGTAATCGCATCGCCGCCGATGCCTTGAGAGTAGCGGAATCAGGTGCGCCGGTCCTTGATCCGCAGACTGTCCATCTCCGCGATAGTATGGAAGCGTCCCACGCGCTTGACCTGATAGCCAAGGTGGGAGAGCAGCTCCGGCAGGTCCGTTTCTCTGGCGATCTGCATTTCTGTGTCTGTGAAGCGATTTCTGATCTCGCTTGCCATAATGTGTGCCTCCTTTCTGATGAAACGCAAAAAGCCGCCCTGGGCATCTGATGATCTCAGATGCCCAGGGCGGCTTTCTCCATGTGTGATTTGTTTTTTTACTTCGGCGTTTGCGGACTTACACGGCGCTTTCTGCTCAGGGGGTGTCCGTATCCGCAGTGTCTGCTTTATCGGCCACACAGGGCGCGACCGGGGACTACATGGGGGTATAAAAGGAAGCAGGAAGTCTGTTTCCGAAGAAGCAGGCTTCCTGCCCTATGTGCTGCTTATGACGCGCTGTCCAACGGGTTTGGGCGGTATCCATCCATAAGTTCATCATTTTCCATGATGAAGGAACGTGTCGTATCCTGTCCCCATGCAGTATCGTATTTTTCCATCAGATAATCGCTCAGTTCGGTTCTGTTCTGAATCTTTACCAGGCGGTACGGCTCCTGAAAGGCGACCTTTTCAATGAAGTACAGACTTCCGTCCTCTGCCGGCAGTAATACGCCCACGTGCCCGATGAACAGCGTATTGTCCGTATCCGAAAATCGGTCATGGAGGACAACGGAGATCAGACGGGCAGAGCTGTCTTCAAAGGAAATCCCGCGCTCCGACCAGCCCGCCTGAAGCGCTTTGACCTGATCCGCCACCTCCGTGGTATCTGCGGCAGTTACCGGTGCAAACAATGCGCAGAACTTGGACGTGCTGTCTCCGCAGAGAACGGCGGGATCTGCGGCCAGCGTTTCAAGATCCATAAAGAGGGAGTCCTCGCCCTGCGTTTCCGGCTGATCTACTCCGGCGGTGACGAACTCACCGAACAGACTGAAGGCCGTGATCCGGCAGTTATAGCCGGGGAAGCTGCCGTTCTTCTCCGTCCACAGATCTTGCATCTCATAGGGGTCATATCTGGTCTCGGTGGGAGCGGCGCTCTCAAACCCGCCTGTCAGCCATTCGCTCTTGACGCTGGCATTGAACTGATCCACGCGGTCCAGCAGCAGCTTCGTTCGGGTCTCATCCACATTGGCATCTGCAAGCGCTTCGTTGAGCAGCTTGCGCGAGTCCGCGTCCGTCAGATTGGAGTACGTTACGGTTTCCAGCGGCGGCTGCGCTGAATCCGGCTCGGCTTGCTGCCCGCAGCCTGAGAGTGCCATGAGGAGGAAGCTGACCACCAGAAGCGTGGTCAGGGAATTTCTTTTCAGTTTCATAATTGATTTTGCCTTTCCTTTCATCGATCCTTGCGGGACAAAGCTGAACCTGCCGCACGGAACACTTAATATGGTAACCGACTCAGCAGGAAAAGTCCATATCAAGTATAACGTTTTCTTTTCAATTAGGTTATAGAGCCCACTTCAGATTATGTGTCCGACTCCCATCTGATAGGAAAAGCCGCTGCCTCACACGCCAGAAGAGGGGCGGGTGATACAGCGGCTGCTGGTTTTCTTTGTTTTTAAGCCTCGGTGTTCGACCCACACCAGACCATAAAAGAGTTTCGCTGCATCTCTGAAATGTCTTCTCTCGCGTGGAAAAACTGATTTTCCGGAAAAAGCGTTTTTTCGAACTTTTCCCTGTGTGAAACGGCGTTAAATATGCAAAAACACCGCACTTTCGTGCGGTGTTTTCGGTGCTGCATCTTTCATCAACACATTTTGGAGCTTGTGGCCGGACTCGAACCGGCGACCTGCGCATTACGAATGCGCTGCTCTACCAACTGAGCCACACAAGCAGCTATTTGCTGCCGGAACGAGTCTTTTCTCGTTCACAGTGTTCTCAGTATATCATGCTTTTGAAAGTTCGTCAATATTTTTTTGAAATTTTTCTTGACATTCTCCGTGTATCCGTTATAATGGTATAGTATCCTTGCTCACATCAAAGGATGTGGGCCAAAAGTCCAAAAGGAGGTGCTAAGAATATGGCAAAGATTTCTGGCAAGTACGAGACTATCTTCATCGTTAACCCCAAGCTGGAAGAGGCAGCGGCTACCGCTGTTGTGGACAAGTTCAAGTCTCTCGTTGAGGCGAACGGCACGAACGTAGAGGTCGAGGACTGGGGCAAGCGCCGTCTGGCGTACCCGATCGAGGATCAGACGGAGGGCGTTTACACGCTGGTTCGTTTTGAGTCCAAGCCCGATTTCCCGGCTGAGCTGGACCGTATCTACAAGATCACGGACGGCATCATGCGTTCCATCATCGTCTGCCTGGACGACTAAGGCGGTGAACACCAATGCTCAATAAGGCGATTCTGATGGGTCGTTTGACCCGCGATCCCGAATTGCGCCATACCCAGTCCAACATGGCTGTGTGCTCGTTCTCGCTTGCGATCGACCGTGGTCGCAAGGATCAGAACGGCGAACGCCAGACCGACTTCATCGACTGTGTCGCATGGGGCCGTCAGGCAGAGTTCGTTGCACAGTGGTTCACGAAGGGTTCTATGGCAATCGTAGTCGGCCGTATCCAGTCCCGCCGCTGGCAGGATCAGAACGGCAACAACCGCACTGCAATCGAAGTAAATTGCGACGAGGTTTCCTTCGGTGAAACGAAGAAATCCCGCGATGCCTACAATGCAGGCAATCAGGGCGGTTTTGGCGGCTATGACAACGGATCGCAGATGCGGCCCGAGCCTGCCGCGTCCCAGGTTGCTCCGGCTTTCGATCTCCCTGCAGGAGATTCGGATTTTCAGGAGCTTGCTGATGACGACGGCGATGTCCCATTCTAAACTGAAGGAGGTTACGTGATCATGGAAGAAACCAAGAAGGAATTTACTCCCCGTCCGGAGCGTGCAGAGCGCCCGCAGCGCGGCCGTCGCCGTCGCAAGGTATGCGCATTCTGCGTAGATAAGGTTGCACACGTTGACTATAAAGATGCCGGCAAGCTGAAGAAGTACATGTCCGAGCGCGGCAAGATCCTGCCCCGCCGCATGACCGGTACCTGCGCTGCTCATCAGCGTCAGCTGACCGAGGCTATCAAGCGTGCACGTCACATTGCTCTTCTGCCGTACACCGCAGAGTAAGCAATTCGTTTTTTATAATCAAGGATACGCAAAGCGTCGTTTTCGCAAGAAAGCGGCGCTTTTTTGCACCCTTGTTTCTCGTTTGCGGCAAACAAAAAGGACGCCTGATGCGTCCTTTTTTCGTTATTCCTGTGTTCAGTTCATCAGATCGAGCAGCTTATAGCAGTGTGTTTTGGTGTAGCTCTGCTTAAAGCTGTAGGATGCAAGCTGCTTTGCGGTGTCATCCTCGGTCTCCTTTGCGGCATTTTCCGCACCGGAGTCCCGCTCCTGCACCCACTGCTTGTAGCTTGCCTCCTCGGAAGCGTACTGATCGGCGTTGAGCACGGTCGCAAGGTAGTCGTACATCTCACTCAGCAGGTTATCCCATTGCTCGAACGAGCTTGCGGTCATGGCCAGCTCATCCTCCTGATTCTCTGCCGACGAAATTTTCAGATCGTCACTTTCCAGCTCATCCATCTTTTTGCTGAACGCATCGCGCTGCTCGGCCTTTTTCTGGCTGCTCTCTTCCTGCTGCTTTTCCTGCTGCTGTGCATCGGAAAGCTGCTTCTGCAGCTCCTTGACCTGCTTTTTCTGGTCATCGGTCAGCGAATCATCATTTGCCAGAGAATCCAGCTTGCCGCTGGCGGCATCGTACTTTTTATCGTCCAGATAGCTCTGTGCCTCGTCCAGATCGGAGTTGAACTGATCGTCCGACTGGGCAGACTGCGCCTTATCGAGCAAATCCTCGATGGCCTTGTACATCGCAGAATCCGGGTCGGTAACACGGTTCTGCAGCTGCTTGAGCGCCGCAATGGCCTCGGTGTACTGGCCGTTGCCCACATAATCCTCGGCAGACTGATAGTCCTTGATCAGCTGAATGGTCGCATCCAGAGCCGCCGGATCCTTGGCTTCCGCCTGTGCCTTCTGGTAATACTCGAGCGCCTTGTCGAAGTCACCGCGATCCATATACTTTTCGGCCATGACGAGGTTTTCGTCGGTCTTGTGTGAATTTGTAAAATACCACACACCGCCGCCAATCAAAGCCGCCACGATGATGACCAACAGCGCAATGATCAGGCCGCGTTTTCCCTTGGACGGCTTTTTGTAAACGCTGTCCTTCGGATCGGCCTCGCCGTTGTAGTAGGTCGTGCGGCGCTCGGGCGTGCCCGCAGTACGGCGGACCGGCGGCGTGTCGATCGGACGCATGGCAGCCTGCGTGGGAATGCTCGGATTCGGAATATTGGGATTGGTGTCTGCCAGCGGATCGGCAGCCGTGTCGTCCACCGGAAGCTGCTGCTTTTCGTTCCGCATAGCCGCGTCAAACGCGCTGGTGTCAATCGGACCAGTCTCAACAGGATCCTTAGGGGCCTTCATATCATCCGGCAGGGTGGTAAATACAGCTGTTTCGTCGTTGACACCGGTCTGCTCGACAGCTGCGCCGCAGAAGGGGCAGAATTTTCCGGCGATCGGCAGCTCCTTGCCGCAGTTTTTGCAAAGCATGGGTGATTTCCTCCTTTGAAAAAGGGTCGTTTTTATGCTTATTTTATAGTATAACATGCTGTATTCAGATTGTAAAGCGTGGATGGCTGTTCCCAGTATTGGGATTCGTCGCCTGCGGACGGCGGGAACGTCGCCGCGCCCCGCGGCGGGGCAAGAGGGTAGACACCAATGGTTTCTACCCTCTTAACTCCCACTTCCTTTTGTTTCTTAGTCTGGCGCAGACCAGAGACCGGCGACCGCTGCAAAATGGGGAACGGCAGTCGGGTTACCGCAGCGTGTCTTTCTCCGCCTTTTCGCATTTCACAGACAGCTTACTGCTACACATATGGTTAAATCTACGCAGGGTGCGGCACAAGGTGAATTGCCCGAAGGGTAAGAGAGAGTCCCCTGGGGGATGACAGTGCCGCACAAGTCTTTAACGCGTTATATTGTAGGACGGGGTGACCTCACCCCGCCGTTTTTTACGATTTGCTGCCATTTACATACGGCGGGATGGGATCATCCCGCCCTACAAGATAGATTCTGCAACGGATGAAATCCGCAGGTGCCATGCACAACAACGTGCAAACGAGTTGCGCAACACTGTTATGTTGCGCCTGCGGAAATTGAACCGCCTGTGTAGCAGTACGAATACAGCTTGAGCGATGAAGGTGGAGAAATGGGCGGACACATTGGTCCGCCCCTACGGAAGATGAGCAGTACAGCCGTTCCCCCTGGCGAGTCGCCGTTCTCCGATTTTCGCCGTACCCTCCAAGGGAAACGGGAGTCAAGAGGGTAGAAGCCGCAGGTGTCTACCCTCTTGCCCTCTCGGCGTGGGTACGCCGTCCCCAGCGGACAGCGAAATGTTTCGGAACTGAAACCTTACTCGTCTTGACAAGCTATGGTCAGGAACGTAAAATATAGGTAATGATAATAAGGTAAGGCAGAATGTCCGCATTCTGCAACTGTCAAAAAGGGGATAGTATTTTGAAGTTGACAAAACGCATTTTCAGCGGTCTGCTGGCCGCCATGATGCTGTTCACCACTGCTTTTGCCGTAAATGATTCGGCGACCACCAAGGCTGCAAACGCGCTGACGTTTGCGTTCAAGCCGATCACCGGCAGCGAGTACGACAGCACCGCTCTCCAGACCGATCTGGCAGCAGCGCAGAAGATCATCTCGCAGCGCATGCAGCTTGAGGGTCTGACCGGCGCGTCTGCCGCCGTTTCCGGCGATGTGATCACCGTTTCCATTCCGAAAACAGCTACCGGCAACACTGCCGCTTACTGGGCCGCTCGTCTGGGCGACCGCCGTCTGTGCAGTGTGACCGACTTTCTGAACGAGGAGTGGCAGTTCGACCGTGCAGATTTTGCCTCTGCCAAGGCAACCACCGAGAACGGTGCAGAAGCCGTTGAGATCGACCTGACCGACTCCGGCAAGACCAAGCTGACCGAGGCCCACAACAAGGTAAAGGCATACCTTGCGGACAGCAAGAACGACGCTGACAAGGCGCAGTGGCTCACCTTCCACTGGGGCACCACCACCTTCCGCATGCTGGTGGACGACAGCTTCTCCGACAGCAAGCTGGTGATCGGCGGTGATTCCGATCCGCTGCGTGCCGGTGCGTCCAAGTACATGCCGCAGTATCTGATGCTCGATCCGCTCCCGTTTGCACTGGAGCAAACCGCCGTTCCGACGACCACCGAGCCGACGACTCCGACCACTCCCACCGAACCCACGACTCCGACTGACCCGACCACACCTTCCGATCCGGCGACCACGGATTTCCCGGACATCGACGGCCACTGGGCTGCCGCTTCGCTGCGCAAGGGTGTTGAGCTGGGTCTTCTGAAGGGCATCAACGGCAAAATTATGCCAAACAACTCGGTCAAGCGTTCCGAGGCTATCGTTATCCTCAACCGTGCGCTTGGCGCAACGCAGGCCGACAGTGTATCCGGTCTGGCTGCCAGCCAGCAGTCCGCATGGTATAGCGAGGATCTGGGCAAGGCCATCCACCTCGGTCTGATCACCGCAAACGACAACCGCAGCTTTGACACTGCAGCTACCCGTGCCGAGGCTTTCGTGCTGATGGCTCGTGCGTTCGCGTACGACCGCGCAGAGACCGCTGCCGATGAGCTGAGCAGCTTCACCGATACCTCCTCCATGACCACCGAGCAGAAGCAGGCAGCTGCCGCTCTGATCAGCCAGGGCGTTGTAAACGGTACCTCTGCTGCCAAGCTGTCTCCGTCGAACAAGCTGACCCGTGCACAGTTCGTCACCATGATCGTGCGCATTGCAGCTGCCACCAACGCAGACAGCGCACCGACCGAGCTGGCCGGCGGCACCGTACTCACCAATCCGAGCATCGCTCTGACCGGTGCTGTCGCAGACGGCGACTGGATCTTTGCCGCTCCCACGAATGAAATTTCGCTCGATTCCGTCAGCAGCTCGCACCGCATCGTCCTCAAGGGCGAGGAGCGCGCTGTACTGAACGGCACCAAGCAGACCAGCATTTCCACGCTTGCTGTTGACCCGGCAGGCACGGCGGATGTTAAGATGGACAGCACTTCGTCCGTAAACACGCTCATTATCGCGGGCAAGGGCGGCTCCGTTGGCTACAGCGGCGCAGTCTCCAACATCGAGATCACCGCTTCCGGCCGCACGATCGTGCTCGAAGGCATGACCTCGGATGCCATCACCATTACCGGCAGCAACAACACCATCCTGCTCAAGGGCGACGCGGATACCGTTTCTGTTCTGCGCGGCTCCGGCAACCGCATCACGCTGTCCGGCACGGTCGGCACGATGGTTCTGGCCGGCAAGAATACCACGGTTGACGGCACTGGCAAGATCGGCACCGTAGACACCCGCATGGTCGGCTGCACGGTAACGGCTAAGGCCGACCACACGATTGACAACATCGATCCCGGTCTGGATGGCGTTCAGATCACGATGACCGTTCCGGATAAGGTTAAGGCCGGCGGCTCGCTGACTGCCAAGGTCAGCTTCTCCGGCGTAAAGGAAGGCGTTACCTGCACTGCAATCTGGTATCAGGACGGCTCCGCGATCAAGGGCTGCACGAACAACAGCTTCGAGCTGACCAATGGCAAGACCTCCAGCCACACCAGCACCTTCACCTTCACCAAGAATATGAAGACCAGCACGGCGATTGGCTTTAAGCTGCTCTACGACAACCCGTCCACCGGCGAAACTGAGCAGGTTTACGCCCAGAAGACCGTTCCGATCGAGAATTACTCTGCCGAGTGGTATGCACAGCGCGATGCTGCCGCTATCCTCAAGCAGGTATCTTCGGTTTACCGCGGCAACTACACCACGTCCTACGCGGCCAACAACGATTACTCCAAGACCACCAAGGAGGTCTGGATCAACGCCAAGGGCTACTCCAGCAACACCAATTATCTGGTCTGGATCAACCGCGCCTATCAGCATGTAAACGTATTCACCGGCTCCAAGGGCAACTGGAAGCTGACCAAGAGCTTTATCGTCGGCACCGGCGCTGCCTCTACCCCGACTCCGGTCGGCGTGACCACCGTCAGCTACAAGCTGAAGGCAGGCTGGACCACCGGTACTTACACGGTTCGTCCGGTTGTAGGCTTCTACCCGGGCACCGGCTACGCGTTCCACTCCCGCCTGTGCTATCCCGGCACCAGCACCGAATATGACTTCAGCAGCGGCTATCCGGTTTCGCACGGCTGTGTACGCATGAAGCACAATGACATCAACTGGATTTACAACAACGTACCGATCGGCTCGACTGTCGTAATCTTCTAAACCGCAGCTGCAAACACCGATATTCTCCGTTTTTCCGGAGAGTATCGGTGTTTTTTTGCTGCAAAACAGTGTGTACATCATCAACATCCTGTTTTGCACTGCAATGATAAATTCTCACCCTGATAGTGTAATTCGTCATTCTATACGCATTTTTCGCAAATGCAATTGGTTATCGTTGTGACATTTTAATGTTGACACCGACAACATCAAGGACTATAATAAACCCATCACAACAAACAACGAGGTGAGGAAATGGCCGATCAGTATCATCACGGAAATCTGAAAAGCAAGCTGCTGGAGGAAGCGGTCACGCTGATCTCGCAGGACGGCCTCGAAAATCTTTCTCTCCGGCGGCTGGCAACGCAGTGCGGCGTGAGTCACAACGCCATCTACCGCCACTTTGACAGCAAGGAGCGCCTGATCGACGCCTGCCGTGCCTATGTCATGCAGGAGCTGACGCGCACACTCGAGCTGACGCTCAGCGGTCTGGACGAAAGCCTGCCGCAGACCATGGAGCAGCTCGGCACCGCCTATCTGGATTTTTACATGCGCAACCCGACGTATTTCAGCGCGTATTTCCGCAATGCGTCCCAGAAGCTGACGTTCTCGCTTGAGCCGATCGAAGGCAACTACCCGCCGTTTTCCGTTTTCCGCCGTGTGGCTGTCGCTATCGCGGAAAAGCAAGGCATTCCGCAGGATGAGACACGATGGCGGCTTCTGCGCTACTGGACGATGCTCAACGGCATGTTCGCCATGTGGATTTCCTCCAACGTGGAACTGCCTGAAAACTGGAAAACCTGTCTGAAAAACGAATTTTAAGGAGCGTTTACGATATGAAACAGATCATTCTTACGGGCGACCGCCCGACCGGCAACCTGCATGTCGGCCACTACGTCGGCTCACTGGCCGAGCGCGTGAAGCTGCAGAATTCCGGAAAATATGACGAAATTTACATCATGATTGCGGACGCGCAGGCGCTGACCGACAACGCCGAGCACCCGGAGCGCGTGCGCCAGAACATTATGAAGGTCGCGCTGGACTATCTTGCGGTCGGCATCGACCCGGAAAAGGCGAATATCTTCATCCAGTCCATGGTGCCGCAGCTGACCGAGCTGACGTTCTACTACATGAACCTTGTCACCGTGTCCCGTGTACAGCGCAACCCTACCGTTAAGGCAGAGATTCAGATGCGCAACTTTGAAGCCAGCATTCCGGTCGGTTTTTTCTGCTATCCGATCAGTCAGGCGGCGGACATCACCGCATTCAACGCTACGGCTGTTCCGGTCGGCGAGGACCAGGAGCCGATGCTCGAGCAGTGCCGCGAAATCGTGCACAAGTTCAACACGGTTTACGGTGAAACGCTGACGATGCCGCAGATTGTTCTTCCGTCCAATAATGCCTGCATGCGTCTGCCCGGCACAGACGGCAAGGCGAAGATGAGCAAGTCGCTCGGCAACTGCATCTATCTTGCGGATCCGGAGGAGGTCGTTCGTGAGAAGATCATGTCCATGTACACCGATCCAGACCACATCCGCGTGCAGGATCCCGGCAAGCTGGAGGGCAATACCGTGTTCACCTATCTGGATGCGTTCTGCCAGCCGGAGCACTTCGCAGAATTCCTGCCGGACTACCAGAACCTTGACGAGCTGAAAGCGCACTACCAGCGCGGCGGACTCGGCGATGTGAAGGTAAAGAAGTTCCTGAACAACGTCATGCAGTCTCTGCTGTCGCCCATGCGTGAGCGCCGTGCACAGTGGGAGGGTCGCCTGCCCGAAGTCTACGAGATTCTCAAGAAGGGCAGCGAAATCGCCGCTGAGACCGCGCAGGGTACGCTCGATCGAGTCCGTCACGCGATGAAGATCGACTATTTCACCGATAACGGCCTGCTCAAGTAAAAACAGCAAAATAAAGGACGAACCGCTTGGTTCGTCCTTTCTGTTAGATTTTCGGGATTTGCTGGGTCACGCAGTGGATATTGCCGCCGCCGATGAGGATATCGCGAGCCGGAATCGCAACTACCTTGCGGGTCGGGAAAAGCTCCTGCAGGATAGCCTGCGCCTTTTCATCCATCGGGTCACCGAAGGCAGGCATGACAACAGCCTCGTTCGCAATGTAGAAGTTGACGTAGCTTGCCGCCAGACGCTCTCCCGGGGTACGGGTCGGCTCGCCGTCGCACAGGTCAAGGCCGTCGCACTCCTCTGCGGTGATGGTCACCGGCTTGGGCAGCGGCAGCTTGTGCACCTTGATCCTGCGGCCCTTGGCATCGGTCGCAGCTTCCAGTGCATCCAGACTGGCCTTGGAGAGCGCATACTGCGGGTCGGTCTCGTCATCCGTCCACGCGAGAACCACCTCGCCCGGAGCCGTGAAAGCGCATACGTTGTCAACGTGCTCGTTGGTTTCGTCGTTATAAATGCCGCGCGGCAGCCAGATCACCTTGGAAACGCCCAGATAATCGCACAAAACCTGCTCAATTTCGGCCTTTGTGAGATCGGGATTGCGTCCCGCGCTCAGCAGGCAGGCTTCGGTGACGAGTGCGGTGCCCTCGCCGTCCGAGTGGATGGAGCCACCCTCGCAAATGAAATCGCGTTTATCGTATACGTCGTTGCTGACCAGGTCGCAGAACTTGCGCGCCACGCGGTTGTCCTTCTCCCACGAGGGATACAGGCCGTCCACATCGCCGCCCCACGCATTGAAACCCCAGTCGATGCCGCGGCGCCCTCCCCTGCCGTTGATGACAAAGGTCGGGCCAACGTCACGCGCCCACGCATCGTCAGTCTCCATCACGACCAGACGAACGCGGTCGGGCAGCTGCGCACGCGCGTTGTCATACTGCCCTTCCGAGCAGAGCACGGTCATGCTTTCGCTTTCGGAAATCGTCTCGATCACACGCAGAAAGGCTTTCCGGGCCGCATAGGCGCCGTACTGCCAGCTGTCGGCGCGTTCCGGCCAGATCATCAGGCAGCCCTCATGCGGTGCAAACTCTGCAGGCATATAAAACCCGTCCTGCGCGGGTGTAGTGTGCAAAATTTTCATGGTATCTCTCCTGTTCGGTGGTACATCAAGAGTACAACATTTTGATGGAATTTGCAATGGTCGTAGGCGGTTTGAAATGAAAAATTGAGAATAGAGAATGCTATACTATCGCAGCGGAACAATCGGCGGTTGAGGTGGAAAACCATGAACCTTTTGGGGCAAAATGGTCTATGTTCTGCCGCCTGAAAGTCCGCAGCTATGTATTGGCTGCGAATGTTGCAGGTACGTTAAAAGTTGCGCCGCTTCAAATTCTCAAGTTTCCGGTCGTCCTTCCACATAAGTTTTTGGATGCCGAGAAGTTCAATCTGCGGTTTTCGGACGCATCCGAGATCACGGAAATTGCGGACAAGCTGCGGTGGTATCGTTATCAAAAAGGACTTCGCCAGCGTGACGCGGCGGACTATGCGGGTATTAACCGCAGTACCTACATCCATTACGAAGAGGCAGGGCGGGACTTTTATCCGAAGGAGCATATGGAGAAGCTGGCGGAGCTGTTTGAGGTACCGCTTGAGAATTTGCTGGATGACTATAAAGCGGCTTTATGGTGGCTGCTGCCAGTTGTGTGGGGAGAACGCTTTTCGTGGATTTAATGCAGATATTTCCGAAGCGCATCATATTGCTTATTTTTCGGATTCACAAAATAACGATTCTTCAAATATAATCATTCTTTGCCCCAACCATCATCGGCTGATACATAAATTAAATCCGAAGTTTGATTATAACAGAGGTTGCTTTGTATTCTCAGAAAATTCCGAACTAAGAATTGAGCTTGATTTTCACCTGATGAAATGACATCGGAATAAAAATGGCATCCGCTGAACGATCTTTAATATTGAGAACTGGTCTTTTGATTGAGCTTACAAAACCTCTTGGGGGTGTCAATTAAGTCGCGCCCCATTATACCCTTGATTCCAAGGGTATAATGGGGTATAATTCTACATAGAATAGTATCTCACAGGAGGTGCGCTATGGACTTATCTGAGATGCAAACCCGCGTGGCGGAGTTGGAACAGCAGATTTCTGCTTTGCCCGCTGGCTCTGTCACGAAGAAAACCGTCAATGGTAAGGAGTACTTTTACCACCGTTGGACAGAGAACAAGAAGCGGAGGGAGAAGTATATTCCTGCTGACGAATTGGAGAATTTCCGTGCTCAGATCGAGCGGCGGAAGGCGCTAGAACAGGAGCTGAAAGCGCTGAAAAAGCAGCTGCCCAAGGCGAAATCTACGAACCCTTCTGCGTTTACTACCAATGTCCGCACCGGCGAGACGCTGCGTTCCTTTGCGGCATCTGTTCGCGGCTATCGCAGGCGCGAGTGCTTCCGGCAACTGCACGACTTTGTCTGCGGCGAGCCGCAGGACAAGGTGTTCATTCTCTACGGCCTGCGCCGGACGGGTAAAACCACCATGATCCGGCAGATTTTTGCGGAGATGAGCGACACGGAGCTTGCCAAGTCAACGTTCATTCAGATTACCGCAAAAGACTCGCTGGCAGACGTGAACCGTGACCTCAAGGCACTGGAAGCACAAGGCTTCCGCTATGTGTTTCTCGATGAAGTGACGCTGATGGAGGATTTCATCGAGGGCGCGGCGCTGTTTTCTGACGTGTTTGCAGCCTGCGGCATGAAGATCGTGCTCTCCGGCACGGACTCGCTGGGCTTCCTCTTTACAGAGGACGAGCAGCTTTACGACCGCTGCATCCTGCTGCACACCACATTCATCCCTTACCGAGAGTTTGAATCCGTCCTCGGCATCCACGGCATCGACGAGTATATCCGCTACGGCGGCACCATGAGTCTCGGCGGTGTTCACTACAACGAGACCTCCACGTTTGCCAGCAAGGAAAGTACCGACGAATACGTGGACACCGCCATTGCCCGCAACATCCAACACTCTCTGCGCTGCTATCAGTATGAGGGGCATTTCCGTCATTTGCGGGATTTGTACGACAAGAATGAGCTGACCAGCGCCATCAACCGGGTGGTGGAGGACATCAACCACCGCTTCACGCTGGAGGTGCTGGCGCAGGATTGGAAGTCCCACGACCTCGGCATTTCCGCCAGCAACCTGCGCCGGGATCGGAAGAACCCGACGGACATCCTCGACCGCATCGACCTTGCGCTTGTCACCGACAGTCTGCGGAAGCTGCTGGAAATCCGCAACAGGGCAGAGCAGACCGTGGCGCTGGACGATGTTCACGCGGCGGAGATCAAGGAGTATCTGGACTTGTTGGACTTAACGCGGGAGATCGATGTGCTGCACCTGCCGGATGTCAGCACGAAATCCAGCCGCACGGTGATCGCGCAGCCGGGTCTCCGCTATGCGCAGGCGGACGCGCTGATCCGCAGTCTGCTGCTGGATGAGACGTTCAGCGCGCTGTCTCTGGCAGAGCGCACCGCTGTGCAGCAGCGCATCCTGACCGAGATCAAAGGGCGGATGCTGGAGGACATCGTCCTGCTGGAAACCAAGCTGGCAAACCCCAAGAAGCAGGTATTTGTCCTGCAATTCCCTGTGGGCGAATTTGACATGGTGGTGTTTGACCCGGAGGTAGGCTCCTGCCGGATTTTCGAGATCAAGCACAGCAAGGAAGCTGTCCCGCAGCAGTATCGCCATTTGATCGACAAGCAAAAATGCGCCCAGACCGAGCACCGCTACGGCCCGATCACCGAGAAGTTTGTCCTCTATCGCGGGGGAAGCCAAGAGATAGACGGTATTCAGTATCAGAACGTGGAAGAATATCTGCAAAGCCTTGCATAACAAAACCGCCGTCCCGATTTTTCGTTCGGGGCGGCGGTTTTTATGATGCAGCTTGTCATATGACAAGCTGTGACGCAAAACAAACTTGACGTATAACAAGTAATGAAGCGCAAAAATCGTGCGGCGCGACTGTACGAATGCAGTCGATGACGAAAACAATAATGTTCTAAATAGCACGCATCGCTCATTCCATCAATCATTTTCTCGATTCACATGAGTGATGCCCTCCGAACTGGCACGATCAGCGCGCAAAAACCTCTGTCTATCCGCAGAAATTTTCAGATTCTTCCCTTGGGTAGCTTTTCAAATGGATTCCAATTCGATATATATATCTACCAACCTAACGAATAACGCGAGGTGCCGCCATGAAACCGAAAGATACGCCGAAGCAATATGTCATCTACTCCCGCAAGTCCAAATTCACCGGCAAGGGCGAGAGCATCGAGAACCAGATCGAGCTGTGCCGCCAGTACATCGCCATGCACTTTGGCGAGGATGCGTCGGAAAACGTGCTGGTCTACGAGGATGAGGGCTTTTCCGGCGGCAATCTAGAGCGCCCGCAGTTCAAGAAAATGATGAAGGACTCGCAGAAGATCGCGTTTGCGGCCATTGTTGTTTACCGCTTCGACCGGATCAGCCGCAACATCGGTGACTTCGCAAAGCTCATCGAGGACCTGGGCGACCGGCACATTGACTTCATCTCCATCCGCGAGCAGTTCGACACGTCCTATCCCATGGGCCGGGCGATGATGTATATTGCGTCGGTGTTCTCTCAGCTGGAGCGGGAGACCATCGCCGAGCGCATCCGGGACAACATGCACGAGCTGTCCAAGACAGGACGCTGGCTGGGCGGCACAACGCCCACGGGCTACGCCTCAGAAAGCCTGTCCAGCGTGACGGTGGACGGCAAGGTAAAGAAAGCCTGCAAGCTCAAGCCCATCCCGGAGGAAATCCAGCTGGTCAAGACGATCTTCTCCGTATTCATGGAAACCGGTTCTCTCAGCAAGACCGATCAGTACCTGCTGGAGCATCGCTGCGTCACGAAGCGCGGCAAGCAGTTCACCCGCTTTGCTATCCGGGGTATTCTGACCAATCCGGTCTACATGATCGCCGATGAGACGGCGTATCAGTATCTGAAAGAAAACAATGTTGACCTGTTTGCCGAGCGCGCAGCAACGTGGCGCTGCTGTCCGGGCTTCTGCGCTGCGGCGAATGCGGCGACTATATGCGCCCGAAGCTGACCAACCGCAAGAATGCGGACGACGAGCTGATCTACACCTACATGTGCTCCACCAAGGAGCGTAGCCACGGCACGGTCTGCTCTATGAAAAACTGCAACGGCAACACGCTGGACGCCAAGATCATCGAGGAGATCCGCAAGCTGTCCGCCGACAAGGAGACCCTTACCCGGCTGCTGGCGCAGACCAAGAAGGTTATCAGCGGCAGCAAGGAGGGCTACGATGCAGAGCTTGCGCTGCTCCGGGAGAAACACGCCGAGACGGAAGAACGCCTCAAACGGCTGGTGGAGTCCCTGTCCGTTGCCAGCGACACCTCTGCAAAGTACGTCATGGAGCAGATCGACGAACTGCATCGGGAGAGCGAGACTCAGCAGGCAAGACTTTCCGATTTGGAAGCCCTCACCGAGCAGAGCCGGATGCTGCATCAGGAGTTCGCCTTCCATCAGGAAATGATCGAATCCTTTGCCAGCGCGGTGGATTCTGCTACGCTGGAGGAAAAACGCCGCCTGCTGCGCACCATCGTCAAAAAGGTGGTCTAGGACGGCAAAAATGCCTATGTTTACCTCTTTGCGGAGGACGGAGAGGCGGATTTGCCTCCTGTTGAGCAACCTATGTATCCGCTGGGAGAGGATAGCGAATGGAAAATGAACGTAATATTTAACGGTATGCGGGCGGTCACTGACCGGTCCCTGCGATTACACGATTGCCGATGTTTGAGAGAACGCCATTCTTACCTGATAAATACACCTATTTTCCCCTCGCCTGCATTTCCCATTCTCAATTATTCAACTTTCCCTTTATCAACCCCGCAGAATATGGTACACTAAAAATGTATCAACCCATTCACAAAGGAGAGGTGCATACCATGAATTACGCTTACACCTATACATACACACCGCTTTTCTCAATGATTTTGCCGATTCTGGCACTTTTACTGATTCTTGCGGGCGGCATCGCGCTGTACACGCTGTTTGTCCGCAAACCGAATCACTACCACGGTGCAGCGGCAAAGCTGCATGATTTTCTCAATTTCCGGCACGCATACACCGAGGGTCTGCTGAAAATCCTGTACTGCATGACGGTCGCTGCGCTGGCTGTTTACAGCGTTATTCTGCTGTTTTTCCACTTTTTCTGGGCGATTCTGCTGTTTATCGTCGGAAATATTGCTGCACGGCTCGGCTATGAATTTATTATGATGCTGTTCAGCATGCACCGCACCCTGCGCAGCATTGACCGCAAAATGCCCGAGCCGCCGCCGTTCGAGCAGCCGGCTCCCGCACCGCAGCCCGAGCCGCAGAATACACCGGAAAATCCGCTCCCGCCCGATCAGCCGTAACACAAGCCGCTGTTTCCGCTTGAAATTTGTTCAACGCAGATTGCAAAAACACGCAAGTCATGATAAAATAGATATACTATTACAGAATTTCGCGGCAGGACCAACCCATGTGCTGCCCTACAGAAAAGAGTATCTTAAAAAAGGAGGTCCGTGCATTGAAAATTCAGGAAAGCGCGGAAAACTACCTGGAAGCCATCCTGGTTCTGACGCAGAAAAATGGACAGGTGCGCTCGATCGACGTTGCGCACTACACCGGCTTTTCCAAGCCGAGCATCAGCCGTGCCGTTGGCCTGCTGCGCGATAACGGTTACGTTTCCATCGACCAGAACGGTCTGCTGGGACTGACCGAATCCGGCATGCAGATTGCCACCAGCATTTACGAGCGCCACACCGTGCTCACCGCGTTCCTCACCGCTCTCGGCGTGGACGCTGAGACCGCCGCTGAGGATGCGTGCCGCATCGAGCATGTGCTGAGCGAGGAAACCTTCGACAAGCTCAAGCAGCATGCGAAGGCATATATCGACGCACAGGGTAAATAAGACCCGTTGAAAATCCTGCCTTTTCAGGCAGGATTTTTTTATCAAATTTTATCGAACAAATTTTCGATAAAATCATTGCATTCAAATCGGCACCCTGTTATAATGGGTGTATCGAATCCGAATACACCGCCGCTCTGCGGCTTGCATATTTGTAACTTTTTCAGGAGGAAATGCTATCATGGCTACCAAAAAGCAGTTGGAACCGGTCGCTCCTGCGGCTGATAAGAAGAAAGCACTTGCCGCTGCGCTCGGTCAGATCGAAAAGCAGTTCGGCAAAGGCTCGGTCATGCGTCTGGGCGAAAACACCGGCATGAACATCGAACACATCCCGACTGGCTCGATCGGTCTGGATCTCGCGCTCGGCATCGGCGGTCTGCCGCGCGGCCGAATCATTGAGATCTACGGACCGGAATCCTCCGGTAAGACCACGGTTGCGCTGCACAGCGTTGCAGAGGCGCAGAAGCTGGGCGGCACGGCTGCGTTTATCGACGCCGAGCACGCGCTCGACCCGGTTTACGCCAAGGCACTCGGCGTTGACATTGACAGCCTGCTGGTCTCCCAGCCGGACACCGGTGAGCAGGGTCTGGACATTGCAGAAGCGCTTGTGCGCTCGGGCGCGATCGATATCGTCGTTATCGACTCGGTTGCCGCGCTGACGCCGCGCGCCGAAATCGAAGGCGAAATGGGCGATTCCTTTGTTGGTCTGCATGCCCGCATGATGAGTCAGGCGATGCGCAAGCTGGCCGGCTCGATTGCCAAGAGCCAGTGTGTAGCCATCTTTATCAACCAGCTGCGTGAGAAGGTCGGCGTCATTTACGGCAATCCGGAGGTCACCACCGGCGGCCGTGCGCTCAAGTTCTATGCGTCTGTCCGCATGGAGGTCCGCCGCGTGGAGCATCTGAAAAACGGCACCGAGCTGATCGGCAGCCACACCCGCGTAAAGGTTGTAAAAAACAAGGTCGCTCCCCCGTTCAAGCAGGCTGAGTTCGATATTATGTACGGCGAAGGCATTTCCCGCACGAGCGAGCTGGTCGATCTCGGCGTGGAATTCGGCATCCTCAACAAATCTGGCGCGTGGTTCTCCATGGGCGATACCCGTCTGGGTCAGGGCCGTGATGCTGCCAAGCAGTATTTCAAGGATCATCCGGACATCGCGGATGACGTACAGAAGCAGATCATGGAAAAGGTTGCCGAGGAGCGCAGCAAGCTAGCGCAGAGCCATGCGGCACGTCCTTCCGCTGCTGTGCCGACCGAGAAGGCCGAAAAGCCTGCGGATAAGGCACCGCGTCCGTCGTCCTCCAAGGCAGTCTCCATCGACGCGGACGATTTTGACGACCTCGACGAAGAATAATGAGCGAGGATAAATACCGCGCAGCCCTCGATATGGCGGCAAAACAGCTGTCTTACCGGGCGCTGAGTGCGAAAATGCTGCGCGACAAGCTGCTTGCCAAGGGGCACGATGAGGAAGCCGCCGATTACGCGCTTGCGTGGCTGACCGAACGCAGTCTGCTGAACGATACGCTGTTCGCGGAAAGCGTTGTACGCAGCTACACGCGCAAGGGCTACGGCGCGGCACGCATCCGGCAGGAGCTGACCCGCCGCGGCATAGACCGCGACACCGCAGAAGCGGCTATGCAGACCTTCTCTCCGGATGAGGCGCAAATGCTGGCTCTGCTCGAAAAACGCCTGCGCGGTGACGTTTCCGATCGCAAAGAGGTCGAAAAATCCGTTGCGGCACTCCAGCGTCGCGGTTTTGCATGGAATGATATCAAGCGCGCACTCGAAACCTACGGCAGTTCGCTGCCGGAGGAAGAATAATTTTTTATTCAAGGGTTTCTATCCTCAAGCGAATCTTTTCGCGCGATAGCGCGCATGAAATAGAATTTGCTGTGCAAATTTCAAAAAAGTCAGGGCATGTACCTGACTTTTTTGACTTATAGAGGGAGAAAGTTTCTGCACAGGAACTTTCGGACGACTCTGGAACGGCCCACGGTCCGTTCCTCTTGTCGGCAAAACGGTAGTTTTGCGACAGGGTCTTGCATGAATCCCGCGGTTGGAGTATCATAATAAGAGGAGAAAACTCTACCGGAAAGGAAGTATTTCCATGGAAACCAATAAAATTCCCGCCCGCGCAGATGTGCCCGAAAAGGACAAATGGGCGATTCAGGATCTGTTTGCGACCGACGATGACTGGCGTGCCGCGTTAGCGAAGGCCAAGGAGTTCATTCCGCGCATCACCGCATTCCGCGGCAGACTGGCCGAAAGCGGCGCTGCTCTGCTGTCTTTTTTCCGTCTGGATGATGAAATCAGCCTTGCATTTGACGCGCTCGTACACTACGCCCAGCGCCGCAGCGATGAGGACACCCGCGTAGCCGCCTATCAGGAGATGGTCAGCCAGGTGACGCGCTTCGCGGTCGAAATTCAGTCTGCCGCCGCGTTTGAGACCCCTGAGCTGCTCGCCATCAGCGATGAGGACATGAACCGTCTGTACGCCGAAGCACCCGAGCTGGAGCTGTACCGCCTGAACATCGACCGCATTCGCCGCCGCCGAGAGCATGTGCTGTCCGACAAGGAGGAGGCAATCCTCGCCGCTGCAGGCGAAATGGCCGCCAGCCCGGATGACATTTACTCCATGCTCAACGATGCCGACCTTAAATTCCCGGACGCAGTGGACAAGGACGGCATCGCGCATCCGGTCACGCACGGCACGTTCATCCCGCTGATGCAGTCCTACGACCGTGTACTGCGAAAGTCCGCGTTCGATTCGCTGTACTCGGTGTACGGCCAGTTCCGCAACACCTCGGCGGCAACGCTGTCCGCGCAGCTCAAGCAGCTGCTGTTTTTCGCGAACGTGAGAAAATATCCCTCGACACTGGATGCCGCGCTCGACGGCAACGAGGTGCCGACCGAGATTTACCGCAACCTGATCGATGCAGTACACCGCTCGTTTGCGCCCATGTACCGCTATGTTGCGCTGAGAAAGAAGCTGCTCGGCGTGGACGAGCTGCACATGTACGACCTGTATGTGCCGGTCGTGGACGGCGTGGAGATGAAATTCACGTTCGAGGAGGCCAAGGAAATCGCACTGAAGGCGCTCGCGCCGCTCGGTGAGGACTACCTGAACCTGCTCCGCGAGGGCTTCGATAACGGCTGGATCGACGTTTACGAGAACGAGGGCAAGCGCTCGGGCGCGTACTCGGCAGGCGCGCGCGTGCACCCGTATGTACTGCTCAACTTCAAGGGCACGCTCGACGATGTGTTCACGCTCGTGCATGAGATGGGCCACTCCATCCACTCGTACCTGTCCAACAAGACCCAGCCGACCGCGTATCAGGATTACGTTATCTTTGTTGCCGAGGTTGCATCCACCTGCAACGAGGCTCTGCTGATGGAGTACCTGCTGTCCGTCACGACCGATAAAAAGGAGCGCGCGTACCTCATCAACCACTTCCTCGAGCAATTCCGCGGCACGCTGTACCGTCAGACCATGTTCGCTGAGTTCGAACTGGCCGCCAACGAGATGACGCAGCGCGGCGAGGGCACGACCGCCGAAGCGCTCTGCGCGATGTACAAAAAGCTGAACGAGCAGTATTTCGGACCGGAAATGAACGTAGACGAAGAGATTTCGCTTGAATGGGCGCGTATTCCGCACTTCTACTACGATTACTACGTTTACCAGTACGCGACCGGCTACGCCGCTGCCATCGCACTGTCGCGCCGCATTCTGCGGGAGGGTGAACCGGCGGTGAAGGATTACCTCGGCTTCCTGTCCGGCGGCTGCTCCGCCGACCCGATCACGCTGCTGCGCGGCGCAGGCGTGGATATGGCAAGCCCGAAGCCGATCGAGGACGCAACAAAGCTGTTTGATGAAATGATCTCGGAGATGGAAAAGATTCTGAATTGAGAATTGAGGATGGAAAATGAAGAATGACGTTTCTTTTTGCATTTTTCATTGTCTGTAACACTCGATTAGAGCAAAGAAAAGGCACAGCCGATTGAAGTGACCTCAAAAAGTTAGACAAAAATTCAACGCAAAAATTGTTCAAGCAACCGAAAGGGCTTGCTGTCTGTGAATTGCAGGCGGCAGGCCCTTTAGCTTTGCCTTGATCCTGCGATTGTTGTAGTAGTCCAGATATTCAATGAGCTCCTGCTTGAAGTGTTCCATAGAGTGAAATTCCTGCAGATACAACAGCTTACTCGAGCCGGGGTGCGGATTTAAAAACCATCTATCAGGCCGCTGATGAGCAGAAGGCGCTGGCTGCCTTAGACCGTGTAATTGAAAAATGGACTCCGAAATACCCGAATTCCATGAAACGCTGGAAGGACAACTGAGATGCTGTTTCACCTATTTTTAAGTTCTCAGCCACCGTCAGAAAGGTCATTTACACGACAAATGCGATCGAAATCACTGAATTCCACCTATCGGAAGCTCAACTGGCAGAGAAGTGTATTTCCAAGCGATACCGCCCTGTTAAAAGCCCTGTATCTGGCCACTTTCGAGACTATGAAAAAATGGACTGCTACGATCCGAAACTGGACACAGGTTTACGGAGAACTGAGCATTATGTACGAAGGACGTTTACCTGAATAATTGGAAGGCCAGTCAAGAAGACAGGCGGGAAACCGCCTGCTCCTGACATGTCTGCATGCAGCTGTTATATATAAGACAAGGGCGACAAGCCTAATCCATAAGCTCATCGCCCTTAATTATCATAGAAGAATCTTATTTACAGAGTTTTTCTCACACACTCCAAAAGTTCTGTATCAAGCATCAAAAATGCACCTTCAAAACGAACCTATCGCCTCCGAGTTATAAAAAATCGATAATCAGCAGATTCTTAATTCTTAATAGTCCCAGCACACGCATTCCTGAACAATATGCTTCGCAATCTCGTTCTCCTTATGGATAACAGCTTTTCGATAATATTGATATAGTGCGTTCTCCTGAATTCTGTACTCTGCGATTCCCTTTTTCTCACATACTATAGCCACTTCTGCAATAAGTGCCGTTCCAACCGAAGCTATCATTTGATCCTTACATGATATTCCCACGCACACAATATCACTCTTCATATCAGACATAAGATCGTAAATTGCTTTCCGCTGTACATCAGTTGCTTTCTGCTCATTGGATCCAGTGATTGCATAAAATAACATCTCCGTCGTCATGCAGTAAACACCATGATCCAGAAATGAAAAAACGGCTTTCAGGAGTGTACGATGTTTAGCATTAAATCTGGTTATAGGCAACATACGCTCTGCAAATTCATCAAAAGTATCAAATTGGGGCATCTTTTGTATAACTTCTTCAGACAATTCCTTCAATGGGTCTTCCACGAATATGTTCATCATAATAACTACTCCTCTTGTCGTTAATATTCGATTTTAACGCAAAAGGATTTGCAAATTTCATTGCGATTTCTTAAAGCTGCGACTCCGAAAATGCATCCTGCTCCTGCTGAATCATCAGTTCAACGACCTGCAGGATGCGCTGCTGCGATGCAACCGGAAGATTTTCCAGCTTTTTTGAAAGCACTGAAGTCTGATAATCCGGCGAACTCGTCAAGACATCGCAGAACACAGCATCCGCCGGAACTCCAAGCGCATTCAGCAGTTGAACCAGCTTTTCGCACCGCGGAAACGTCATGCCGCGTTCAATCGTAGAGATATAATTGATGGTCACACCCATCTTCTTTGCAAACTCCTCTTGTGTCAGGCCAAGTTTTTCCCTGCACTGTTTAAAACGCTGTCCAATTCGCTTATCAATCATTTTTAATCCTCGTTTCTATTGTTCATCAGTAATACACAGAAATGCTTGGCCTTTTATTTCTTCTGTTCGAAGGAACTTAAAATCCCTCCAACTCGTGCATAGCGAAACAGTAAGTGTGCATTATGATGTAGAAATTCCGTGAAATATGCGGTTTCCTGTTCTGTAAAGCCATCGCACATCAACCATCGATAAGACGGCAGTTCACACCGTGCGGAATCAAAACCACCCATTTTCGGTCGCTCAAAATGGACCTGCACCGTCTCGCTGTTGCCTTCTCCCAATACCCGCGAATGCGTAACTAAGGTTTGATCTGCGAATTCCATATATTCATACATCATAAACCCTATATTCTCCTGTATATCGCTATACGTCTAATTCATCTGTTTTGCGTCATCCAGTTGACCACGCTTTATCCCTTGAGCGGCTCTGGACAGGTCTGCTGTACCCAGCGAAGAAAATCGTGCACTTTGGTGTCTTCTATTTTCAACTGCGTCTTACCCCCATTACAAAGCGGAAGTTTAGTGACAACACCGTTCAAACTCACCACAAACAAAAAATCATTTTGACGCGGATTTTCACAATTCCAGACTTCCGAAAAGATACCATACTGGACTAATCGGCCGTGTAAGTATACCATCAGGCCTGCAGACTTGCGATCGCCGCGATAAAATCGCCAGTTTTCTGGCATCGGGTTAATCTTTCCAAAAGTATACTGTGCATATACTTCGCTATCATGTTTTACGATATTTGCACGGTCATAGCCCACGTTTTGCTGTGCCCAAATCGGTGAAAGCGCCGTCAAATCAATGGCCTGTTTCTGACCAAGCAGCGGAGTCCATAGCAACTGAATACTGAGATGGCTGTCCTCCTCTTCCTGCTGTTCCTTCGGAAGCAACGGTGCATAAGTCACCCGCAGTATCTCAACGAGCATTGCAATCCGTTCTTCATCACTCTCCGTGCCTTCCAATCCGCGCTCAAAAACGCTGCGCGAGAGCATCGACGAAATAATTGTTCCCGATCTTCTCAGACTTTTCAGTTCTTTAGGATTGAGCGATTCAAACGCCATCTGCTCTGCATACGGTGCACCAATGTACGAGCACTCGCCATTGGTGGCTTTGGTGCGGATTTCCCACGAAAGATTTTCCGGATCAGCGTTAGCTAAAGCAACCTTCAGGCCCATTCCACATCTCTTGTAGGCCAACGCGCCTCGCAAAGCCCCAACACTAAAAATCTGATCAAAATCCTCCCTGGCCATTCCGTATCCATCGTCTGTGACTTCCAGTGAAAATTCATCAGTATCCGTCTGCACCAAATGTATAGTAATTCTTGTTGCAGCCGCTGCCCGAGCATTATCAATAAACTCGTTGATAATTTCTGCGAAGTTGAGTTGTTTCTTGCTTAACATGCTCCATACACCGCAGCATCGAGGCTTAAAAGTGTTTTCCATAGTTTTCCTCCCATTGTGTAATTTTCTATTCGCGGTTTTTCGGTTTTCAGGATTTATAAAAATCCTGAAAAGTGATAGAAAAGCAAAAAAGTATGCAGGTTTTAAGTCTACACACTTACAAAAATTACACACCAAGGAACAGAATATATCACTTCTTGAAAACTTGTGCAACCTATATTGCGGTCTTAAGCAAAAAAAGGTATACTGTTATTGCGGTGCGGATTTTATCCGTTGTGTAGGTGGTACTCTCACCTGCGCAGGCTGACAAGGGTGGCCGCCCTTGTCAGCTGCTGTTTTTGTCTTCTTAAATATTATACCATACATGGCATCATACCTAAAGGTAAAAATTCAACAGATATTGCATTTCACTATCGATACTTTTTGTATGATATCATACTCTTTATAAGGAGGTTCTATATGCCCACTTCAGAAGCTCGTAAACGCGCTTGTAAAAAATATGAACAAGAGAAAATCGACCGTATTCCGCTTCGTGTTCCCAGAGGGAAAAAAGCTCAGATACAGGAACGTGCAACATCGTTAAACGAATCGATAAATGCTTATATCAATCGCCTAATCAATGAAGATTTAGCCAAACCGGATACTTAAATAACGAGCTGATGCTATCGCATTGGCTCGTTATTTATCTATTCAGCTATATTCTCTATATAATTATCTCTCCTATCATAATCGCATTCACCCATCAATAGGGCCATACCTTTCACGCAAATCTTCCAACTTCGCTTTATCAAAATCCGGATTATCTTTCAAAATACCTGTCAATGATTCCGTTGCGCTGGCTGCAGGCGTATTTTTCTTATCCTTTGTAAGCCTCATCCAAAGACCTTCGCGTTCCAGTTTATCCCGACAGTATTTACGATTGATTTTATTCGTTTGTTTGCGCAATTTCCGAATACCTTTCGGAATATCTGTACAGCCGATGTTTTTCAGATACTCCTGTATCGTACCGATAGAGCCCAGTCTCATGCCACACCGGAACCCCTTAATATAGTCCAGTTTATTCTGCTCACTTTTCTCCGGTAGATCAATCAACGATGCCCGGATACCCAGATAGTAATCCACTGCTTTATGAAAGTCTGCTACCGTTTCCTGTGCAGTATGCCCCGCAAAGTAAATACTGCATTCTGCATCCATCAGGATACCGATAAAGGTTTTCGTCTCTTCATCATAGTCAACAACGCCTCGGCAGTCACGATATTCGATTACACGGTTCAGCTGTACGTCGTAACCAGTCTTGGAATCAGCAATACTATCAGATGCTCGGCAGGCCTGCTCCTGTACCTCTGGAATGCGACTGTTAAAAAGCAGTTCCAGCGCAGCCTTGCATGCCGGTACATACATCTTGCAATCCCAGTCCAGAAACTCACCGGTTATCTGCATAGAAATACCGTTGGGACCGCTTACCACCACCAGATTATAGTCATCGTCCAAATAGCAATCCGCATTCGGACACCATATTTCACGATTTCCATCGTATCGGATCAGCACACCATTCTCCAGTGCAAGCACCTGCACAATATCATTCTTGCTGTTGTATAATCTGATTTTCATAGATTATCCCTGCTTTTGCCTTATTTTCTTTAATTTACACCAGTATTTTCTCATCCGAGTTTTGCGCCTTCATAATTCGAAACGATTTTAATTACATTTATACATGGTATAATAAACCTCAACAAGCACTTTGTCAAGCATCATACAAACACATTTCTTCTTCAGTTATTTGTAAAAGTAAATTTCTGTTGGGTGTGGAATTTAACCTTACAAACGGGACTATGGAAATTAACCTTACAAATAAAACATTATCTCAGAACAGTAAAAAAGAGAAGACTGCAGCACCGCAATGCTGAACTGCACCCCATTTGTTAGACAGTATGATATACTATCTAACAAGTGGGGTGTTTTGCTATGCCAAAAGGAGTACCAAACAAACGATATACGCCAGAATTCAAAAAACTGGTGATTAAAACCATGCAGGAAAAGAAATTGAGTTACAGCGAAACCTGCCGTAGATTTGAGGTAAACAGCAGAGATCGAATCAAATCATGGGAGCGAATCTACCTGGAGGAAGGGCCGGAAGGCTTTGCCGTTGAACGGCGCGGCCGCAGCAGTAAGGGCCGTCCGCCAAAGCGGCTGCCGAAGGAGGTAACGGAAGATCTGCTGGCAGAGGTTCAGCGGCTGCGTGCGGAGGTAGACTACCTAAAAAATTTGCAAGCCTTGGTTTTGGAAGACGAGCGACGCCAGCACAAAAAACGCTGGTAGTTCAAAAGCTAAGGCAAAAACACGCACTCAGTATACTGCTCTCAATCGCTCAACTGCCCCGTGCAACTTTCTACTATCATTTGAAGCAGATGCAGAGAGAAGACAAATATGCATCTGTTAAGCCTGCAAATAAAAAGTCAAGCCCTCAAGCGGACTTGACAAAAGAAAATATCGCAGGCAGCGGGCGGAGAAAAGCACAACACCAAAAGGCCGCCGCGAATACGCCGACCTGCAGAGCCTGATTACAGCTGTTTATTTCGTGTGATGCAAGCCTGTGGAATCCATATCTACAGGCGGCAGATCTTCCAATGCAGCGAAGTATGCCATCCTACCTCGCACCTTCGGCACATCAATATGAGCCATGTCGTTCACCTCCAATTTTTCATTTTGCGTAAGTTTGCGATACACCACTCTTGCCGTCTTGTTAATACGTTATGCGAAAGTTTTTACGCGAAACGCAATTTTTGCTTGCACAACGTATTTGCCTGTGATATAGTTAACTTATCATAAGAGGGAGGTACTCATTATGGGAAATATATCATCTGTCTTGAAAGCAAAGCGCAAAGAATTAGGACTTACACTCGCACAGATTGCCGAAAAAATCGGCGTAACCGAAGCTACTGTGCAGCGTTGGGAAAGTGGAAATATTAAATCGTTACGGCATGAACGCATTGCCAAACTGGCTGACATTCTCGGCGTTACTCCTGCTGTATTGATGGGCTGGGACGAACCCACCGCACCAACTCTCCCCTCCCCCACCATCACCGAGGACACAGTGACATTTCCGGTCATCACCAGCGTAGCGGCGCACTACGACAGCGTATCCATCGACGAGAGTGCGGCCGGCGAGAAGATCGAAGTGCCGCGCGCCTACCTCAAAGGCCGGAAAGCCGAGGACTTCTGTGCTATGCGCGTGCGCGGCGACAGTATGTATCCGGCGTTCCAGAACGGCGACATCGTGCTGGTACTGCGTCAGTCCACCATGAACCACTCCGGCGAGATCGGCGTGATCAGCTACGGCGATGACGAAATGACCATCAAACGCATCAACTATGTGGACGGCGAAGACTGGCTCAAGCTTGTGCCGCTCAATCCCGCGTACCCGCCCCGCCGCATTGAAGGCGTAGACCTCGAAAGCTGCCATATCATCGGCATCCCGCAGGTGCTGATACGGGAATATTAAGAAAAGGAGCTATCCCGCATGAATGACCTGAAACCTGCTCTTGCACAGCTTGCGAAGGACTGCGGTGCACGCAAACTCGTCCTGTTCGGCTCCCGCGCACGCGGCGATAACCGTCCGCGCAGTGATATTGACCTTGCGGTGTTCGGTATGCCGGAGGAGCAGCAGACGCGGTTCTGGTGCGGCATGGACGACCTGCCGACCCTGCTGAAATACGACGTTGTGTTTGTCGATGACTACACCTCGCCCGAGTTGCTTGCTGAAATTGACCGAGATGGAGTGATACTGTATGAAAACCAAACGCGATAACTTTGTAAATGCTGCACATCGACTGGCGGAGGCGGTAACGGACTATCAGAACATCCGAAACGACACCGTCCGCGACGGCATGATCCAGCGGTTTGAATTTACCTTTGAGCTGGGCTGGAAGGCACTCAAGGAATATATGCTCGAAGCTGGCATGCAGAATACCCTGCAATTCCCAAAGCAAGTGCTGCGTGAGGCGTACGCCGCCGAGCTGATCGACGATGAAAGCGTCTGGCTGGATATGCTGAATGCCCGCAACCAGACTTCGCATATCTACGATGACCATACTGCCGCTGTTATCGCAGCAAAAATCCAGAACGCCTATCTGCCCGAGTTGCAAAAGCTCGCCGCGCGGTGGGAGAAATAAAAAATCCCGCCCCGGTGCTACCAACACCAGAGCGGGACATGAGGTACTGATAAACTTCCACATCCATCAGTACCTCTATTTTACCATTTTTTTACGGTAAGAAAGGGGTTATTTTTTTGCTAAGAAAAAAGCCGAGGAGTACCGCGTAGCCTCCGAGGTGTCGGCTCGTACCGGTGAAGCCTTTGTGCCCTCCACCTACAAGCAGCCGTTCGTTGACGTCAACACCTATGAGCTGACCTATGTCAGTCTGGTCGAGGGTCATCTGATCCCCTATTTCGGGGCGGCGCGGTTGAGCGATATTCGTCCGGCGGACATACAGGCGTACTTCGCCACAAAGACGGAATATTCGGAGAGCCGGCTGAAGAAATGAACTGCACCCCATTTGTTAGACAGTATGATATACTGTCTAACAAATGGGGTGCAGTTATTATGTCAAAAGGAAAACCCAACAAACGATACACGCCGGAATTTAAGAAGGTGGTCGTGGAAACCATGATAGAAGAAAGGTTGAGTCACAGCGAAACCTGCCGTAGATTTGAGGTAAACAGCAGAGATCAGATCAAATCATAGGAGCGAATCCATCTGGAAGAAGGGCCGGAAGGCTTGTCGGTTGAGCGACGGGGCCTCAGCAGCACTGGTCGGCCAAAGAAGCTGCCGAAGGATGTAGAAGAAGATCTGCTGGCCGAAGTGCAGCGACTGCGTGCGGAGAACGATTACCTAAAAAACTTGCAAGCCTTGGTTTTGGAAGACGAGCGACGCCAGCGCAGAAAACGCAGGTAGTTCAAAAGCTGAGGCAAAGACATTCTCTGGATATTCTTCTCTCAATCGCTCAACTGCCCCGTGCAACTTTCTACTATCATTTGAAGCAGATGCAGAAAGATGACAAATACGCATCTGTTAAGGAAGAAATCGCAGCAATTTAATTCTCTCTGAACCCCAAGACTGTCCAGCGGCTTATGAAGGAGCTGGGCTTAGTTTGTCGTGTCAGGATGAAAAAATATCGCTCCTACAAGGGAGAAGTGGGCAAAATCGCACCAAATCTGCTGAATCGAGATTTTCATGCGGACAAGCCAAACCAGAAGTGGGTCGATGTGACAGAGTTCAGTTTGTTTGGGGAGAAGCTGTATCTGTCCCCAATTCTCGATCTGCACAGCAGCGATCTGGTCAGCTATACCATATCGGATCGCCCTGTGCTCAGCATGGTGACAAACATGCTGAACGAGGCATTTGCAAAAATTCCAGACGGAACAAACCTCATTCTCCATTTTTCTTTGGGTTGCCCAAAAGTGAGCTGCTGTATTTGCAGGAGTTCCGCTCCATGGAGCACTTCAAACAGGAACTCGTTGCATATCTGGATTACTACAACATCCGCAGAATCAAGGCAAAACTGAAGGGCTTGCCGCCTGCAATTCACAGACAGCAAGCCCTTTCGGCTGCTTGAACAATTTTTACTTCAAAATATTGTCTAACTTTTTGGGGTCACTTCATGCCGCATGTCTTCTCTTCATAACTGGTTTTTCTGTCGTCCGCCGACATACAGTTCCATCTGATCAAAGACCATTCTACTGCATCGCTATCGGGTTTTTCCGTTGCCCGCCAACATTCCGGCCCAAAGTCCGGCATCAATTTCGGATTTTAGGTGCCAGCCGCACCAGAGGGATGACGCCCTCTGTCCATTTTCATTATATGCATTTCCAGTGGAAAAGTCAACGAAACGTGTGAAGAAAGAGCTGTCTACTTGCGCAGTTAACTCTTTTTGCTGCATCATAACTCTTTTCAAGTTAAGATACAATATTAGAGTTAAGATCCGTCGCAGACCTACATCTCCACTACCGCTTCTCAGCTAAGCTACTGATAGCGCTGCGCTTATGCACTTTATAAAACGAAATTTCAAAAGAGAATTCTCAAAACTGGTTGATTAAAAACCATATATCGAATATACTATAAATAGGAAAGCAGGCGACATCCTGCTGGTGCGGCTGACACCTTAAATCCGATAGAGAATCCGGGTGTATAGACCGGAGGGTTGGCAGGCAACGATAAAACCTGATTGTGATTCCAGACGTATGGGCTGGAGTGTTGGCGGACAACGATAAAATCAGTCATAAGGGGGAGACGCACAGCATCGCGGTGTTGTAGTCTCCCTTTTAATTTATATGGAGTCAACATCAACCGAATATTTAAAAAGGTTGCGAAATTAGTTGATATTACGGTATGAAGGATTGTCTAACTTTTTTGGGGGGCACTTCAATATTCTATTCGCGCGGGAATAAATTCAAAAAACTTCTATTGTCATTATACCTATTGCACAAACGAAAACCAGCAAATCCCACTCTCATTTTATCCCCGTTGGGGTACAATTGGGGCCAGAGCGCCTATCTTCGTTCCTTTAAACCCTTTAAAAAGCACAAAAACCCGTTGATTTCTTACGAAATCAACGGTTAAACATAGTTGCAGGGATAGGACTTAAACCTGTAGCCTCCGGGTTATGAGTGATTGCAAATATATTGCAGCCGTCCGGAGCACGATATAGTGTATATGCAATCGCATTGTACACGCTATATGTCGTATGTGCTGTTGTCTGTCAGATACTATATCTATACTGTAAAGAGCAATAAAGAACAATATCCGCGCGGCTATAATCAGCTCTTTCCCTGGCAGCAGATGGCTTGACAGCGCCATGCAAAACAGGTATACTAAAGGCAATATAAAAGGCACTGTCCACAGACGGTTAGCCCTTTAAGAAAATCGTATCAAGAAATGACCGCTTTACTTGTCAGGGAAAGGCGGCCATTTCGCATATATAGTGAGTATGTAGAGCAAAACTGCTGTGCATACAAAGAAACGCAAAAGTTTCTTGCCCATGCGCAACACCCCCTTTACAAGGGAGTGACTAACCGCCTGCTATCTGGAACAGTGCCTTGCTACGAGCATAACAAAATTCGACACAAACAGCAATAGTAAAAGGACGCTTCAAGCATCCTTTTTTACTGTGCAAGCGGGTGCAGCAGGTCTTGCTGCATATTGCGAAGCTAAACGGCCGAGTTTGCGGAGCAAACCGGCCGCATTCCGTTTTTGAACAGCCGATTTGCTACCTGCCTATGTAATTCAATCCTTATAATGATAGTAGCCATCCCAGGGATGGTGAATACATCATTTTAATTTCTGAAGAAGAAAATGTTAAATCGCTTAACTCAATTGATGTAATTTTTCACAAAAATCAGAGAGTTAGACAAGCTTGGAAGTCCTATATGGATGAAGCAGACAAACCTTCTTCAAACCCACAACAACTTAATGATAGATACATAAAATTGCTTGAAGAGATGGCGCTTATCTGTGGATATAAAGATATACGGTGGAATAATCTCAAGCGGTATTACTATCCAAGTGGCCTTTCAAATCGAAAAAATGATGATGAAATTTTGAAAAGCTGCAAATTAAGACCGCAGAAAAGACCGCGTCCGATGCGGTTGTCCAACAAAATACTCCTCAAAATGAACAGTTCGCTAACCAAATGATGCTTCAGCTATTGCCTAAGCTAATCGAAAATCCAGATAGCTTTAGCAAACTAATAAAGCTTGCAGATAAAGCAAAAAAGTAATTACAGAGGGAAAAATCGGCAAGTTTCTGGTAAAACTTGCCGATTTCAATTTTATTCGGTTGTTTTTTCACGTAGTAGGTCTTTGAACAAGGCACTCATGTAATCGCTGCGGCCATACAGAACACGATCAATGTAGACATCGCTGTCTTGCACACGGTAAAACACCATATAATTGCCGCTGACAAGAAAACGATAGTCCGTACCGACGTCTGCAATAGAGGATAATGGGGTTCCCATCTCTGCGAAGTTTTTCAACTGATCAACCGCATCCATAATGCGATCGACCACATGCTCCGCAGCAGAACGGTTTTGAAGCTCCGATACGATATAATCCCAAATATCATCCAAATCACGGCGGGACTCGGGCGAATAATGAATTTTATTCTTCATTCGCTTTTGCGCGGAAGTGCGCCCTCATATCGTCCGTTGTCAGCCAGCCTTCCGTTTCGCCAGAGTGACGGCCCTTTGCAAGCTCGTTCATCAGGCGGATCGTTGCCTGTGTTTTCTCATAGTCCTGCATATCCACGATGACGTACCGTCCGCGCCCATTCTTCGTCAAAAAGACAGGAGCGCCCACATCCACATCACGCAGTACCTCGCTGTAATTTCGCAGGTCAGAAATGGGTTTAATATTCGGCATATCTATCCGCTCCTTTCAAACATAGCATATCCCATTCTGCTGTAAAATTCAACAGCAAGTTTGCAGCACTCGCATATTTAGAATAAATACCTCTAGCCAACTGCTAGCAAGCCCTTTCGGCTGCTTGAACAATTTTTGCGTTGAATTTTTGTCTAACTTTTTTGGGACACTTCAATTTCTGTCCTCACTGATTAAAATAATTCCTTATTTTTATTATATCTGTTTTAGTTTTACCCTATCGCGAATAGAACTCACTTTCTGCCACTCTGACCACAAAGTCATACTCCGTTGGGGTTGCTTTAGAAGGAGCAATATTATAGCGTTTGAAAACCTTTCTCAAATAAGCAAAATGGTCCTTATCTTCTTGGGTCAGCGGAGCAACCCAGCCGGTTTCATCTGCATGCCTCTCCACCTAACGGAGATATTCAAGTCGCTTCTGATTCATCATTAGGTACCTTTTTATTATAAAAAACTAGGACGCCGTCGCAACGCCGCCCCGTACAAAAACTATAAATCGTTTTTTGATGCTGCAACTATTATATATACTCTCAGTCTGAAAATCAATCCTCATTCTCCAACTTTTTAGAAGATGTGGTATGATTGATTCTTATAAAGTCTGACGGATTAGACTTTTCTAATTTGACTGAATGATATTCTGAAATTTGACCGATTGAAATTGTAAAATCCGACTAAATGGCCTGCAATAGCAGCAAGATGCATAAACCGCCCATACAGCGGCGCCTGCACGGACTTTCAGCGACATCTTGCCGGAGAAATAGCGCCACCTCGCCGGAACGCAGCGACAACCTTTTGAATTCACGATATCTATGCAAAAGCCTGCGACGACATGAAAACAGAGAACTGGCTGAACTGTCATGCTCATGCTTTCAATTATTTCGGCGGCGTGAGCAAAGCTGCTCATCTGGTACAATGGGATAAGAACAACTTTTAGGAGAGATTCGTATAAGCTGTTTCCTAAAATATGAGCCATATTATGTAAGATAGCCGGTACAGTAGAAGCCGTTCTCGAATGAGGACGGCTTCTCTGGTTCACTTTTCGTAGGGGATACGGAAATAGTCAAGATAGGCTTTGTACTTATCCGGTGCGGTTAAGCAGGTATCCGTAAGATATCCCTTTTCATTATACCATTCCTTGAGACCGCGATAATAAAACAGCTTGAGGTTTTCTTCTATGATAAACGGAACGATGTTGTATTTGAGACATTCCTTGAACATGATAAGCCGTCCAACGCGGCCGTTGCCGTCTTGAAATGGGTGGATACGCTCAAAGCGCACGTGAAAATCCAGAATATCGTCCAGTGTCTTTTTAGGAACGGCATTATAGTCAGATAGCAGAGCTTTCATTCTATCGGCAACTTCTTCTGGAAGTGAGGTCTGCATACCGCCGACCTCATTTGGCAAGCGCTTATACTCGCCAACGGCGAACCAGTCCTTATGGGAATCGCTAGTGCTGGTTTTCAGAATATGGTGCAGTTTTTTGATGAAATGCTCGCTTAGCGTGCTTGCTGCATGATCGATGATTAGATCAATGCAACGGAAGTGATTCGAGGTTTCAATCACATCGTCCACATTCAGCACCTCGTTTTCTACACCGATGGTGTTGGTTTCAAAAATATAACGTGTCTGGTCGTGCGTCAGGCGGTTGCCCTCGATGTGGTTAGAGTTGTAGGTCAGGTCGATTTGGGTTTTGTGATAGATGCCTCCAGCATACTTGGTTCGTTTTTCTTCCTGCAGAATGGAAAGCAATGTTTTGACAGGCGTTTTTTTGCCGTTACTGCGAGCAGGCTTTTCCGCATTCTCGGGAATGTGCCATGTTTTGCCGATCAGCACAGCACCCGGAATACGTTCCTGTGCACAGTAATTTCGCACACTTCGTTCGGAAATATTCCACTTTTTCGCTGTTTCTGCAACAGAAAGATAGTTCATATGCTCACCTCCGAGCAGGATAGCTGTATTTACAGTATACCATATCATCGGCAAAAAATATACAGAAGTGCGGAGGAAATCGGATTGTTTTTTGCCGATGCATAAGTCAAAAGCCGTTCTCGAATGAGTACGGCTTTTTCATTACCCGAAAAAGGAGAAGATGTCGCTCTATTGCGTGAAAGCGTCGCTGAAACTCCGTGCAGATGCCGCTCTCACTCCGATTTATGTACAAGATATTGCGTATTTAGCATAGTGATTTTTCTTGTGTCGCGCTCAAAAGCGTGGTATTCTGAGAGAAAAGTAATATGCAGCGGATATTCTCCCTATCCGTTGAGAAGGAATACAGAATGAAGATCACCTATGCAGAAGAAAAAGACATTGCTGCCATCGCCACGGCAGAAGCCGCCTGCTTTCCACCTACCGAAGCGGCAACCGAGCAGGAATTTGTCGAGCGGATTAAGTACTACGGCAATCACTTCTGGCTGCTGTACGACGCCGACAAGCTGATCGCGTTTGTCGATGGGTTTGTCACGGACGAGCCGGATTTGACCGATGCAATGTACGAAAACGCCTGTATGCACAACGAAAACGGTGCATGGCAGATGATTTTCGGTGTCAATACCCTGCCGGAGTACCGCAAACGCGGCCATGCCTGTGAGTTGATTCGCCGTGCCATCGCCGATGCCAGACAGCAGGGCCGCAAGGGACTTGTGCTGACCTGCAAGGAGCGGCTCATTGCGTACTACGCAAAATTCGGCTTTGTCGACGAAGGCGTGTCCGAGAAATCCACGCACGGAAATGTCCGGTGGCATCAGATGCGGCTGACGTTTTGAGAAGTTAGAGGCACGAAACCGCTGCTTTTTGACGGCAATCACATAACATAATATCTACTATTCCGCAAGGCGTACGCTTCTTACCCCAAGAAGCAATCCCCAAAGCAAAAGGTTTATGATCCTTTGCTTTGGGGATTGTTCTGTCCCCCGCTTATGCGGGGATAATTTGCCGATTTTCAAATCTAAGCGCTTACATCAAATTGGGGTGACCCCCGCAAATGCGGGGAAGAATTGTAAGACACTTTGCGTGTCTTCCATTCCTTTTTCGAGAGTTACTAATATTTTAAGTAATACCCAAATCGGCGTCTATTAAGCGTTTTGACGGCGATATCGGCACATTCCTCAGCTGACAATTCTGTCAGCTCTGCAATTTCTTGAAAGGACAAACCGTCATAACGAGCCTGCAAAATAACATATTCAAGCTCAACCCATTCAAGAGCTTCCTTCCAAGGCACGCCAGGTTTATAGGGCTCCTTAGGCTCCTTTGGACGACAGTTGTAGCATATACCATCCCGTGCAGGAGTACGTCTTTTCCCACAGATAATGCAAATCTGTGCAGAATTAACCCTTTTCTTGTCCCGGCACCATTCACACAATCGATCCTCAGAATTTGTGAGGTGTTCCTTACAGTCTTTACATACATATTTATATTCTCTCATATTGATTCTCCTCATATATTTCCGCAGCATTTACTCATCCACATTCTGCGATGTGCTTGCGGCGACGGTGCACACGCTTTGCGGCTTCAGGTACTTTCTCTTCAGCGCTTTTCGGTGCAAATAATCGGGTATTCTGCCATGCGTGTGTAACTGCTCCGACCGGTGCGACAGCCGCCATTGCTTTTCGCATCGAAGCATCGCGCGGGTGAACGTAGTAGTGCGTGGTCGTGGTTACATCCGCGTGTCCCAGTAGACCCGCAACCGTTGCAACATCGATCCCCTGCTCGATCGCACGGGTGGCAAATGTATGCCGAATGTCGTGAAAACGAACGTGCGGCAGGCCAAGACCATCCAGTACATCGCCCCAGTAACTGCTCAGATGGTCCGGATCCATTACACCACCGACTGTATTATAAATGATGAAATCATCAGCATTCGGCATGCGCTTAAAAAGAGACTCGAACCGCTGATACTGTACGGTAAGCAAACCCTGCAGTACTTCCGGCAGATACAGATCTCGCTCAGAAGCATCGCTTTTCGCAGAGCTGAAGATAAGTTTCGTCCGCTTGCCGTACTCTGCCTCAGGATCAACCATCACCCGGCGTACTGTTTGTGTAATGTGCAGCGTGCCGCTCATCGCGTCGTAATTACCCCAACGTGCAGCACAGACTTCACCCAGACGCATACCGCTGTACAATGCTAAGATAATACCTGCATTATTAAGCGACAGATCAGAAAACAGCCACTTTTCGAGCACTTTTTGATCGCTATCACTCATAATATTGTGTTTCTTCGAGCGGCAATGCGTATATACGGTCGCAGCAACCGGATTTGCGGGCATCATACCGTCCGCAACAGCACGCTTACAGCAAACATCCAGCACAACGCGCATATTTTTGATGCTTTTTGCGCTCAGCGCGCCGCCGGTCCGCAGATTGCCATGCAGGGATTCCTCGTTGAGAAAGTGCTGTACCACGGCAGTAGTCAGACTTTTCAAGGGCATATCACCTAATTTCGGCAGGATATGTTTGTGCAGGTTATCATAGTAGTGCTCGTAGCCGCTCGGCTTGGCTACCGGCTTAACGTAAACCTCCAGCCACTGCTGCGACCATTCCCGTAAAGTTATACCCATGACCTCGCCTCCTTGCTCGGGAAAATAAAATCTCCCATGCGCGGTGCGTGGTGGTGCTGATCGATGTACTGTGTGTACCGAATCTGTACCTGCTTGCTCTGGCTGTCCGTCAAACGGATTTGTCTGCCGTTCGGAAAGGTCAGCCGCTGACACTCGAACTCGTAGTCTTTCCAGTGCAGCCTTTGCATATCTGCGAAGGAATACTTCTTCATCGTAATTTCGCCTCTTTCTATATGTGATTTTGAGCGAAAATAAAACCGTGCAGGCAATATAGAGCCTACACGGTGTCAAAATCACACAGCAGAAAGAAGTATAAATATATCACTAACAAATGTCTTGTGCAACCCTTAAAAAAAGGGTATACTAATACTGCGGTGCGGAGTTTTCCGTTGTGTAGGTGGTTGTGTCACCTGCGCAGGTACTTGGAAGTTGGCGCTTCCAAGTACTGCCGTTTTTTATTTTCTGATAAGATTATACAGTATAAGTTGCACTTGTACAATATGCATTATATCCAAAATTTAGTGCTACTTATACAGCAAATTTACTATATTTTTCATAGTAAATCTTTAGTATGATATTTTGGGGGTGAAGAAATGCCGGCAACCGAAGCACAAATGCGAGCAACTGCAAAATGGCAAAAAGAAAAGACAGACGAAGTCCGCTTTCGTGTCCCCAAGGGCGAGCGTATTGTGATTCAAGCACACGCAAAAGCGCAAGGTGAAACCACCACGGCTTTCATCAAGCGCGCCATCCGAGAGGCTATGGAGCGGGATAATGCTGCAAAGTAAATAAATCTCTTAAAAATCAAAACACTTTCTCTTAAAAGTTCTTTATGACGTATGATTCGTTTCTCAAAGAATTAGTGAGGGGCCCCGAAACCTGCACTTTTTTCAGCAGTGCACCTTCTACGTCCTTGCCGTTACACATACCGTAGACATATTAAATCATATAGATATTTCAAAATCTCAATGGCATTTGTTCAATAATTATGTTATACTGTGTACACTTAAAATTTTTAAGGCTGTGGCTCCCCTGCTTTTAAGTTGCGTTAGAGAGATGGGAGTGCTTAGATCTCCTTACCCACGAAGGACCTGTACGTTTAGATACAGGTCCTTTATCATACCATAAAATATCTAATGCTCCGGTGCTTTACTTTTACCTACATATTTATATATACTGTTGGCGAACACTAAATTTGTCAAAAAAATTTATTTCTTTTCGTATTTGCTTATACTAATTTACTTTTTATGTTTTATTTTGGAACACATTTCTTGCCTCTATTTTCCTATATAAAGTTATAAATACACTATATTTTCGATTTTTTATTACCCTTTTCTCATATATTAGTTTTTTTATATGCCATCTCAAAAAGGTTCTCGCACTGGTGCTGGCGTTCGCTTGCGCATTCACCATGTTCGCCGGTGCAGCGTTCACGGATCAGGCCGACATCAAGGTTGACGCTGACGCCGTGGACACTCTGGTATCGCTGGGCATTGTAGAGGGCTTCGAAGACGGCTCTTTCCAGCCGAACGCTACCGTAACTCGTGCGCAGATGGCGAAGATGATCTACGTTCTGCGTACTGGCAAGTCTGACGCTTCTGCGTACAACGACGACAAGACTTCCTTCACCGATATTGGCTCTCACTGGGCACGCGGCTACATCAAGTACTGCCAGTCCCTGGGCATTATCGCTGGTAAGTCCAACACCATCTTTGCTCCGAATGCAACTGTAACTGCACAGGAAGCTGCAAAGATGCTGCTCGTAACCCTCGGCTACAACGCTGAGAAGGCTGGTCTGGTAGGCGCAGGCTGGGCATCCAAGACCAACGCACTGGCAGACGAGAACGGCCTGCTGGAGGACGTTAACACTTCCTTCACCGGTCCGTGTCCGCGTCAGTACGCTGCACAGCTGATCTACAACGCAATCGATACTCCGACCGTTGTATGGCGTGACGATGCTTACACCAACACCAACTACAGCGACGACGACAACAAGACCATCGGTCAGAAGTACATGGGTCTGGACGAGAACGACGAAGGCGTTCTGACTTCTGTTAAGAAGGAAGACGGCAAGGATACTTACCGCATCCAGATCGAAGGCGTAGGCGCCCTGACCAAGGTTTCTAAGGATTACTCCAATCTGCTGGGTGAGACTGTTAAGGTTCTGTACAAGGATACCGACAAGGTTTATGGCGTATTCTCTACCTCTGACAACACCGTTGTTACTGCTCTGGTAGACGATGTTGATGACATCGACAAGACCGAGGGCAAGGTAAAGATCAACGGTACTACCTACAAGGTTGACCGCGGTGAGCATAACAACAAGCTGGCTGCTCAACTGCCGGTATACGTTACCCCGGACAAGGATCTGTTCACCGAGGCTGCAACCCTGGCTGATCTGGCTGAGAATTTCCCGTACTTCACCGCTAAGTTTGTTGACTTCAACGACGATGACAAGCTGGATTACGCTATCGTAACCCCGTTTGTTCCGGCTCAGATCGATAACCTGTCCACCACCAGCATCACCGTTTCTGCTCTGGATCTGGCTTCTGGTTACGGCACTGGCCTGAACATGACTGCTACTGCTCCGAAGCTGGAGGACGTTGACCTGTATGAAGGTGCTGCTGAGGACGATTACGTTGCAGTAGTAAACGCTGACTACACTGTAACCGGCAACACCGCTATTACTGAGATGGGCACTGTTTCCGGTAAGGTTTCTGCTATCCGAAACGGCGGTTCTGATGCCAAGATTGACAGCACCTGGTACACCATCGTTGCTGATGACACTGTAGATAACAACGACGAGTACGATTTTGCTGCTATTGGCAAGTTTGTATTTGCTCTGGACGCTACCTCTACTTCTGTTTCCGCTTCCAACATCCTGTATGTAGGCGACATTGCTCGCAAGGAAAGCGGTGTTAAGAAGGGCGTTGAGGCTGATGTTTACTTCGCAGACGGCACCTCCAAGACTGTAACTCTGACCAAGATCGACGGTGACAAGTTCTATGAGAATGGTGCTTGGAACACTGATTACGATACTGATGCTGAAGTTGCAGCTCTGAAGGGTCAGCTGTTCAAGTTTACCAAGAAGAGCGACACCGAGTACGAGATCAAGGCTCTGACTCAGGGAAGCTACGATAAGATGATTACCAATCAGTCTGGTTCCATTGACGAAGGCAAGTTCACTGCTTCTCCGGCGGATTCTTCTAAGAACTTCCGCATGGCAGACGATGCTGTTGTATTCGTAACCAAGGATAACGGCGATGTTTCTGTTAAGACTGGTAAGTCTGTTAACAACTGGAACTCCGCAACCAACGTTACCAAGACTTCTGCACTGACCAAGAAGACCAGCGGCTATCAGTACGCTAAGATCGCTTGCCTGACTCTGGATAGCGACATTCCGAGCAGCTCTGATTACCTGTACGGCTATGTTGTATCCAAGGTTGACGAGATCGACAATGACGGCGTTAAGTATCAGTTCACCATCTGGAACGGTGAGAAGGAAGTAGTTCTGACCACCGAGGATGAAGGCGACGATGATGGTCATACCATCGCTAAGGGCTCCTTCATTGCTTACTCCATGGACGGCGATCTGGCTGACATCGAGCTGACTGTTCAGAACGTAAAGGACAATGCAGCAGCTATCACTGCTTACGATGATGACACCATCACCTTCAGCAATAAGGCTGAAACTGATTTTGCTGACGAGTACGTTGTAATCGGCGTTAACACCGAGGACAAGGAAGGCGTTGCAGGCGTTAAGCTGGCAACTGCTAAGGAAGTAACCAAGGGTTCTGGTAACTACTGGAAGAACGCTGTTTACTTCGTTGACGGCGGCGAGATCGCAGCTGTATTCGTTGATACGCAGGGTAAGATGTACGATGATGACGTTGCCAACGACTTCATCCACACCTGATACTGATATCACGAATTGCATTGATTAACTTGCTTAGTTAGTGCGAACACCCCCGACTTTGTCGGGGGTGTTTTTTGTCCTTTACTGCGGTATAATGAGATATATCCCGCGAAAAGGAGACATAATATGAGAGATCAATTCATCAATTTGGTAATCGGTATTCTGGGGGGTATTATCAGCGGCGTTATGGTTACGCTGTACTATCGCCGTATGGATGAGAAACGAGATTTATTGCGATATTTTGATAATTTTCAAGCGTATATTCGACAGTTTATAGCTTCTCACACTATTGAAGAAATGGAAGATTTCTCAGAAAGAATTTTACCTCCTAAACAATTCGATTGGATCAAACCGTCGGAGCAAGAAAACAAAATTATAAGTGATGCAATATTGAAAATCACAGAAATCAGTGATTTATTGGGAAAACGTAAACTGGAATTACAAAGTATTGCGGAGGGCTGCGGTGATAGAAGTGAAGTGGATTGCGAAGCTGAATATTGGTATAAAATCACTAACATTCGTATAGAATTATTCGGCATGATACATGACATCAACAGCCTTGGAAATCCAAAGTATCGCAAATATTATGAGAGTTTTTTGGAAGAACAAGAAGAAAAGCAATCAGAAGAGTAAAAAACACCTCCGACTTTCGTCGGAGGTGTTCCTGTTCACTTAGAAACTTAGTCGGTTAGAACTAAATTACTGTGCAGTGAAAGTAGAGCTGCCCGGGCACTTAACAGTGAACTTCTTAGCAGAGCCGTTGGTTGCTACGATAGTGATAGAACCATCGGAAGAAGAAGAACCTGCAACAGCACCAGTAGCGGTGGTCTGAACATTCTTCAGATCGCTAATCAGGTTAGCAATCGTGGTGCCAGAAGCGGAAGGCTTCAGGGTGATAACATCGCCATTGATAGAATCAATGTAGGAGGTCGTGCCCTTCAGCTCCAGATCGCCGGTGGTGTTCAGCTCGTTAGCTACGTCGATAACGATCAGGTCCAGAGTGTTGTCAGCGTTCTTAACGATCCAAGCGTTGGATACATAGTAGCCAGCTACTGCAGACTCGTTAGCTTCAACGTCGGTCAGGTCGATTGCCTGAGCGCCCTTCTTGCCATCGATGTAGATAACAGTGGTGTCGCTGTTAACCTTGAAGGTCTGAGAAGAACCGTTGGTGTTAGCTGCCAGAACGTCAACCAGGATGTCGCTGCCAGACTTCTCAGCGCCCAGAACTGCTACTTCAGCGCTGTTAGCCAGAGTCGGGATCTGAGTAACATTCTTGATAACGGTGTAGGTTACGTCGCCAACAGTCTCAGTGTCGTCGGTGTCGTACTTGAACGCATTGCCCTTGCGGTAAGCGCCGGTGTTGGTGCCCTTTACCAGGAAGGTAGTGTTCTCGGTAGCGCCCTCGGTCCAGGTCTTCAGAGCAACGTAGTTGGTGCCGTTGATCTTCTCGTAAGCCGGATCGTCAACGATTACGCCGTAGTGGCCAGCCTCAGAGCCGTAGTTATCAGCCTTGATGGTCAGAGTACCAACCTTAGCGGTTGCAACGCCGTTCTTGCTGTCGGTCAGAGCCATGGAGGAAGAACCAACGTGTGCGCTCCAAGCCTTCAGAGCCTTACCAGTGATAACCTTGGCATCAGCACCAGTGGTGTTGGTGTTCAGGTTCTTAGCAACGAAGATAACTGCATCGTCGTCTACGCGAGCACCAGCCAGACGGTTGTTGCCGTTGTCGCCGAAGTATGCAAAGCCGTCGCCATCCAGAGAAGCATTCAGGTTAGCAAAGTTGTCGTAGCCGCACTTGTTGTCGGTGTCAGACAGCGGGGTCAGCTTATACTTAGCGCCGTCCTTCTCGTAGGTGTACATAGCGCCAACTACGATATTAGCCTTGTTGTTGTTAAAGGAGGTGTAGAGAGTAGAAGCGTTGTTGTCGTTAACAGTCTTAATGTTGGAAGCATCAACGGTGTACTCGTTGTCGTTAGCCGGGTTAACCATCTTTTCAACACGAACGGTCTGAGTGGTGCCGTCTGCGAACAGAACGGAAGCCTCAACGCCGGTGGTGGTTACGCCGTTGTTCAGCTTGCCAGCCTCGTATACGAACAGAACGTCATCAGCAGAAGCAGAGCCTGCGTTCTTATCGATGTCGTAGTAGTAGCCGCCGTAAACAACAGCAGTTACCTTGTCGCCAGCCTTTGCAGAACCAGCAGCCCGCTTGTACCAAACGCCGTCGATCTTGATTTCCTTTTCGGTGTTGTCCTTAGCAGACTCAACAGTGCCGGTAACCGGCTCGAGCTTCTCAACGGTAGCGTTGTAAGCAGTGCCGTCAGCCTCAGCAGTGTACAGTACCCAGTCGTCCTTCTTGAGGCCCTCGTAGGTATCAACGTCCTCGGTGTCGATGGAGCCGATGGAGTTGTTCAGGGTGATGGACTTGGAACCAGCGTAAGTAACCTTAGCAACGGTGGTCGGAATAACTACAGCGTAGTCGATCTTGTCATCGTCGTTCATGGATACCAGGTTTACAGCGTAAGCCGGAGCATATGCATGAGCAGACTCGTCGCTTACGATGGTAGCAACGTTGGTGGAGTCAGCGGTGGTGTTGTTAGCCTTGTAAACTACGAAGTTGGAGTCGTACTTGTACTTGGTGCCGTTAACCTCGAAGGTCTTGTCAACAGTCTTCAGGCTGTCGATCAGGCCAGCGGTGGTCTCTACAACTACCTCGTTCTTGTCGGTAGAGTAAACGCCGAATACATCGTCAGAATCCTTGTACAGAACCTGTACTTCCTGACCCAGCAGGTCGGTGTAGTCCTTCTTTACCTTGGTGAACTTATCTTCCTTGGCGGGATCCCACTTAGAGGACTTAGCGCCGGTAGAGATCTGCTCTACGAGGTTCAGGGAGTAGGTGCCCTTGTTGTCTTCCTTGACGTAGTACAGGATGCCGGTTGCCTTGGTCAGGCCCATGTACTTCTCGCCGATGGTCGGGTTGTAGTCATTCTGGCCATAGATGCCGGTAACCAGCTTCATGTTGGTGTACTCGCCGTCACGCAGAACAACGGTAGGAGCATCGATAGCATTGTAGATCAGCTGTGCAGCGTACTGACGCGGGCACGGACCGGTGAAAGAAGTGGTTACATCGTCCAGCAGGCCGTTCTCGTCAGCCAGAGCGTTGGTCTTGGAAGCCCAGCCAGCGCCTACCAGGCCTGCCTTCTGAGCATCGTAACCCAAGGTTACGAGCAGCATCTTAGCAGCTTCCTGTGCAGTTACAGTTGCATTCGGAGCAAAGATAGTGTTGGACTTACCAGCGATAATGCCCAGGGACTGGCAGTACTTGATGTAGCCGCGTGCCCAGTGAGAGCCAATATCGGTGAAGGAAGTCTTGTCGTCGTTGTACGCAGAAGCGTCAGAGTTGCCAGTGCGCAGGACGTAGATCATCTTCGCCATCTGAGCACGAGTTACAGTATCATTGGGCTTAAAAGAGCCATCTGCGAAACCGTCGATGACGCCCAGCGATACCAGAGTGTCCACGACTTCAGAATCGACCTTAATGTCGGCCTGATCCGTGAACGCTGCACCAGCGAACATGGTGAACGCGCAAGCGAACGCCAGCACCAGTGCGAGAACCTTTTTGAGATTCGCGCCGGAGTCGCGATTACTCGAAAAACGCGGTTGAAATTTCAAAAATCCATCCAATATGTAACATTTCAAAGAAACGCTTTCTTCAAATGGGTTACATTTTATGGATACAACCTGTCCGCCAATCCCAATCGCAAACAAGCATCTATATTATATAAGGTATAACCCGCGTTGTACAGAGCCGGTTTGCAATCTAGCCCAAAGCCAGGCGGCAGCGTAATATTACAAGTAATGTTACACTCATGTTACGGATTGCGAACTTCGCTTGACCCTTGTGTTTGACTATGGTAATATACTTATCGACGAGTGAAAACTCGCGAAAATTTTATAAGGAGGAATTCCCCTATGAAGAATCTCAAAAAGGTTCTTGCACTGGTACTGGCGTTTGCTTGCGCATTCACCATGTTTGCTGGTGCAGCGTTCACGGATTCGGCTGACATTAAGGTTAAGTCCGAAGTTGTGGACACTCTGGTTGAGCTGGGCGTAATTCAGGGCTATGATGATGGCTCTTTCCGTCCCAACGAGACCGTAACCCGTGCGCAGATGGCAAAGATGATCTATGTTCTGCGTACCGGCAACTCTGACGCTTCTGCGTACAACGACGATTACACCACCTTTACCGACATCAGCACCCACTGGGGCCGCGGTTACATCAAGTACTGCCAGTCCCTGGGCATCATCGCTGGTAAGTCCGCTACTGTTTTTGCACCGGACGTTAAGGTAACCACTCAGGAAGCTGCTAAGATGCTGCTCGTAACCCTCGGCTACGACGCTAAGAAGGCTGGCCTGGTAGGTACTGGCTGGGCTTCCAAGACTAATGCTCTGGCTGATGAGAACGGCCTGCTGGAGGACGTAAATACTTCCTTCTCTGGTCCGTGCCCGCGTCAGTACGCTGCACAGCTGATCTACAACACCATCGATGCTCCGACTGTTGTATGGCGTGACGATGCTTACCATCACACCAACGTTCTGGACAAGGACAACCAGACCGTAGGCGAGAAGTATATGTCCCTGAAGAAGACCACTTCTACCCTGACCGATGTCACCAAGACCTCCGGTAAGGACACCTACACCATCACTCTGGACAACAATTCCGACATCATCGACTGGGACAACACTACTGAGAATGTAAATCCGCTGACCCAGTTCACCGATGTGAAGAAGGATTACACCGATCTGCTGTACAAGACTGTTACCGTTCTGCACAAGGATCGCAAGACCGTTTTCGGTGTTTACGCAACTGACGACAACACCCAGCAGTCCAACATCCTGAAGAAGTTGGAGATGGACGGCGCTAAGGTTAAGCTGGACGGCACCAAGTATGATCTGGCTGCAACCTCCAAGCAGACCGTTTATGTAAACGGCGATGCTCTGTACAAGACTTCCTCTGGTACTTTCACCACCACCGCTACTGGTAACACCAAGGCTACCATTAAGGACTTTGTAGATACCTACGGCAATAAGCCGACTTCTGGTACTAAGTTCGAGAACTCCAAGTACTGGCAGGGCACTGAGGTATCCCTGATGGCTACCGACGGCACTTCCAACTACTCCATCCTGAAGGTTAAGACCTTCGCAGTAGGCAAGGTTACCGCAGTAGGCTCTGACTACGTCAACGTAACCTACAAGAAGGGCGACAGCGACATCATCACCAAGACCAAGCTGGAAGACGATGATTGGGATTGGTACGACGGCATCAAGAAGGACGACTACGTTGTAGTTTCCGCTGCTGGCAACTACGGTTCCGGCAATGGCCTGGTTGAAAAGGCTGAAGTTGTTACCGGCAAGGTAACCGGCACCAAGTCTGACGACGGCGTTTCCGTTGGCGGCAACTGGTACACCATGGCTGGTAACGGCACTTCTTTCGTAAAGCGCCCGAACACCGGCTCTAACGTTGACATGGTTGTAGTAAACGGTTACGTTTACTACACCGACACCACCGCAGGCAATGTTGATGACATGGCTCTGCTGATCGAGGCTGCTGCTAAGGGCGGCACCGGTTCTCAGTGGGAAGCTCGTATGCTGTTTGCTGACGGCTCTGAGAAGACCGTTACCATCGAGAAGTACTGGGATGACAAGGATAACAAGGCATTCCCGATCCTGCCGTTCTCTGAGGGCACGGCTGCTAACCCGAACGTAGCTTCCTGGACCACTACTGCTACTACTTCTGTAGCTGCTGCTCCGATTCTGGTATCCTACGAGGTATCCGGTGATGTTTACACCCTGAGCCGCGTTGGTATCGCTGCAGTTGAGGATAACGCTAACAAGGGCGACTTTGCTCTGAACGGCTATGATGCGTACGTTGACGCTACCACCGGCCTGATGACCGACGGCAGCATCAAGCAGAGCGACAAGACCGGTCACGGCACCTCTGACATGAAGATCTACACCCAGGCTGATACTAACGGTCTGAAGAAGGGCTCCACCGATCTGTCCCGTCTGTACTACGAATCCACCGGCGTTGTATTCGTTAAGTACAAGGCAACTGCCGGCGGCACCGATGCAGATTACAAGGTAATCTCCGGCAAGACCGCTGCTGACTACGACAAGGCTATCGGCAATGTAGCTGCTGTTGCTAACAAGTCCGGCAACTCCTACTACGCTCAGGTAGCATTCATCGACCTGCAGCAGGGCACCACCGGCGGCAGCGATGACAACTACGCAGTAGTTATGGACGACGTTGTTAAGGATACCAACGATGGCACCAAGTACATTGTTACTGCTTGGAACGGTTCTGAGAACATCACCATCAAGACTGATGACAGCACTGTTAAGAACCTGAAGAGCGGCGCTCTGATCACCTACTCCGGCGATCTGAACGATGCTGACGTTACCGTTAAGGCTGACCGTGACGATAATAACTACTTCGTATCTAACTACGATGCAGCTTCCGGCGACATCAACCTGATGTCCGGTACTCTGACTGCTGATGCTTCTGTTGCTGGTAAGTACACTGGCGCTTTGACCTCTGCTGGCTCCACCAAGAAGTTTGCAAAGGTTGACAGCAAGGATACCATCGTAATGTTCGTAAACTCTGACGATTCTGAAGGCGTAACCGGTCTGGATTACACCAACATCAATCTGGCTTACGCATTCGACAGCGACTTCTGCACCACCACCGATGATGGTCACGGCAACTACACCATCACTGGTCTGTCTGAGGATGCTGAGCCGAACGTAAAGGCTTACTTCGACGACGATGATCAGATCACTGTTCTGGTTGTTGACGTAAACCGCAACATTACCCAGTGGTAATTCATATTTAGCGTTAGCTGAATAATCAAAACCCCCGAGGGAAATTTCCTCGGGGGTTTTCTTTGTGCGCTCACTTGCAGTGAAGGGTAAGTTATGCTATTGTATTATCAGTAAATAAATTGATTTTGGATGATAATCACATGATAGAATTGCTCAAAGCATTTCTGTTCGGCATTGTAGAGGGCATCACCGAGTGGCTGCCGATCAGCAGTACCGGACACATAATTCTGCTCAATGAGTTTGTAAAGCTGGACGTGTCGGAAGCGTTTTACAGCATGTTCGAGGTGGTTATTCAGCTCGGTGCGATACTCGCGGTTGTTGTCCTGTTCTGGGGACAGATTTTCCCGTTTGAACGGCGAAAGGGCCGTCACGGCGGCGCATCCATCGTGCTGAATATGGATACCGTCAAGCTGTGGATCAAGATTCTGGTAGCTTGTGTTCCGGCGGCGATCGTTGGTCTCAAGTGGAACGACCTGTTTGAAGAACTGTTCTACAATTACCAGACGGTTTCCATTGCGCTGATCGTGTTCGGCGTAGCGTTTATTCTGGTCGAGAATGCGCATAAGGGCAAGCCGGCGCGCATCAACGCACTCACTGAGCTTACTTACCCGACCGTGTTTATGATCGGTATGTTCCAGCTGATCGCGGCTGTGTTCCCGGGCACCTCGCGTTCCGGCGCGACCATCGTCGGCGCACTGCTGCTCGGCGTGTCGCGTACCGTGGCTGCGGAGTTTACGTTCTTTCTGGCCATTCCGGTCATGTTCGGCGCAAGCCTGCTCAAGATTCTCAAGTTTGGCTTTGCGTTTACATCCACCGAGCTGATGATTCTTGGCATCGGTACAATTACCGCGTTCGTGTCCTCGCTGCTCATCATCCGTTTCTTGATGGGCTTCGTCAAGAAGCACGATTTCAAGGTGTTCGGCTGGTATCGTATTATCCTTGGTATCGCCGTGCTGGCGTACTTTATGCTTGTTAAGTAAGCTGAATAGCAAAAAGAAACCCTCGATTATCAGAATCGAGGGTTTTTAATTGCAATAATATCTTGCTTTGACAACGGTTGACCTCAAATAAAAAATACCCCCGAGCATATCAATCTCAATGTCACCAAGTGACGTTGGAAAATACCTCGGAAGGTTTGAATTTACCCAAACTCGTAAAACAGGGTATCCAATTGATTATGGAATCTTCGCAAATCGTCCAGCTGGTCCTCTGGATCGAAATAATCAACGGTTTCCCCCACGGGCTCGATGGTTTCAATGGCCTGCTCCAGCAGCTCGAAGAAGTGTTTCTTCTGATTTTTGCTCAGGTCGTCATATTTTTCGAGGAAGTCGTCATCTGTGCAGTAATACTCGAATTTTGCAATGTCGTTATCGGCTTCCTGCATGGTAAGGTAGGCATAAACCAAGTCATTGGTATCGAATTTCATAATTTTGCTCCTTGTTTTTAAGTTAAGAAAGCCCCCGAGATATCTCGGGGACTTTCAACTAACTGATGATATTCAGTTTTGCCGTTAATTACTTAGCAGCATCTGCGCTTACGAAAGTAAAAGCGGTATTTGCGGTCGGCATGGTGAACTGAGCGGTACCAGAGGTCTGGCCCTTCTTAACAACGATAGCTACGTTGCCAACGCCGTTGTCACCGTTTACAACAACGGTAACGTCCTTTGCCGGAGCAGCAGACAGGGTAACAGTCAGGGTGGACTTAACGCCAGCCTTAACGGAAGTACCAGCCAGAGTGGTAACGGTAGCGGTTTCGCCGGTTACTGCGTAGGTCTTGCTAGAGAAGCCAGTTGCAGTATAGGTGTGACCATCGGTGGTAGCAGTCTTAACCGGAGTGATGTCCAGCTCGTTGTTCTCGGTGTCGTATACAACAGCTGCAACCTTGTTGTCAGAGTTGAATACAACATAAGCGTTCATGTCGTAACGGTCGAACTCGTCCTTATCAGCAGAGGTCGGAACAGCGCCGATCTCGCTAACAGTACCAACGTTCTTAGCATCGTCAACGCCGATGAATACGCAATCCTCGTCCAGAGTTACGCTGGTAACAGTGCCGTCAGCCTTAACGAGGGACATATCGCCCTTCTTCTTGCCGTCGAAGCCCTTGATAGCGTAAGCGCCAGAGTTGCGGTAGGTGGTGTAGTTTGCAGCGGATACAACAGCCTGAACGTCGATCTCGTCGCCGTCTACGGTGTAAACGATTACAGAACCAGCCTTAACGCCAACATTGGTAGTGCCATCCTCATACAGGTCGGTAGCCTCAGTGCTGTTGCCTACGATAGCCTTGAATGCGGTTACGGTATCGCCGTCCTTCTTGGTTTCGAAAGAATCCTCAGTTACATAAGCGTACAGCTTGTCGCCGTCAGCCTTGACAACATCATCGCTGTTAACCTTAACAGCTGCAACCTTTACATAGTTGATGCCGTTGGACTCGGCGGTCAGGAAACCGTAGTTGCGGGTTGCGGTGTTGTTGTTCCAGTCGCGAGCAGTCTTGCCAGAAACAACCTTGATCTCGTTGTGTGCTACAACGAACAGAACAGCATCCTCAGCGATGATGGTGTTGTTCAGGCGCTTGTTGTAGTAAGCGGTCCAATCACCGGCGGTGCCATCCTTAGCATTGCTGTAATACTTAGCAGTGGTGTTGTAAGTATCGAAACCAGCCATGTTCTTGCTCAGGGTGATGTTGCCGTTGATGGAAGAAGCGCCTGCAGAAGCAGCGATTTCCTTCAGCTCGTAGTTGCCATCCTTATCGGTGGTGTAGGTGTACAGGCGGTTAGCCAGAGTGCCTGCGTTAACTACGGTAACCTTTGCAGAGTTAGTGCCGGTGCGGTCGGTGATGTCCTGACCGTTCAGCTTGTCAACAGTAATCTTCTTGTTGGTGCCATCAGTGAAGTAAGCACGAGCCTCAGCAGTGTAATCCTTGCTCAGGTTGTTCTCAGCTTCCTTATTAGCAGTGATGAATACAACGTTCTTAGCAGAAGCGCCGGTGGTGTCGATGTCGTAAACGTAGTTGCCAACAACAGCAGCAGTTACTTCGTCGTCAACGTCCGGAGTGCTTACAGAAGAGGTCATCTTGTACCAGGTGCCATCAATCTTAACTTCGTCCGGAGAGCCAGACTTAACGCCTGCAACCTTGCCGGAAACGGTAGCAGCCTTGGTGATGATCGGGTCGCCGGAAGAGGTGTAGTCACCAGAAACAACAACAGCCCAGTCGTCCTTTGCAATGCCGTCGTAAATGTCAGCATCGTCGAACTTGTAGGACTTGCCGCCGATGGTAGCAGCAGAAGAACCAACGTAGGTTACTTCCTTAACTTCGGTCGGAACAGCTACAACCAGATCAGCCTTGTTGTTGCCGTTCAGATCAATAGCCTTGATAGAGTAAGCCGGATAGGTGTCCTTCTTGGTGATAACTTCGCCCAGAGTATCGATAGCAGCCGGAACGGACTCCTTGTTCGGGTAGATAACCGGAACATCAGCCAGAGCCTTATCAGCCTTGTACTCAGTGCCGTCAACCTTGAACTTCTTGGACTCGTTCTTTACGGTGTCCAGAGTACCAACAGTGCCGGTAGCCAGTACCTTGGAATCGTCGTCAGCGTATACGCCGTAAACGTCGGTGTCGCCGTTAGCCTTAGCCTTAACCAGAACCTTAACGTTCAGGCCAATCATATCAGCAACATCGGTCGGAACCTTGTCGAACTTAGTCTTGGTGTGAATGCCATCGCCGTACTTAACAGCAGTAGCCAGCTCGATCTCGTAGGTCTTCTTGCCAGAGGTCTTCTCAACAGACAGAAGCTGAGCAGCATCGGTCTTAACGAGATCCATGTACTTGCCGCCGATGGTCTTGTCGTCATCAACGTCGGTAGCCGGCTTGAAGTCCTCGATGTCGTTGGACCAAACTACGCGCTCCATGTCCAGTGCGTTATACAGGATCTGTGCAGCGTACTGACGCGGCAGAGCTGCGTTCAGATCGGCGTCAACATTCTCGAACAGGTTGTTCAGCTGGCCGTACTTCATGGTGTTCTGAGCCCAAGCTGCGCCGGTCAGGCCAGCCTTCTGAGCATTGTAGCCAGCAGCTACCAGTACCATCTTTGCAGCCTCGAGACCGGTTACGGTATCGTTCGGAGCAAACTTGGTAGCAGACTTACCAGCGATAATGCCGGTGTTCTGCAGGTAACGTACGTAGCCCTGAGCCCAAGCTGCGGTCGGCAGATCGGTGAACGCAGTCGGGAGGGACGCGTAAGCGTTGGCGTTGTCATTACCGCCATTCATGATCGTAAAGATCATCTTTGCCATCTGAGCACGGGTAACGGTGTTGTTCGGCTTGAAGGAGCCGTCATCGTAACCCTGGATTACGCCCAGAGAAGAGAGCATGTCTACAGCGGTGCTTGCCTTGATGTCAGCCTGGTCGCTGTAAGACGCTGCACCGGCGAACATGGTGAACGCGCAAGCGAACGCCAGCACCAGTGCAAGAACCTTTTTGAGATTCACGCGAAAATCTTAAAACTATGGTATAACTCGTGAATTCAGAATATATTCGCGAATTTATTGAACTATTTTAGGCTTTATACATTCCTTTCCGACGTGCGATGTTTTTCACAACATACAAAACGCAATAATAGTCCGTGAATTTCAGTCTTCGCCGCTATCTTTCTGCTCAGAGGTCCTCTAACTACATTCATACAAGCCTAAAGGCGCAGCTTTTGAGATACCTGCTCAAAAGCTGCGCCTTCCCTATTATTTAACTTTCGCACATACCGCTCTTATAATCTGACCACGCTTCATGCCCTCAATGCCTTTTGCACGGCGTCCCTTCTCTCTCAGCACACTAACGTCACGACACTGCGCATATCCGGAGTCTGACAGCAATAACACTGCCTGATCTGTATACAACACCTCCGCCAAGCGATCCGAACCTTCCACATGCACCAGGCAAACACCCTCTCCGACATGCCCTTGCGCTCTGAGTCGCGCCTTTTCTTCACTGTCCACACGCAGCACAAGCAGCTTCCTCTGTTGAGAAACAGCTGTTAAACTACGCTTTGGCCGGTAAACCAAACAACAGCATAATCTATCGTCTGTACCTGTTTTCATACGCATACCTTTGGTCAGTCCACCGCCAATGTCTACGCGCTTGTACAAATCCGAAACATGCGTACGAAGAGCCTGTCCCTTTTCGCTAATCAGCAGAATATCATCAGTAGCCTTACAGAAGCAAGCTGCTGCCAGAGGTGCCTCGCCTATACGTACGACCTGCCGCTGGCCCTGCCATGCACACAGTTTGTCTACTGATAAGCGTACTATATCGCCATTTTGCGCTCCACAAATTAGCGAATCTGCATCCTTTTCACATGGAATCATGATACCGCCCGCTGCCAACGCTCTGCGGCATTCTTCCCATGCATCTGCCTGTAAAAATTCTTCTGCACTGACCTCGGCTATCAAATACCATGCCGTTCCTTCTCTGCTAATTACAATTTTATCCGCAGATTGTGAAAACGGCAATATCGTTTTAACGCGGTCTATGGTCTTATCCGCAAAAATCTTCTCATCGCGGCGTGCCCTCTTTGTACCGTTATAAACGAATTCCTTTTTCGGCACTTCTTTTAAGACACTGCCTGGCAAAACTGCAATCAATGTATCTTCGCAAACCGCCATCTGCACTTCTTCAGACGAATCTGCAATCGGATCTCCATCCCCATTGGTGATTTGAGGCTTCCAATTGATCTGCAGATCGTCAATGGTCATCAATTCGCTCAGAGGATCATCACACTGCGCGATCATAACTGGCTTATCCGCCAGCTTTCCAGCTCTTACATTCTCTTCGGCCTCTGTCACAACCTGAGTCACTGCATTCACCATACTAAGCCCGCTCGGTCTTTGATACGGCAACGCGATTGTTTTTCTTACATTCTTCTTCAGCAACCGGGCATCTCCCTCAAGCTGAATCTGCATTGTGTCATACGGTTCCAGCGTGTCAATATAAAGATCAAACTCCTCGTCCTCTTGTGCGACCAAACGAGTTGATCCTCCGCATACTGCCGATTGCCCTTTTTCAAGAGTAATCTGCTCCATATCTGTCGCACCACCAATGTACCGATATAACGGACGCTGCATTAAAATATGCAGCAGTTCACGCTGACCATCTGCATTGGCATAGTCAAATGCTTTTACATTAGGGTCTTCAATTTTATGACCCATCAGCACAGAAATTGCAGCCCGAGAAGCATCAGTCGCTACCAACTCCGTTGCAGCTTGATGCCGCAGAATATAGGCTACTACCACATTCTCGTACTCTGCTCCTGCCTCTTTATCAATAGCCATCATTGCCTCAGCTTCAAAGAAAAAGCCTTCTTCGACACCTGCATCAATGCAAATATCCTTAAAAATACGGTTCATTTCCTTTGCTGTACACCGTGTCAGCAAATTCGTACCCTGACAAGCAAGCGGCATGTCATTAATATCTAAGTCGGTATAGCCGTTTTTCTCCATGTACTCCTGCACCATACGCTTGCGCTCTTCCAGCAGCTCATAAAACTGCGGCAGCAGCGGCAAAAGTCTGTAACCGCTTGCGGTTTTACTGCCGGTTTTGACGGTCCTCGAGCTTTGCTCTTCCACTTCCCGTCGCTCTATAGAGTACAAACCATCCGCCATTTTGCGAATATTTCCAAATGACAAACCCGCTGCTTCTGATGTACGGCAGCCCAGCAGAAGCATGACTAGCAAAGCAATGCACTCGCCCTGTGTCGATGCTCGCTTTATCAACTCGTTATAAATTTTAATTTCCGCTTCAATTGTCAGCGACTTCGGCCGCCACTGGCAACGATCAGCAGCTCTACGTACCTCCAACAGCTGCTCCGTAGTCAGCTGACTAAGTCACAAATGGGACCGTGTCTCTGAACCGCATCAGAGACAGTCCCGCTCGACACGCTTGCTCTACAAAGCTCACGAAAATACTCCGTGCTCTTTGATCCTGGGCATCACTGCCTTCAAAAATATCAATTTTAGAGGACCAAATCTGTTCCGCAGTTTCTTCTGTCAGCGAAGCATACTCAATGTGATTATAAATCTCAGCAATATAATGATAAAATACGCTGTCATATGCCCTGCATGTGCTATCAGCCCATTTTCTGGCATTTTGTATATCCAAAATCACCCGCTCATAAGCACCCCAAACGGTTAATTTACCATCTTTCGTTTTTTCGTCATATATCTTGCCCTTGCGTCTGCTGCGGCACGGCTTGGTTCGCTTAGTGCTATAACTACCGGTTTCTTTTCGTTGAGTTGTGAAAAATGCCATTTATTCTCCTCCTTATTCCGCTACTTTATATTTATATAATAACATTTTAGTAAATAACTGTCATTATTAATTACTCAAATTTCATTATGTAATATAAAGACCTATTGCAAAATACAATAGGTCCTTATCTGCAGGCATTAAAAAAGAGCCTCTCGGCTCACATATTACTATATTTTTTCAATTTTGACACCATGCTCCGTTTGAATTTGAACACTTGCTCCTCGCTTCATCCGCAAATGCAGGTGTGCTGCTATATGCCATTTTCCCTCATCACATATTAAGCTTTTATGACACCGCCGAAGTTGTGCCTCCAGTGTCATCAGCTCAACTTTACTACTGTAATCACAATACCATTCCTCATATGTTTGAGCTGCTTTGCAACCTAAGAGTTTCTGCGCCGATCCATCTGACATACCACATATAACGCGGCAGTAATGCTCAAAACTTGTACGAATTACGTCAGTTCGTGAAATTTTCGCATACTCCGGCACTACTTTTTGAAGCACCTCTTTTTCAAAAGCGCGCAGCTTCAAGACATCCCATCGACGTCCGCCCTCACCTACAATCAGCGGAGCATCCACCTTTGCACCCGCTTCCAACCGCGACTTCAAAAGCACACTTAGCGCCGCCTGCGCTAAAGGGGTACACGGTATGCGCCGCAGCTTTCCGCTTTCACGCTCATATGGCCTCCACTCTGCAACTTTACCTCGATTTTGTACGGATTTTGCGCCAATTTCGATATATACCGCATCTTTATACCGCATTAAATTGTCAATATTTAATCCACATAGCTCTCCCGTCTTTACACCCGTGGTCAGATGAAGCAGTACGGATGCATACCGTATATCGGTCTGCATCCCCTCTATGCATAAGGCCGTCAGCATCCGCATCTCTTCCAGACTAAGGGCACGCTGGTTAATATTTTTGTCTGCCTTTTCTCCCTCGCTACGAACAGTTACGAGCAATTTTTTAACATTATTTTCTTGTAAGATTCCTTGCGCAACCGCTTCATCATACAGCCGGTTCAGCGCTCGCTTTAAAGCATCGTCTTCCCCTCTGTTAACTGCTACTTTTTCTACAGCACGAAAAGTTACAGCTTCCATCTTTTCCTGTAACTCAGGCAATGGCGGAAGCAATTTCGCTGCGCACCGCACCAGTTCTCTGCGCCTTTCATCGTTCTTACCATATATACTTGTTACGCTTTCTTCCGGCAGCACCAGAAGCAACAGCGTCGGTGTCGCTTTCTGCAGTCGACCAGCTCGTAACCACTCAAGCACCTGTCCACGATTCTTCCATATAATGTTTTCTGCAGCTTTTATGACAGCCTCAGCCTTCATACTCTTTGCCGTAACCAGTTTACTTACGCCTTCCCCATGCAGTATACTCCCATCTGGCTGCCTCATACTGATATAGCATCTAGCCTGCCCTTTAGTCGTCATCCCCATTTCTGTCACACGGAAAGGTACTCCATGCACCTTCACATTAGGCGAATTTTTGCATTTTCTCCCCACTATTCTCACTCTTTTCGTGTATATACTCTCGAAAAATGGTATAAAAAAAGACCAATAAGCCATTCTCTTATTGGTCTTACTATTGACTTTTTTGATATACAAAAAGCTCCACTATCGCATCTTTTTGCGGCAGCAGAGCCACTTTATCCACTTTTCGATAGTACTATTATACACCCGAAAGATTCTCTTGACAATCACCGTTTGATTCCAAGTTGTTCTACCTTTGTTCCACTTTGTTCTACTCCTGTTCTGCCTTTGCATATATCCAAAAACGATTAACTCCGAACCGCTTTGCAGCAAAACAATCCCGGAGCACAGACTCAACAAGCTGTGCTCCGGGAGTACGGCGTACCATTTCGTAAATTGTTCATATCATATCTTCCCGTGTTGTTTCTTTGCAAATTGTGTCGCCTGGAGGCAGGTCAATTTGCACAAATTCCCCTGAAATATGCTGCCTTACAACGGCTTTTCAAATGTCGTATTAGCAAGGTATTAGCAGGAACCCCTTGTGACAGAGGGCTTCCAGGGGCCATTTCAAAATGCTATTAGCACAGATGGAGGATAATCTTATGAGCACCAACACACCCAACGAAAAAGGAACGCCCCAAAGCAGAACATACACCGTGAATGACATCGCAGCCATTCTCGGTATCGGCCGCGCTACGGCCTATACGCTCGCCAACTCCGGAGCGTTCAAGACGATCCGCATCGGCAACATGATTCGCATCTCCAGGAAGTCCTTTGAGGATTGGCTGAAAGCGGAGGGGCTGGACGACGAAAGTGAATAAGCAATTAGAGTACCACAGGCAAATGCCTTGTGGTACTTTTTGTAAATTTAATTATACTTATAAAAGTAATTATATTTATAAGTTAAAAACAATATTGAAAAGTAATTACTTTTGGAGTATAATATAAATATATTGCAGATAAGAGGTGGTGTTGCCATGCTTTTTGAATACCTGAAGACATATAAAGCTCAGATTTTCAATAGGGGGCAATCAGCAAAGGTGTTCAAAGAGGCGCATGACAAAAATGCAGCAATCTGCGTTATCAAAAATAGTGAACCGTATGTTGCTATACTTCCACATAAACTATATCTTGAAATGCTAGAAAAGATGAAACTAGTCGATGGCAGTTCAAAGGAGGGCAAGTGATGATAAAAGATGTTTCTATTGAGATTACTCAGAAGTGTGTAAACCGCTGTATCCATTGCTCTTCTTGTTCAACCGAGGAATGCACGATGATGCTGCAGCTGGATACACTGCGCCGTGTTATTCAGGGTTTACATCGGCTAAAAGTCGAAAGAGTATGTCTTTCTGGTGGCGAGCCTTTTTTGCACCCTGATATTGTTGAGGTCGTTAAGCAAATATCTGATTCTAATATTATTGTTGATATATATTCCTGTGGAATTGTAAAAGATGCAGGAGAAGCTAAACCACTATCTCTTGAGTTACTATCAATAATGAAAAAAGTTGGATTACGATCTTTGCTTTTTAATCTTCAGTCGGCAAACGAGAACACTTATGATTTAATTACACAGAGCAAAGGCCATTTCCCCCTGCTGCGTGAAAGCATCTCCAATGCAATTAAATGTGGAATTCGGACAGAAATTCATTTTGTTCCCATGAGACAAAATGTAGATGACGCCGTAGATGTGATCCGATTTGCTGAACAGATGGGTATAGAACAGGTGAATTTCTTGAAATTAGTACCTCATGGGCGTGCCCGTAAAAATGCTCAAAGTATAATGATAAATGATGATGACTTGAACAAATTGTGTTCTCGTTTAGTCGACTTACAGACTAAAGGAAAATCGATACGACTTGGGTTGCCATTGTCAATTCAAGGAAGTACACCGCCTTGTCATGCTGTGAAAGAAAAATTGTATATTAAATTTGATGGTTCAGTTTTCGGATGCGAAGCATTTAAATATATTACATTCCATAATGAACATGGAGTCTCTGTTTTACCTGACAACATATTGGAAAAAGATGTGGAGCAAATATATGAAAACTCAGAATACTTAAAGCAGAGCGTAAAACTTGTGGAAAGCTATGAAAATTGTCAAATCGACTGTGAAAATTGTCCTGTGCAGAAATATTTAAAAGAAAAGGGGCGTTAAAATGAGCTATGAAATTAATGATCGAACATTGATTGAGGAAATGTGTGGTGATATTCGTAATACTGCGCAGGCTGAATACGAGAAACTAAAAGAAAGACTTAAACAAGAAGGAAGAGATTTACCTGGTGATTTTGCATTTCCTCTTGATGAAGATATTGTTGGTCCAGAGGGATACCTAAAGAAGCTTTTATCTGACCAAGAGAACGCTATTTCATATTCTAAAGCCAGAAAGCTAGACAATTTATGGCGTTCTTTACTAAATAAATCAATAGTATGTCTTCGCTATTTTGATACAAGAGAACCGTTTTTGGATAATCCTAATAAAGCTATTGTAGCCTATGGAATAGACAAACTAGAAGAATATCATCTAAGGTATACAGAATTTGAAAGCCTTATGTACGGGTCAAGTGCATATTATAGAGATCATGTTTTTCATGCCATTCGTGTCTGTTTATTAGGTGTGTTTTGTTTGCTAAAAAAAATAAATGCCGAAGATGCATTCATTACCAAGCTGGGCCTTGATGGTGGGGCTAACCCACCAAGTAAGATTGATTTCTTTGAATACATTAGCATGTGGACAATAACAGCTCTTTGTCATGACTTAGGTTATCCGCTTGAAAAAGCAGAGCAAATTCTTGACAAAACACGTAAAATGATGAGAGAATTTGTGCCAAATCCCAATGTTTGGAATAATTTCGGTTATAGTGGAACACAAGATAGCATCAACGAATATGTTTTAAAATTTATTAGTACAAAGATGAAAGAAAAAACATCTGATGAAAAAGCAGATGAGCAAACAGATGCAATCGTCGAAAAAGAATACTTAGGTCGCATTCAACCTAAATACTATCTCAAATATGCAAAATCTTTAGAGAGTTTTCAGCATGGCATTATTAGCACAATTATCATATATAAAATGCTGCTCTATTTTCTTGAGTCTGATTTTAATTTGAATGATGACTATATTTATAAAAATGAAGATGCACGGCAATTTTATATAAGACGTGAAATTTTACGCGCAATTGCTGCGCATACCTGCCCCGATGCATATAACATACACATTACCTCTTTTTCCAGTTTGCTGTTTCTGTGTGATGAATTTCAAGAATGGGGACGAAGGACATGGAATGAACTTTATACAGGGCTAAAGGAAGATTCTATTTCTCTTGAGATCGAAAAATTTTCAAGTGATGAAATAGATATACAAGAAAAAATTAGTCTTGAAAGTGTGGAAGATATTGAAATTATTGTCCAAAACATTTCCCGAGTTTTTGATCGGCAATACTCTCTATATAAAACTACATTTAGAGATGGGCAATATACTGCAAAAAGGGATTTTTCTCTAACTAAGACGATGAAATTTACGCTTCCCAAAAATGGCGCTCAAACAAGAGAGATTATAATTAAATACGGCCTTCCCAAATCAGATGCAAGTTATTTTAATATAGATCTTTCAAATGTGGGAACAAGTAAAGAAGATTATAAGAAAAAGATTGAAAGTAAAATTTCAAAGCAAATGTATTATAGAGATTTAAAAATCGACTGATAAAATTATTTTTGCCAAAGGTGGTGCGTTTTCTGACAATAAAAGAATTTGTTGAGGACATATCTTCGGTTTCTGATGAGCAACGTCTTTTCACTAATCCTTATCGTGATGAAGTGTGTAAATATAATTTATTGAACTATTTACAACATTTGAAGTCAAATAAAGTCGATATCATGTTAATTGGAGAAGCTCCGGGTTACCGGGGATGTGCGTTAACTGGTATTCCATTTACTGACGAGATTCAATTGACGTATCCCGAAAATAACTATGCACTAGGAGATTGGAAACGATCCAGTAAAATCGGCAATACAGCAGAGCGGTCTGCTTCTATAATTTGGCCGGCAATACGGGAATATCATATTATTCCACTAATGTGGAATGTGTTTCCTTTTCATCCGTATAAGGAGGGGAAAAGAGCATCTAATCGGACTCCGACACAAAGAGAACTTGAAGAAGGGCTCAAATACATAGATGCACTAAAAACAATCTTTCAAATTAATGATTCTCAAGTATTTGCAGTAGGAAAAAAGGCTAAATTACTACTAGGATTAACAGAAGATAATCACTGTATACGGCATCCTGCAAATGACTATAAGAAAGAATTCAGACCACAATTTGATTTAAAAATAGGACACTATTTACATAACCAATTTGTCCGTTAGTAATTGACCTTTCTGAAACTTTACCCCATAAGAGATATATTTCATGAAAAACGCTGTAGGAACTATACCTATGGCGTTTTTTCATGCCCAAAACTGTCCCAGAAGGAGTCAAAAATCCTATGTTTTTTCTCCCACAGTCAGCCCAAAGGCCCCGCCCGTAGTTTTTCCCCTCCATGGTATCCGGGCGGCATAGAGGTTGCCTTTTCCCCAAAAACGAACACTTTTGCAGACCGCCGAAAGGAGGTGATAACATGGCGGTATTTCGCATTAAGAAAACCCGCGACTACACGGTGATGTCTAACCACCACCTGCGCAACGCAGGGCTGTCCCTAAAATCCAAAGGGCTGCTCTCCATGATGCTGTCTTTGCCGGAGGACTGGAACTATACCACCAGGGGCCTGGCCAAAATCTGCAAGGAGGGCACGGACAGCATCGGATCAGCCCTGAAGGAGCTGGAACGAACCGGGTACATAGTCCGCAACCGCCTCCGGGACAGCAAGGGCAAGATCGTGGACGTGGAGTATATCATCTACGAGACGCCCCATCCCCCGGACACGGGCCAACCGTGTGAGGACGAGCCGGATACGGCTTGTCCAGATACGGAAAACCCGGATATGGATAACCCATGTCTGGAAAACCGGCCGCAATTAAATAAAGAGAAAAGAAATCCTGAAGAACAAAATACTGATTCATCAAGTATGGAAGGATCAAATCCTATCCAATCAAGCCCCCAACCCCCCGTAGAGGTCAGCCGGACCGGACGGGACTGGATGCGGGAGTGAGAGAGCTATCGGGAACTCATTTTGGAGAACATCGAGTATGACATCCTCGTACAGAACGAGCGCATGGACCATGACCGTCTGGACGAGCTGGTGGAGCTTATGGTGGATACCGTTTGTTCCCGCAGGGAGACGATCCGCATTGCCGGGTACGACTATCCGGCGGAGGTGGTGAAATCCCGGTTCCTGAAGCTGAACAGCTCCCACATCGAGTATGTGTTGGACCGTATGCGGGAGAACACCACCTATGTCCGCAACATCAAGAAATATCTGCTGGCTGCCCTGTATAACGCCCCGGCCACCATCGACAGCTACTATGCGTCCCTGGTGAACCACGACCTATACGGCGGCGGAGAAAGGAGATGATGACTTATGCAGGAAGAAGTCACCCAGCGCACCGTTTCCCTCTGTGTGGAGGCGACCAAGTTCTCCGCCGGGATGCTGCAACAGGCCATGAAAAAAGTGCTGGACGAGATGCAGAAAGGAGTGACCGGCCGCAAGACCAAACTGCACCACGGCAAGCAGACACTCCGGCGGCTGATGAAGCACAACACCGGCGTTTCCAACATCGAGATCACCGACCAGAACATCCGGGCCTTTTCCGCCACCGCCAAGAAGTACGGCATTGACTTTGCGCTGAAAAAGGACACCAGCGGCGAGATACCCCGCTACCTGGTGTTCTTCAAGGGACGGGATGCCGACATCATCACGGCGGCCTTCCGGGAGTTCTCCGCAAAGAACCTGAAGAAAGAGAAAAAGCCCTCCATCCGCAAGGAGCTGGAGCAGGCGAAGCAGCAGGTCAAAACCCAGCACCGCCAGCGGGAGAAGGTCAAGACCAAAGACCGGGGTGTGGAATTATGACGGTTGACTTGAAGAAGGTTCTCATCCTCAACCTCCCGTATCTGCTGTTCGTGTATCTCTTTGATAAGCTCTGCCAGGCGGTGCGCCTTGCGCCCGGCCTTGACGCCTCTGAAAAGCTCCTGCATTTGAGCCAGGGCTTTACGGAGGCGTTTTCTTCTGGGCTGCCCAGCCTGCATCCGCTGGACTTGCTGTGCCGTGCGCAATCGAGCAGTGCTGCTGCCATAATCGCATTCGCGCCACCTATGCATACAGTGTCCAGTTCTCCGCCTGTCAATAATCGCTAGTGCTTTTGCCATTGCTGTCACCATCACTGGCATCACCAACCGACAGACGCTACCTCACCGTGTCGGCATAAGGTTCAGAACAAGCGCCTCATAGATGACAGTCTGGTCTTTGACGTTACCTCACTGCTGCTGTTGAAATCGAAAGTTATGTAGGTGTTGATGCATCCCCCGCTTAATAGTATTGCTTTTATATCTCCTTGACGTTTTTCGCCTGCTGCTCTAAGTGCGCTGCTCAAAATTTTTGTTTTAGGTATCAAAAAATGCACCTTCACGTCGTGCGTTTTTTTGATACCACTGCCTTTCCATACGACTTTCCACTTTTGAAGTCGCCTGCCCGGAGGCTTTCTAAGTGCTCTGAAAAATACAAAAAAACCGCTGATTTCTTACGAAATCAGCGGTTAAACATGGTTGCGGGGACAGGACTTGAACCTGCGGCCTCCGGGTTATGAGCCCGACGAGCTACCAACTGCTCTACCCCGCGATATAGATTTTATCGCAACTCTCTCTCAGAGTGCTTATATACTATACCATAGGATAGCGCAGTTGTCAAGCATAATCTTCAATTTTCTATTCGACAAATTCAGTCTTTTATCTCGCTGTCCTCTGCGGGCAGCAGATCCGGCAGTTCAAACCAGAAGCAGATACCGCCTTCGACGTTCTCCGCGCCGCAGGCGCCGTGCAGGGTATCTGCGATGGCGCGGACAAGCGACAGACCGATGCCGGTGCCGCCGGCCTCTCGGGTGCGGGCGCGGTCGGTGCGGTAGAATTTCTCCCAGATTTTCGGCAGCTCCTCCTCCGGCAGACCTTCACCTTCATTGAACACGGACAGGCGCACGCTGTTTCCGGTTCTTGCCGCCGAAATCTCAATGTGCTTGCCCTCGGGCGTGTAGCGGATGGCGTTGGACAGGTAATTCATCAGCACCTGATCGAGCAGATCACCGTCCGTGCGGACCGTAATATGCGTGTTATCATATTCCACGGTCAAACCTCGGTTTTCACACAAAACAGCGGTTTTTCGCACCGCTTCCGCACAAAGTGCATGCAGATCAATATCCTCGTCGAACGTCTGCTCTGCACCAAGCTCCAGCCGCGAAAGACTGAGCAGCTGCATGACCAGCTTGTTCATGTGGTCGGCCTCATCGGCAATAGTGTCGCAGTAGAACTTGCGGTCCTCGGGGTCATCGGCCACACCAGCCGTCAGGCCCTCGGCATAGCCCTGAATGAGCGCGATCGGCGTTTTCAGCTCATGCGACACGTTGACGATAAACTCCTGCCGCATATTGTCGATACGCTCCTTCTCCTCAATCTCCTGCGCCAGCTGATCATTGGACTCCTTCAGCTCACCGATTGCCTGCTCCAAATACGCAGACAGGCGGTTGAGCGACTGTCCCAGTTGGTCAATCTCATCGCCGTCCTCCTTGCCGGTGTACTGCATAGAGAAATCCAGCTCACTCATTCGGTCGGCCAGTCCCGCCATTTGAATAAGCGGGCGCGTAAACTGACGCGAGATAACATAGCCGCACCCCAGACAAATCAGCAGCGCACAGCCGCCGGCAATCAGCAGAAACACCAGATTCAGCGAAGAATTCTGTTCGATATATGCATAGGGCATATATGCGATCAGATATTCACCGTGTTCCGCATTCAGCACACCGATCAGGCACAGATACTGGTCATTATCACGCAGACTGATCGTCATAAAGCGGTATTCGTTTTTACCCAAATCTACCCAGTCACGATTCTGGACCACGTACGCCAGCACCGCAAAGCTTCGGAACTTCTGCTCCATGTGCCCAAAATCAAACCCTACATCGCCCTCCTGCATGGCAGACGAGGTAATCACATCGCCGTTATCGGTCACCACCGCCAGACGAATGGCACTGCGGCTCTCATAGCTGTCCAGCAGCGCGGCAACATCTGAGGAATCACTCGCGTAGCTGGTGCAGATGCTGCCGTAGGCATCACGCAGCTCGCTCCGGCGTGTCATCATATAGTAATCCTGATAGAAAAACACGTTGAGCAACACCAGAATACCGATAAACACCAGCGCGATAATGCTGATCGCGGCAAAAAACTTAAACCGGATTGACCGATGCTTCAGCTTCATACCTCAAAGCGGTAACCGTAGCCGCGCACGGTTTCGATCATGGTGCCGCACTCCCCGAGCTTGGCGCGCAGCTTTTTGACGTGCGTATCCACGGTACGCAGATCGCCGAAGTAGTCGTAACCCCAGACAGCATTGAGGATGCTCTCGCGCGACAGCGCAATCGCGCGATTATTTTTGAAGTAGATGAGCAACTCGTACTCCTTGGGGGTCAGGTCGATCGGCTTGTTCTCCACCATGACCTCACGGCGCAGCTCATTGACCGACAGCTTGCCCAGCTGTTCGAGCGGTGCACCGGCACGGCCTTCTCGTTTGAGCAGCGTGCGCACGCGGGCCGCCAGCACGATCGGCGAGAACGGCTTGGTGACGTAATCGTCCGCACCGCCTTCCAGACCGCGCACCTGATCTGCGTCCTCGGCACGGGCGGTGAGCAGCATAACCGGCAGGTGGGTTTCGCCGTGCTCCTGCTCGCGCAGCTCCCGCAGGACTTCAAAGCCGTCCATCCCCGGCATCATCACGTCCAGAATGGCCATATCCAGCCCCGGACGGCGGTTCTCCAGAATATTCAGCGCTTCCTTTCCATCGGCGGCTTCGACGATGGTATGACCGTCCCGCTTGAGAAAGTCGCTGACCAGACGACGGATACGCGCCTCATCGTCTGCGATTAAAATAGTAGACAATATAATTCCACCTTACATTCTTATAATACCGCAAGTATACCGCCGGTGTTTGTTCGTTGTGTGAACAAAATCATGGGTTTTCAATTTTTGTTGAACAGGAGGTTGCTGCTTGAGAAGCGAACCTAACTTGCCTGCCCGGCAGGGGCGCCGTACCCACGGCGAGGGGCACAAGAGGGGTGGACACCTATGGTTTCCACCCCTCTTGTGAATCTCCCCGCTTCCTCTTAGCGTCTGCCTGTCATAGAACTGAGACTCGCCAGAGAAACGGCCATATTGTTTATCTTCCGTAGGGGCGACCAATGTGTCCGCCCATTTCTCTACCTTTACGCAGTGTCAGATACTCTGCTGCTACACATACGGTTTAGTCTACGCAGGCGCGACACAAGGTGAATTGCCCGAAGGGCAAGAGAAGGTCCCCTGGGGGATACCCGTGTCGCGCAACTCGTTTGCACGTTATTGTGCACGGCACCGTTGGATTAAGCCGTGAACAACTCGTAGCTATACGGCATCCACAGTGTGGGCAGACTGCTGTCGGCTGTTGCCTTGTGCATGGTCAGCTTGACGTATTTACCGTTTTCTTTACCGGTATTCGGGTCGGTAAACTGATAGGTCAGCGATGCAAATTCGTTATTATCGCCGTAAATCTTCACAGAATCACCGTCAAATATACCGTACATATCACCTAAACCAAGGAAAAATGCGGCTCCCTGTTCCGGTATCTGATCTTTCTGCAATACTCTTTGCAGATTTGCCAATTCATCATCGGTATAGACCGGCAAATCAAGCGTACCGTACAGCAAATCAAACTGCTCTGCGGTCAAGCCCTTTGTAGAATCAGCCAAATGCTCCACCGTTGTCGGTTCGGTATTGGTAATATCCTTGAAAGTCACCCTATCAGCGGCATAGACCTTATACTGTGCCTCGGTTGTCCAGTCGATACGGCTGACATAGACCTCACAGGAACTATTATCCGTATTCACGGCAACCTGATACGGCTGATCGTGCTGTGCGCCCATATGCAGGACCGCATAATGTGCACCAAGACTTGTCAGCAGCTGCGCACGGCGAACAGTACCGTCCTTATCCGTCAGGTCGTCGAGTACAAAATCGTCCGCAGTGATATTCTGCGCGGCAGTGAACATTTCCTTGTACTTGGCAGCAATCTCCTGATTGGACGGGTCATACTGCACATCGGACACATACGCCAGATAATAGGTCAAACCGTCCTTTTCGGCAAGCTGCTTGACCGGAGACGGATAGTTTTCCGTCCAGTTTTCGCCGTATTCGCTGTGCAAAACGGCAGTCGCATCCACGCGTAATGTCATAATTGCACCGTCCTCGGTCGGGTCGCGGCTGGCATCGCCCATGGCGTTCTTCATGCCGAACAGGATACTATCGTCCTCCGGATTGCGCTTGGCATAGCCGTTATCGACGAAGGACTGCGGCAGCTTGAGACTGTAATTCAGCGAATCGTTGTAATAAGCCGTTGAGGTAATATCGCTGTCCTCGTTCTCATCCGGACTGTCGCTCCCGCTTGTATACACCGCCGTTGCCTTATGCTGAATATGGCTTGCGTCCGTGTATTCCAGCGTGACAGCATGGTAGAACGGATAGCTGATGGTACTCGAGAGCATTTCGCCAAGACTTGTCGGCACGGTATAGACCCAGCCATCGCCGGATTTCTGCAGCGTGATCTGCTCGTCGATCACACCGAACTTCGAGCCGCCCTCCCAGTTCACCAGCCGGTTGGTGATTTCCACACCGCCGACCGGCTCGGTCTCAAATGTGAAGGTGATTTTATCGCCGACAGCCAGATTCGGCATTTTTCCGCGTGCCATCGCAGAACGCGCATCCACACCGACGCCCAGTTCCTGTTCTCTGCTCTTGGCGGTAACAGAATCCACCATGCCGATCGGTTTCCAGTAACCAGAATCATTCTGCACCATCTGGATTTTAACCGGTGTACTGCCGTCCGCAAAGTTCAGCTGCACGATTTTGCTCTGATAGCCGTCCGTAGAGGTGACCTGCCAGTCGAGTTCCGTGCTGCTGATCCACGGGGTTTCCCAGTCGCTCATGTCCTGCTCCAGATTGCTGCCGAAGTAGTAGAACGCGTCCTTAGCGGCTTCTTCCGCGTTCAGGCGATCTTTGCCACTGAAATTGCCGACTTCATCAGGCAAATCCGGCCACGACAGACCGGTCGCATAGTACGTCCGGAACAATTCGCTCTGCGTCATGCCGTCCGTACTGAGTTCGCGGATATCGCCGATCACCGAGCTGTTTTTGTTCTCGCGGATGGTCTGCACGATGTACGCCGAGCGCGCATCATTCACGCCGCTGCCAGACAGACGGAATACAACGCAGTAGCTGCTTTCGTCATCGGTGGGTACAAGCACGAAATCCGTTGCAGACGGCGAGGACGGACCGTATTTCCACGTCCACTGCTCGCCGCCGGTCATAGCCATCTGCTGCGCGATAAGGTCTTTCTGACCGTCCGGCGTCAAAATCGGGAAGATATACTGTGCGCTCTTGTGCAGCACGCCGCGTGCGTACTGCTGCGCGAGATCCGCCGCCGTGCGGGAACGAACGCCGCTGCCGTCCGTCCAGTCCTGCGGCAGCCAGCCCTGACCGAACTGGTTTATCATGGTGACAACAACCTTGCTGTTATCCTTAAACGTGAATGTCACCTTACGGATGTCGTTGTACGGTGCGGCATCTTGGTTGCTGCCTTCCACCTGACTGGCCGCCGGAGCAATGCCGAGCAGAACCTCTGCCGCGGACACAGGATCGCTGTTGCCGATTACCGCCTTGTTATCCGCCGAAACGAAATCCGGCAGACCAAGATCGTTTTCGTACAGCAGCTTGAAGTGCTCCAGCGAGTTTACCAGACCACTATCATCACCGGTGGAGCTTGTCAGGTCCGAGTCGGCTTCCCAAATCGCTTCAGAAATCAGCATTTTATCGCCCTTACCGGTGAAATACAGCCGCTGCGCTTCGCGGTACGGCAGACCCGGCGTAATGCCGTTCGCCTGCATCCCCTGCGCCGCCATGCGCGCGGCGTCATACTCGTATTCGTAAACGATGAGCGCGGTCTGCGTTTCCGGCTCATATCGGGTCGTGTAGCGCTTGTAGACCGCCGCGCCGGTCGAGAACGTATCACCCTCCGCGTTTTCGCTGCTCGGGTCGAGATACTTATAAAAGCCCTCGGCGTCCTCGTCCACATACGCCTGCGCGAACGTGTTTGCGATGAGTAGCGCACGTTCCTCGGTCGTCTGCGGCGTACTTCTGTCGCCGACCGCGATCGTGCAGCTAAGCGAGCCGACCAGCAGCGCGATTATCACAACGAGCGCGACACCGCGTTTTTTGACCGACTTGTCAAACAGTCCCTCAAACCGGCGCATGAGCGTCTTTTTGTCATCACCGAAGCAGGATACCAAAGCCTTTCTCTTTTGCGCCTGCGCAATAGCCGACCGCAGGATGGTCTCGCCATAGGCTCTGCGGTACGCGCCGTCGTGTCCGCGAACAACCGCGTCGTCGCACGCCGCCTCAATGTCCTCCTGCGCGAATCGCGCGATCAGATGCACCAGCGGATTGAACCAGTGCAGGCAGCGTGCCGCCAGAAGCAGCAGCTTGAGCCACAGATCGCCATGCTTGTAATGCGTCAGCTCGTGGCGGAAAATGAACGCCGCATCCGTCCGGGAAATGCGCTCATCCGGCAAATACAGCGTCGGATGGATAAATCCGGCCAGCATCGGGCAGTCCGCCGCCGAGGATACCCGCAGCGGGATTTCCCGGTCAATAACCAGGTCGGCGCACTGCTCCTGCAAAATCGTGTGCAGATCCGCGCGTTCGATCGAACAGGACGTACCTTTCAGGCTGCGTATCAGCCGGTAATAGCCAATCCCCTGCCAGAGTACGCAGGCAATCACGCCTGCCAGCCACAGCGTCAGCAGAATGTCGGTAATATCCACGGTCTTGACCGTGCCGGTGTCTGCCGCGCTGAGCGTTTGCGCCTGCGTACCCGTCACCCATCGGGCTGGCATTTGCGTAACAGGAAGTCCGGCCTGCCGGAACGCCGTCTGGTCGCTCTGCACCACATAGCTGGTGCGCGGCATAACCTGCACCGGTGCCTGCGGCAGTGTCAGCTGCACCGGAATGAGCAGCCGCAGCGCGAGAATCGCCCACACCACACATACCATACGGGCCGGATAACGCTTTTTCATCAGCCGCCGCAGAATGAGCGGCACGAGCGCCGCCAGCGATACGGTCAGGCCGATCTGCATCAGGTTGTTGAGCAGTTTTTCCGAGAATTGCAGCATAAGATCCCCTCCTTAGTGCGTCTGCCTGTCGAGGAACGCGCGCAGCTCGTCGATGTCCTGCTCGGTCAGCGCGCCCGCATCCGACAGGCTCGCGACCAGATTCTTCACCGAGCCGCCGCACAGCCGGCGCAGAAAGCCGACGCTCTCACGCTGACGGTAGTCCTTCTCGCTGACGAGCGGCGTGTACAGGTTTTGCCGTCCCTCCTTCGTGCAGGAAAGAAATCCCTTGTCGCACAAGCGGGACAGGAACGTGAGCACGCTGGTCATTTTCCAGTCCTTATCCGCGTGCTGCTGCACCTCGGCCGCCGTGATCTGTGTGCCCAGAGACCAGATGGTCTGCATGACCTCCAGCTCCGCATCGGGCAATCGCTTGTCGTTTCGCATAGTCTAACCCTCCTTTTATTCTACAAATGTAAAACACCTTTTATTGCTTATATTCTACAATAGTAGAAGATGGTTGTCAATCCTTATTGCACAAATTCCCGCAAAGTGCGCTGACATATACAAATTGTTTACATTTTGTAATTTTTATTGCGTTGACAGTGCTGTTTTTTTAGGATATGCTTTAATTAGATGAGTTTGATTGATCAATTCGGCACGGATTTTTCTGCACCGGCTGAGCGGGGTATGCGAACTGCCGCAGGCGGGTTCGCCCTATCCGGGCGGAGTGTTTTCCACTGAACCTCAGCAGGGGATTCGCCGCCGTTGCGGCGGGAACGTCGCGGCACCCGCCGCGGGGGCAAAAAGGAAGGACAACCTGCGGTTTTCCTTCCTCTTTGAACTCCTACCTTTCCCTTTCTTCCCAATCTGGCGCAGATTGCCTACATGTGACCGCTCCGAAAAGGAGTACGGCAGAGGATTTTTACTACCGTGTCGTTCTCAACCTGTTCGCAGGGCCAGATACCGTACTGCTACACAGGTCGGAGGGTCAACGCAGGCGCGACATACCCGTGTCGCGCAACCCGTAGGCACGTTGTAACGCCCAGCACCTACGAATCTTTCTGCTTAGTAGAATTTATCTGCGCAGGTGCTGTCTATCATAACCCGCTCACGAATCGTGCGGCACTGTCATGCCGCACCCAGCGGAGATTAAACCACATGTGTAGCAGAACGGTATCCGGCACTGCGTATAGGTTTCGACATGGGAGCACACTGTGCTCCCCTACGGTAGAAAAAATCCTCTGCCGTCCTCCTGATCGAAGCGGTCGCCGATCTCTGGTCTGCGCCAGACTAAGAAATAAAGGGAAACGGGAGTTAAGAGGGTAGAAACCGTAGGTGTCTACCCTCTTGCCCCGCCGCGGGGCGCGGCGAACTCCCGTGCTCTGCTTGATTTCAGGCAAAAAACCTACCGCTCACAATCAAAAACCTGTTTTATATAAAACCCAAAGGAGTTAATTTCCCATGCGAAAAACCGTTTCGCTCGTGTTGGCCATCTGCGGCACGCTACTGCTTCTGCTGCTGTTCGCCACCGGACGTTTGATCTATACCCACGTTTACAGCCAGGACTTTTCCGACATCGCGGAAACCGGACCGCAATCCACCATCACCCTCACCGAGAATGACGTGGAGGTACCGCAAACCGATGACAACCAGAAAACCGCTATCATACAGCTGCTCAGCGAGCAAACCTACACCGCCTATCCGCACTTTATCAAGCCCAGCCAGAACAAGCTGACTGCCAACCGCCTGACCGTGACCTTCCAGAACGGCAACTCGATCGGCGTGAATACGGACGGCTATGTGTTCGTCAACGGCAAGCTGCGCGCCATCAAGAGCGGTGACGGACGCAATCTGTACCACGATCTGTTCGTGCTGTTCTATCCTACGGCGAAGGAGTAATAGAAGATGAAAAAATTAACCGCTTTATGGCTGTCTCTGCTGCTGACGTTCGGCACGCTGACCGGCTGTGCCGGTCAAATCGGCATCATCGGCGGTGAGGACGGACCGACCGCCATCATCACCTCGGACAGCGCTTCCGCTGTTTCCGTCACCGAGGATGGGTAGTACGACAGCAAGGACGAGGTTTCCGCCTATCTGACCGAATACGGGCACTTACCCTCCAACTACATCACGAAAAAACAGGCGCAGGCACTCGGCTGGCAGGGCGGCTCGCTCGAGCCGTATGCACCCGGCTGCTCGATCGGCGGCGACCGGTTCGGCAACTACGAAGGCACCCTGCCGGACGGCAGCTATCACGAGTGTGACCTCAACACCCGCGGAGCCGACAAGCGCGGCGCGGAACGGCTGGTCTACGCGGACGACGGCCGAATCTACTACACCGCCGACCATTACGAGAGTTTTGAGGAAATCACAGAATAGCTTTTACAATAATTCAATTTCGGGGGAAATGAGAATGAAAGAACTGCTTCTGGACGCGGAAACGCTGTACACGCGCGAGCAGCTGCACGATGTGCTGACCAAGGTGTGCGGCTTCCCTGCCGACTACGGCCGCAATCTGGACGCGCTGTACGACCTGCTGACCGCTTATCCGGCGGCGCGGCTCACGCTGCGGCACCCGGAGATGCTGGTCGCGCATCTCGGCAATTACGGCGAGCTGGTGCTCCGCGTGCTGGCGGACGCGGCCGCCGAAAATCCGGCGTTTACGCTGAATGTACAGTAACAGGCAAAACAAAAACCGAGGCATCCGCCTCGGTTTTCTTTTTATTCCGGCTTGCTTGCAAGCCGCACCCGCATGGCAGGATTTCGTCCAGAAATCCGAGCCATTGGCTCCGCCGCAGCGGACAGCGCGTAAACGCGCATATAATAGAAAAAGGCGGTCTATGCCGCCTCTTTTCATAAAATCCCGCGACATGTGCGTGGGATTTTATACAAGTAAGGGATTCTGTGTGCCCGCAAAGCGGACGCGCAGAATCCCGCCCCAGACATGTCCGAGCTATTGCTCGGCATGTCCTCCTCGATCACGAGCGTGGTCGTGATCGAAGTTAGAATACGGTTACGACTGCACCCTTATAGGTCTCGTCAACGTACTTCTTCACATCGTCGCTCTGCAGCGCCTTCTTCAGCGCCTGAATCTTGTCGCTGTTCTCCTCACCGGAACGGCAAGCAACTACGTTTACATAGACCTTAGCGTAGTCCGGGTTCTCGGTGATGAGGGAGTCCTCAGCGGCGTTCAGGTCTGCCTGCAGTGCATAGTTGCCGTTGATAACAGCAAGGTCAACGTCTGCCAGAGAACGCGGCAGCTGCTCAGCAGCGATCTCCTGGATGTCCAGGTTCTTCGGGTTCTCGGTGATATCCAGCTTGGTAGCGTCGGAGGTCGGGTCAATGCCGTCCTTCAGCTTGATCAGACCGGCATCCTGCAGCAGAAGCAGTGCGCGGGTCTCGTTGGAGCCGTCGTTCGGGATGGCAATGGAAGCGCCGTCCTTCAGCTCCTCGATGGAAGCGGTCTTACCGGCGTAAATGCCGAACGGCTCGTAGTGCATATCGAATGCAGCAGCCAGATCCGTGCCGTTCTCCTTGTTGAAGTTGTTCAGGTACGGAGTGTGCTGGAAGTAGTTTGCATCCAGATCACCGTCAACCAGTGCGGTGTTCGGCTGCACATAGTCGGTGAACTCAACAACATTCAGGGTGTAGCCCTCAGCCTTGAGTGCGTCCTTTGCCGCATTCAGGATTTCAGCGTGCGGAGTCGGGGTAGCGCCAACGGTGATCGTCTTGTCGTCGCCTGCTGCTGCGCTGCTGCTGTCAGCTGCAGCGCTGTCGGTCTTGCTGCCGCCGCAAGCGGTCAGTGCGGTCAGGCACAGGGCGCCTGCCAGGATTGCTGCGATTGTCTTCTTCATGGGAATTCGCTCCTTTTCTGATATATATCATTTTTAATGATAACAAAATAAAATTGAGAATGAAAAACGATTATCTGTTTCTCTTATCCAGATGGTGTGCAAGACGCATGCCGACCTCCTGGAAAATCTGAACAACGATAACGATAATGATAACCGCTACCAGCATGATCGGGAAATTATAGCGGTTATAGCCGTAGTTTACGGCTACGGTACCCAGACCGCCGCCGCCGATAAAGCCTGCCATTGCGGAATAGCCGAGGATGGTAACGACCGAAATCGCGCCGCCGACCATCAGGGACGGCTTTGCCTCCGGCACGAGCACCTTCCACACGATCTGCCACGGACTTGCACCCATGGACTGTGCGGCTTCGATCACACCGAACGGCACCTCCTTGATGGAGGACTCGACCATGCGGGCTACATACGGTGCTGCCGCAAAGGTCAGCGGAACGATCATCGCAGTGGTGCCGATGGCCTTGCCGACGATCGCGCGCGTAATCGGTGTAATCATAACGGCAAGAATCAGGAACGGGATAGAGCGCAGGATATTGACAACCACGCCCAGAACCGTGTTGGCGATCGGCATCGGACGGATGCCGCCCTTATCGGTAACAACCAGCGTCAGACCGAGCGGTAGACCGATCGCATACGAGATAACGGTCGAAACAATGACCATATACAGGGTTTCCCAAAGGCTCTGCGCCCAAACATTAAACGGAAGCATAATCGGCTACCTCCTCTGCGTGTACGTTCTGGGTTTTGAGGTACGCCAGTGCGCGTTTTGCCGCGCGTTCGTCCTCGGGAAGCTGTAGGATCATCTGACCGTAAGCCTTGCCATCGATGTTCTTTGTGTCCGCGAACATAATATTGACCGGTGCCTTGCACTCGAGCACCATGTTGGATACCACCGGCTCGAACGACGAATTGCCGTCGAATACAATGCGGCAGTACCGCTTGCCGGTCGCAAGAGAATTGCGTTTGCCGTCCGGATAGATAAGCTGCTTGGCCATTGCGGATTTCGGTCGGGTGAACACCTCGTCCACCGTGCCGACCTCGGCAATACGGCTGGAATCAATGATCGCAACTCTCTGACAGATTTCCTCGATGACCGCCATCTCATGCGTGATAACGATGATGGTGATGCCGAGCGTCTTGTTGATCTCCTTGAGCAGTGCGAGGATCGACCGCGTTGTCGTCGGGTCGAGTGCGCTTGTCGCCTCGTCGCACAGCAGGATTTTCGGGTTGGTCGCAAGTGCTCGTGCAATCGCCACACGCTGCTGCTGACCGCCGGACAGCTGGCTCGGATAGTTATCCGCTCGGTCTGACAGACCGACGATCTCGAGCAGCTCACGCGCCCGTTTTTCCGCATCTGCTTTGCCGGTTCCCGCAATCTCCAGCGGAAAACAGATATTCTGCAGTGCGGTTCTCTGCTGCAGCAGGTTGAACTGCTGGAAGATCATACCCATCGACCGGCGAGCCTCGAGCAGCTGCTTTTTGCTCAGTCTGCCGAGTTCCTCTCCGTCCACCGTTACCGTGCCCTCGGTGGGCTTCTCCAAAAAGTTGATACAGCGTACCAGTGTGGACTTGCCTGCGCCCGAAAGACCGATAATGCCGAAAATCTCGCCGCGATAGATATCAAGGTCGATACCGTTCAGCGCAACTACCGTTCCGGCTCTGCCGCGAAAGGTCTTGTTCAGGCCCTGAATCCGGACGATCACATCCTGTGCCACATTCATTCCTCCTTACATTTTCAAAAGAAAAGCGGAAAGCAAGTTTCTGCTTTCCGCCCGTTTTCTGTATCAGCCGCATGAAAAGCGGCCCGCCTATGCGTTTCAGCCTTACGGCTGCTTCGCAGAAAAACGAGCAGAACCACACATCATGCACATTTCCATTCGAACTGCACGCACGGTGATTTCCTCCTTTTCCTACGGTTTTATAAATAATCTAAGCTGTGGGATAAGTATAGCTTTTTGCAGACGATTTGTCAAGTAGTTTTGTCCAAACAGAACGCAAAATACGATCACTCGATCAAATACTGCTTAACCAGACGGGCATAGAACATATTGCCGTAGGCATAGCGCCAGCCACCGTTTTCCTGGACTGCCATCGGGTTATCATACTGGATGGTATTGCCGCCGGACTGCTTCTCCGCGAATTTCTCAGCCAGCTCGGTGCTGTACACACCGTTGAACTTGGCTGCGTAATCGAGGAAACCGCTGCCGTAATTATACGCCTGAATGATGCAGTCCAGATCACAGTCCAGCGATTTGCCCTTGCGCAGCAGGTGTGCAAAATAGGTACATCCCTGCCGGATCGAGCTCTCCTCCTCGAGTGAATCGTTCGGCAGACCCGCGCTGCCGGAGGACTGCATGATATCGGTCAGCTTGCCGCCGCTCTCCACCTGCATGATAGCCAGCAGTACATCCGTGTACTCCGGAATGCTGTTCTGTTCGGCGTATTTCTGCACCACCGGCTGATAGTACATAACCGACTGATAGACATTCACTGCCTTGGCTACCTGCTTGACCTCCTCGGTCGCGCTCGTGCCGGAATTGCCGGTATCACCGTCCGCGCCGCTCTGCTGCGGTGTGCTGATCAAATGCCGAAAGGCGAAAATAAGCACAACGAGCAGGACTGCCAGCCCGAGCAGTGCAAACTGCCGACGGCGTGCCCGCTGTCTGCGGCGCACTTCCGCCTCAGGCAGACAGCGTCTGACCGTTTTCTGCGTTCTTACCGGCTGCATATGCCGCGTACTGCGATGTGCATGGGCGGATTTCCGCCGATAGCTGCCTCTGTTATGTCGTTTTTGTTGCTTTCTTGCCATGTTATCGCTTTCCTGTGACAAAGTGGTTGTCTCTCACCGGTGACCGGGCGGAACCTTCCCTGTCACCATTGGCATTATTGGCTATTTTACCACAACATTGCGTTTTGAGCAACATTTCAGGCGATTATCATGTAATATCTTCCAATTTCGATTTGCTCCGCAGCAGCCCCTCCTGCTGTGCCCAGTCGCGCAGCACGCGGTTTTTTTCGTTGACCGGACCGAACAAATCCAGACAGCAGACCGCATTTCCGCACTGCCGTACAAGCGCCTGCGCACGCGCGTAAGCGTCCTCGCCGATCGGCTGATACGCCCGCTCGGTGACGATCTCGACCGCCAGAGCACGAGCCGTCGGCAGCTCTACATCGTTCTCCGGCAGAACGCCTGCCGCGAATGGAATGCCGCGCCGCTGCAGTCTGCGGTACAGTGCCGTTCCGCTTCCGCCGCCGCCGATAACGAACACGCGCGGCTCGCCTGTCACCCGCTCGAGCTCCAGACTGCCGAACTGCTCGTTATAAGTGCCGCGCTCGAGGTCATACAGGGTGCGGATGTAATCGCCGGTGAATACCTGCTCCGGCGTACCGCAGCGCTCAATTCTGCCGTTGTGAACGCAGATGAGCCGATCGGACAGCTTCTGCGCCAGATCAATCTCATGCAGTGAGAGAATGACCGCCACCTGCTTTTCGCGCACCAGCTGCTTGAGCACGGTCAGCAGTTCCAGCTTGTAGCGAATGTCGAGGAAGGAGGTAGGCTCATCGAGCACAATGACCTCCGGCTCCTGGCAGATGGCGCGGGCCAGCAGCACACGCTGCCGCTGTCCATCGCTGATGCAGGAAAAATCGCGGTCGGCAAGTTCATCTGCGCCGACAAGCGCAAGCGCCTCGTCCACCTTGACGCGGTCCTCGTCACTGAGCAGACCCAGCCGTCCGGTGTACGGATAGCGGCCTGCGGCCGCCACATCCCAGCAGGTCATCAACTCCGGCCGCACATGCTCGGTGAGCAGCACGGACATCGTGCGCGCAAGATCACGCTCGGGCAGGGTCTGCAGCGATTTGCCGTCCAGATACACCGTACCGCCGATGAGCGCCAGCTGACGAATGAGGCTTTTGAGGATGGTCGATTTACCCGAGCCGTTCGGACCGATGAGCGTTAAAATCTCACCGCGGTGAACACGCAGGGCGATGTCGCGGATGAGCGGCACACCGCGGTAGCCGACGGTCATTTCTTTTGTTTCGACGAAAGGATGGGACATTTTGTACCTTCTTCTTTAACATGATTGCTTACGAAGCCAGAGAATCTTGCCTACCCGGCAGGGGCGCCGTGCCCACGGCGAGGGGCATAAGGGTGGACACCAAGGTTTCCACCCTTATGAATCCCGTTTCCTTTTGGGATAGCACGGCGAAATTTGCAGAACTGAGACTCGCAAAGGAACAACAGTCGGGTTACTTTTGCGTGTCTTTCTCCGCCTTTTCGCAGTTCACAGATAACATACTGCTACACATGCGGGCTACTCTACGTTGGGCGCGACATACCCGTGTCGCGCAACTCTTTTACGCGTTATTCCAGACAACACCTGCGCAGATAGATTATACCAAAACGATAAATCCGCAGGTACTGTCTATATACTCCAGACTAACGACTTGCGCGGCACTGTCATGCCGCGCCTGCGCTGATTGAACCGCCTGTGTAGCAGCAAGGAATCTGGCACGGCGTATAGGTTACGACATGGGAGCACACTGTGCTCCCCTACGATAGGAAAAATCGTCTGCCGTTCCCCCTTTTCAAAGCGGTCGCCGGTCTCTGGTATCGCCAGACTATCTAACAATAGGAAACTGGAGTTCCAAGAGGATAGAAACCTTGGTGTCTATCCTTTTGGTCCCCAAGCCAAGGGTTGGCTCCCACTCCCTCTGCGTGAGGACGCAGACTCACCCTCTGGAGGACTTCCGATGCACCATAATATAGATGACGACCGGTGCACCAAACAGGGCGGTCACGGTGCTGATACTCAGCTCCGTCGGTGCAAACACCGTCCGCGCGATGAGATCGCACAGCAGACAGAATCCCGCACCGCCGAGAAAGCACGCCGGTATCATCAGGATCGGTTTTGCCGTGCCGAACAGGCTTTTCGCAAGATGCGGAACCGCGATGCCGACGAACGAAATCGGTCCGGCAAACGCCGCTACACACGCCGAGAGCACGCTCGACAGCAGGATCAGCACCACGCGGAACGCGGCGATATTGACGCCCATACTGCGGGCATACCCCTCTCCGAGCTGGTACGCACCGATCGGCTTGGACAGCAGGAACACGCACACGAGCGACACCAGCACCACTGGCGTCATCACGCGGATATTGTCCCAGGAAATGCCCGAAAAGCTGCCCATCGACCAGTTATGCAGGTTGACAATATTGGAATCCTCAGCAAAGGTAATGACGAAATCCGTCACCGCCGAGCAGATATAGCCAATCATCACGCCGCTCACAACCAGCAGCGGCATCTGCCGCACGCGCTGCGCGATGAGCAGCACAAAGCCCATCGAGAGCATGGCTCCCGCAAAGGCGGCTGTTATCATGACGGCAGAACCGAGCACGCGCCCGCAGGACAGCGCGCCTATCATCGTCAGCGCGACCGTCAGCTTAGCCCCCGAGGAAATACCCAGCACGAACGGTCCCGCGATCGGGTTGGCGAAAAAGGTCTGCAGCAGAAAGCCGGAGACAGACAGCGCACCGCCGAGCAGGATGGCCGCGAAGATACGCGGCAGGCGAATCTCCCACACGATGACCGCATTGTCGCCGCTGTGCGTCAGCAGAATCTGCGCAACCTCTCGGACGGACAGGTGCAGGCTGCCCGAGTTGACATTCCACACAAACAGCACGGCCAGCAGTGCCAGAAGCACGGCAAACGCGCCCGCATAACGCATTTTAGGCTGCGGTTTCATGGGAAATCCTCTCCTTTCAGGACAGCTTGTGTAAGTATTTCAGGGTGGACGGGTCGCCGTCTGCAATAACGGTATGGAAGTCGCGGATCAGCTCATCCAGCTCCATTGTGGACTGGTACAGGTTCTTCTCCGTACACCACACATTACCGGTTTTCACGGCCTTGAAGTCCGCAAGCAGCGGGCTTTTTTCCAGCAGCTGGTCAAGCGTCTGCAGCTCACTGTCGATAGTGGCGTTGTAGATCATCACGTCCGCGTCCTTGGCTCCGGCGTAAAAGCTCTCCATCTGCATGTTGACGGTGGACTTTGCCGTATCGTCTGTCAGATCGTCAAAAATGTATTTTCCTCCTGCCAGACTGATCATTTCCGCGATATAATCCGTGGATTTGCGAACATTTGCCGCACCGTTCGACGTGATGTAAAAGAACGAAACCGTCTTACCGGCTGCCGGCTTCTGCAGGATATCCACAATGCCGTCCACCTTATCCGCAAACAGCTTTTCCGCCTTGTCCTCGCAGCCGAGCAGCGTACCGTACACCTTGATCCACTCCATGCGGCCGAGTGCGTGCGGCTCGTAGCTGGAACGCTCGACAAACACCGGAATACCCAGCTTTTCGAGCTGCTCCTTGACCTCGGGCGTATGGTAGATCATGGTATTCTCAATAGCAAGATTGCAGTCAGCGGAGTAGATGGTCTCGTAATCCGGCGCACTGTACTTGCCCGCATAGGTGATCTTGCCGTCCGCCATCGCCTGCTTGGCTTCGTCGATGTACCAGCCGTCCTGCCTGGTGCCAGACAGTGCAATACTGTCCAGCGCATCCAGTGCAACGAACTGATCCATGACACTCGAGGAGACCAGATAAATGCTGTCCAGCGGCTGCTGCAGCACCACGATATCTGCGTCCAGACCGTCCGGCACGGACGCGTTTTCCGGAACGACCAGATAACGTGCGTCGTCCTTCACGGTAATGAGCGAATAGCCGCCGTCATAGTGATCGACCGAGAAGCACTCGGCATACTCCAAATCCACGCTGTCGGTCGGCTGCATGTCGCTCCACGAGACCGCCGCCTGCGTCTGTGCGGTCGATTGCCGGGCAGTTCCGCAGCCGGACAGACCGCCGAGCAGCAGTGCCGCACTCAGGCACCATGCTGTAATTCTTCTCATTTTGCTGCCGGAGCGATGGACGCAGAGTCAAAACGCAGCGTGTACTCGATCTCGTGCGGCTCACTCATTGCGGTAGTGTCGGCTACGACCGGCATCGCCCAGTCAAAGCCCGCAACCGGAATTTCAAACGTGGAGTGCTCATTTTCGATCACAGCATCGTACTTTTCGTCGTTCACCTTCATGTAATCGTAGTTTTTGCTGCTCCAGATGATCTTAGCCGTCACCTTGCCGCCCGAAACGGTCAGCGCTGCGGGAGATTCCACGCTTGCACGGCCGGAGCCGCCGGAAAGCGTTACGTCAGCGGTGTAGGTGCCGTCTGCGAGAGACAGGCTCTCAGCGGTGGTCATTACGCCGTCTGCCAGTGCGTCTGCCGGCAAAGAGTCCGCGCGGAACACCAGGGTGCGGTCGTACCACTTCTCCTTCTTCTTGCTGAAGGCTGCGCAGTCAATTCCCTCATCGAGCGCCTTAACCGGAACGGTAAAGCTGTGTGTGCCGTCGGCTTCCTCGGTGAACGGAATGTAGTCGGCCTCCTCGGCAGCGGCAGCCTCCTCGCCGGTGCCCATGTAGACGTACAGATAACCGGTACCGCCCATGTGCATCTTAGCGGTCATTTCGCCGTTCTTGACGGTCAGCTCGCATGCGGTAATGTTGAACATGTTGGAGCTGGAATCGACGGTTACATCGTAGGTGCCGTCCTTCACTTTGTCGCCGGTGATCGGCGTCATGCCGTCCTCAACAACGTCCTCGACATCGGCCATATCGGACGCAGAAGCGACCTGAGAGGTGGTGCTGCTGTCCTGCGCGGAGGTGTCCTTCTGGGTGCCGCCGCCGCAGGCGGACAGGAGCATGAATGCCGCAAATACGGCGCTTAACAGTGCTTTTTTGTTCTTCATTGTGGCTTCTCCTTTGTTTTGCGATATAAAAACGGGATTTTGATTTATCTATTTGCTAAAGCAGCAGGAACAGGAGCCAACCTTTGGCTGGGAGGTCCAAAAGGATAGGCACCACGGCAGTCGGCCTACCCTTACACGCTGACAAGGGTCTCTTCTGCGTCAGACAGTGCGTGCCACACCGTTATCGCAGGCGTAATCCTTTGGGCGGCATAGCCGTGCCGCCCTCTGCGTAGGCTTTCCGATATGTGTAGCAGTACGCTGTCTGTGAACTGCGCATATTTTGCGCAATAAACGCTGTGGTAACCCGACTGCCGTTCCTTTATAGTCTCAGCTCTCTGATTGCCGCCGTGCTTTCTAAGGGAAAAGGGGAGATTCATAAGAGGGTGGAAAACCGCAGGTTGTCTACCCTCTTATGCGCTCCGCCGCGTAGGCGAGTTCCGTTCGCTTCTCAAGCGCCAAGTTCACTTATCAAACCGATTAAACAAATCAAAATTTCCACAAAAACAGGGTCCGTCCGCATTCCACGGTCCGGACCCTGCTGTTTACTTGATTTACTTCAGGGAATCAATCGCTGCCTGTGCGTGTGCAACAAACAGATCCTGGATTGCCTGCACAGAGCCAAGGCCCTCAACTACGGTGGTTACCTCGAAGCCTGCCTTCTCAAACTCGGTCTTCCAGGAGCCGTCCTCGTCACCTGCCATATCGTTATTGGCGTGGTCGCCTGCAACGATCATCAGCGGACGCAGAACAACCTTCTTATAGCCGCCTGCCTTAACGGCTGCGATTACGTCATCGAGGGACGGAGTTGCCTCAACAGTGCCGACAAAGTAGTTGTCGTGGCCTGCGGCCTTGAGGGTCTCCTGCATCTTGGTGTAAACCTGATTGGACTCTGCCTCGGTGCCGTGACCCATGAAGCAGATTGCGGTCTCGCCGTCGTCGTACTCCTTGGTTGCGTCTACGATGGCGTTCATAACCTTCTGGAAGTCATCGTCAGAGGTCAGCAGCGGATCACCGAGCACGATCTTCTCGAAGGAATCCGAATAGCCTGCCAGCTCATCCTTGAGGTCGTTGTACTCCAGACCGTTCATCAGATGGGTCGGCTGAACAACCAGGGTCTTTACCTTGTTGTCTACGGCGCGGTCCAGTGCCTCGGTTACGTTGTCGATCTTCTCGCCATCACGCTTGTTTACATGGTCGATGATGATCTGGCTGGTGAAGCCGCGGCGTACCGCGTAATCCGGGAACGCCTTCTGCATCGCCTTCTCGATGGCACCGATGGTCTCACGGCGGCTGTCGTTATAGCTGGTGCCGAAGCTGACTACGAGCAGCTCGGTATCGCCAATTTCATCCTGATTCAGCGGATCGTCCAAGGAAGCGTCACCCGTTTCATAGTTTTCGTCCGGATCGGTCTGATCCTGCGCATCAGTCTGTGCAGTGGTGTTATTGTCCTTCGTGTCGTCCGCAGCTGCGGTCTTGCTGCCGCCGCAAGCGGTCAGCATGGACATCAGCATGCCGGAAACGATCAGCATAATGCCGAGCTTCTTCAGTTTGCTTACTTTGCTCATGGTTTTCCTCCTTCATTTTGCCTGCAAAGCGAAAGCGCACGCTTTGAAAGAAAAAGGGTACGGAAAACACACAGTCCCCCATCAATATATGATGAAAGGGACTGCCTGAATCAAAAATCATGCGGTATCAGTACAATCAATAACTCGTGACCCGGAAGCAGCTTCCCGTACCAACAGACCGGCAGGTTTCCTGACTTGCGGCTCTTAAGGCAATACCGCATAATTGCGCAAGAGCGATTTGCGAATCAATTCTCGCGTACTGACGAGGCGTGGTTTTGCGGTAATATTTGATGTATTACCGTGAAATCACAACGAAGTCAGGACACAAAGTTTCCGCAAAGCGCCGCAGCTTTCATCATGCGATGTTGCCTTAGAACTGCCGCCTTCCCGATACCGTAATATCAGTGACGTAAATGGCAGTCCATTCCCCGCTTACAGTGACGAGATCGTGCAGGATTTGCACCTGCTTCCCTTTTACCCGCTGTCCTGTTCGAAAACATACAGCGGCACCGACTGTTCGCTTATTTACTTATTGCGCGGGAAATTCCCGCATTGCACGAGTATTATACTATATTTAACCGTCAATTACAACCGTTTTCCGGAGAAAAACGCGCGCTTATGTCTCCTGCGGCCGGAAAACCTTTTTCCGCACGATCAGGTAGCACACAAAGTGCGCCAGGATGGTCAGTATCCACGAGATCGGGTAGGACGCATACAGGATGAACAGCGTATGCTGCACGCGAAAGACCGTAAAAATCCAGATGATACGGAACACACATGCGCCAATCAGCGAGACGATCATTGGCAGCATGGAATAGCCCAGACCGCGTATTGTGCCCGCGAGCACATCCATCATGCCGCACAGGCAGTAGGTGACGCTGATGACCGACAGGCGCTGCATACCGAACGAGATGACCTCCAGATCATCCGAGTAGATGTGCAGCAGATGATTGCCGAGCAGATGTGCGCCGTTGCCGAGCACCAGACCGATCAGTGTGACGATGCACATGCAGCGCACGAGTGTCTGGTCGATGCGGTGATAATTCTTTGCACCGAGATTCTGGCTGGTGAAGCTGATGGAGGTCTGATAGAGCGCGTTCATCGAAATGTACACAAACCCCTCAATGTTGGCGGCTGCCGTGTTGCCCGCAACCGTTACTGCGCCGAAGCTGTTGACCGAGGACTGAATGAGTACGTTCGAGATATTGAAGATAACGCTCTGCATACCGGCAGGCAGACCGACCTGCATGATTCTCAGGAACTTATCCATGTGGAAGTGCAGACGGCGCAGGTCGAGATGGCACATGCCGTCCGATTTTACAAGGCACAGCACGGTCAGCGCCGCAGAGACACACTGGCTGAGCACGGTGGCGATCGCAGTTCCGGCAACGCCCATGCCGAGCAGGCACACAAACAGCAGGTCGCCGAGGACGTTCATCACGCCTGCCGCCATCAGGAAGTACAGCGGACGCCGAGTATCGCCCACGGCACGCAGCACGGCGGCACCGAAGTTGTAGATCATGGTTGCCGGCATACCGATGAAGTACACCTGCATGTACAGCACGGCCTGGTCGATAACCTCGTCCGGTGTGGCCATCAGCGTCAGCATGGGACGTGCGAGCACAACGCCGAGCACGATCAGTATCGCGCCGCCGATCAAGCCGGTGAGCAGCGCCGTCTGGATGGTCTGCTGTACGCCGTCGTAATCCCGCTCGCCGTAATGCCGCGCGACAAGCACGTTCGCGCCGACCGAAATACCGATGAATGAGTTGACCAGCAGGTTGAACAGCGAGGTGGTCGAGCCGACCGCCGCCATCGCATTGCTGCCCGCAAATTTGCCGACTACGACAATGTCGGTCGCGTTGAACAGCAGCTGCAGCACACCCGAAAGAATCAGCGGCAGCGAAAACAGCAGGATTTTGCTCAGCAGCGGACCGCTGCACAGGTCCATCTCGTAGCTGCGTTTCATTCGTTGAAGCACTTCCCTTCTTGCGTAAAGTTTTCCTATTGCCTATATTATCTATCGGAATATCGGTGGTGTCAATGGGTGATTGTGTTTCAGGGGTATTCATGGTATAGTGAAGCCATAACAGAATGGCAAATCGGAATTTAATGAGGGCAAAGCAAATGGAACAGATTTTCAATTACAGAGATATACCCACGGATCAACGGCTTGACATATTAAATGCTCTTGCGCAAATCGGTTTTTTCCCGGCATACGGCGGTGTGAAAACAATGCAGCGGATTATGGAAAAGTCAGTTCCGAATTCGGGTCCACAATTCTATTTCGTTCTCCGTGAAAATCAGTTAATAGGGTACAATTTTCTCATTGGTGACACGAGGAAATATAAGGCTTTCCCATGGCTTGCTATCGGCAATATGGATGAACAGAAGTTGACGGTTTGCGAAGAACTGATGAAACTGCAAATTACCTTTTTTCAGGAACTTGGAATGCACGATATAGCAGGTCATTGTATTAGACTCATGGAAGATTACAGAAAAGGAATTGGAAAACGAAAAGAAAGTGATTGCAGATAAAGCAGCATCCAAGGAGACGATTATATGAAAAAACGCCTGTTATCTGCCGTTTTGGCGCTGGTTCTATGTGCTTATCCCGTTATGGCGGCTGATTTCGGCACGCTGACAATCTCCTCTGACCGTGAGGTCATAGATGATTCTGTACTGTATGAGCTTGCCGAAGCGGACGAACCCAGCACGCTCACCTTGCGCACACCGGACGGTGAAACCGGCTCTCTGACATTTGACGGAACAAAATATCACCTGCAGCCGTGCGGACAGACCGACGAATTCACCTATTCGGTTTTGTTTTCCGCGGACGGCGAAAACACCTATGGTCTCCCCTACACCGAATGGTTTATGGCCGATTCCGACATTGGGCAGCACATTTTTGATCCGGTGACCGAGTGGGATGCCCGGCATATCTGTTCTGTGCCGCGCTGGCGCGACTGCGGTACACTGCGCCTGACCGGACAGAACAAACTCAAGCCGCCGTATGCGCTGCTGACGCGCTTTTTTGCAATCCATCGAGACCGGACTGCCGCCATTTCTCTGGAAATGCAGCCTGCTCTGGGACAGCCCCTGTTCCTTGCATACCATAACGGAACTTACACGCTGACTGAGACCGATCCGGACCGGTTTATCCGCACCGAGTGGACACAGCTTGTGCCGCTGCCGACGAATGACCTGCGCACGCTGTCCCTCACGCTGATCAACGCCAGCGGCGAACAGCGCCCGCTGTTTACGTTTGAAAATCCGGCGGCGTATCTGACACTGCCTTCTATCGTATAACAATGATCAATCGGAATTGGGAAAGGGGTGCACCGCCATGCTGAGAAAGCTGAATTATTTTTTTAACATCGTTATCGGTTCATGCATAGGAGTTTTTATTGGGTTCGGAATTTATAAGTTTTGGCACTTTAAAACCTATCCAAATTTATATGCTATGCAATCTGCGCCGTGGTACACAGAATTACTGTTGGATGGTGCTTTGGTGGCTGTTGTGGCGGTCGTATGCATTATCCTAAAGTTGGTTATTTGGAGAAAGTTAAAGCCATAAATTTCAGTTTGTCGAATTATCTTCAAACCATATAGCGACAACCCCCCGTCAAAGACGGGGTTTTGTTATACCTGAATCGCAAAAAGAAAGAGTGGAAAGCGCTTCACTCTCCACTCTCAAACTTTCACTCTAAATTAGCGGCTCTCCAGCAGACGAGTCGTCTCGGAGGAATCAATCAGGTTGGTCATACTGCGCAGGCTGATGCCCAGCGTAGACAGGTTGTGCATCATCGCAGAGGTTGCGGGAGCCAGCACGCCGGCAATGCCCAGACCGATCAGCGAACCGTTAAAGCCGATTACGAAGCGGTAATTGGAGTTGATGCGGCTCATCAGACCCTGTGCGATACGGCGCAGAGCAACCAGCTCAAACAGATTCTCGGCTGCGATGGTAATGTCCGCAATCTCACGGGCGATGGCTGCGCCGTCGCTGATGGCTACGCCAACGTTAGCCGCCGACAGCGCCGGAGAATCGTTGATACCGTCGCCGAGCATGATAACCGTATGGCCTGCCGCGCGTTCCTGCTCGACAAAGTTTGCCTTATCCTCCGGCAGAACCTCAGCGCGGTAGTCGTCCACGCCGACCTCAGCCGCGATAGCCGCTGCCGTGCGCTCACTGTCGCCGGTCAGCATGACTGTGCGCTTGATGCCGAGGGCGCGCAGCGCCTTCATCACATCGCGGGCTTCCGGACGAAGCGGGTCTGCGATGCAGATAACGGCCGCCAGCTCACCGCCGATGGCCAGATACAGGTGCGAGAACTCGGGCGGGAGTGCATCATACTTCTCCTGCTCACCGGCCGGAACCGTACACTTTTCATCCTCGAAGATAAAGTGTGCACTGCCTATAACGACCTTCTTGTTTTCAACCATGCTGGAAATACCGTGCGCTACGATATACTCAACCTGCGAGTGCATTTCCTCGTGCGCCAGATTGCGCTCACGCGCAGCGCGGACAACGGCGTTCGCCATGGAGTGTGGGAAATGCTCCTCCAGGCAGGCTGCAACGCGCAGCATGTCGTCCTCGGAACGACCACCGAACGGAATAACCCTGGCAACAACCGGGCAGGCATGCGTCAGTGTGCCGGTCTTGTCAAATACAATGGTATCTGCCTGCGCGACAGCCTCGAGGAACTTGCCGCCCTTGACCGTGATATGATACATGCTTGCCTCACGCATGGCGGACAGGACCGCCAGCGGCATAGCCAGCTTGAGCGCACAGGAGAAGTCAACCATCAGCACGGACAGTGCACGGGTGACATTGCGGGTCAGTGCGTAGCTGAGCGCACTGCCGACCAGCGTATACGGCACCAGCTTGTCCGCCAGATTGGCGGCATGGCTCTCAGCTGCACTCTTGAGCTGCTCGGACTGCTCAATCATAGAAACGATCTTGTCGTAGCGACTCTCGCCGGAGGACTGTGTGACCTCGATCACGCAGTCGCCTTCCTCGATGACCGTGCCGGCATAAACCTGCGTACCCGGACGCTTTGCAACCGGCATGGATTCTCCGGTAAGCGACGCCTGATTAACCATGACTTCGCCTTCAACAACCTCACCGTCCAACGGGATAACGTTGCCCATGCGAACCAGAATACGATCACCGACAGCGATGTTGGACAGCGGTACAAGCACCTCTGCGTCATCGGTCTTGAGCCATACTCGTTTTACGTTGAGCGACATGCAGCGTGCCAGATCGTCAACCGACTTTTTATGCGTCCACTCCTCGAGCAGCTCACCAATATCGAGCAGGAACATAACCGAACCTGCCGTGGAGAAGTCCCGGCGTACCATCGAAACACCGATGGACAGCGCATCGAGCAGCTCAACCTTCAGCTCTCTGTGAATCAGGCGCTTGAGACCGCGGCCGAGGAACGGCAGCGACAGCCAGATCGTGCGTGCTATCTGCAGCGGCGTTGGCAGGAACAGCGTGCAGGCAAACTTCGTAATAACCTTGCCGACCAGCTTTTCCTGATACTCACGGTTGAGCGCGCGGCCGCTGTGGGTCGGCGTCAGCGCCGTAACAGACGGTGCAGTATAGTTAAACTGAGCGATCGCGCGGATGATATTCTCGCGGTCACCGATGTAGCGGATGACAGCACAGCAGGTGCGCTCGTGCACGGCTGCGTTGAGTACACCCGGCTGATTCTGCAGATATGCCTCCAGCAGATCAGCCTGCTCCAGCGTCATGCGGTACTGCTTCATGCGCACGCGAAGCCGTCCGCGGCTTTCGTGTTCAATGAATGCTTTCATAGTAAAATTACCTCCAGCTTACTTCCGGTAGATAGGAAAAGAGGGGCTCTGCCCCTCTTTGATATTCGTCTCATGAAAACCGGGAGCATGTGCCTCGATTTTCATTCCCTAAGAGGGAGAAAGCTTCCGAATGGGAACTTTCGGGCGACTTTGGAACGGCTCACAGTCCGTTCTTCCTGTCCGCCAAACCACGGTTTGGCGATAGGTTCTTATGCCTCAACCGGAGCAGCAGTCGGGTCCTCATCGGTCAGCTCAACCTCAATGTCTGCATCCTCAACAGCAGCAGCCTCTGCCTCAGCAGCGCGCTTCTCGTTGATCTCCTCTGCGGAAGCGAGGATGTCGCCGACGTTCTCCTTAACGCAGTCAACGGTATTCATAACGGTATCCTTCATGCGAAGAACCGCTGCGGTAGCATGGGTATATACGTTCTTAGCATCCTTGCTGCTCAGCAGCTTGATACCTGCGGAACCGAACAGAGTGCCACCAACAAATACGGCGATGTCCTTGTAAATCTTCTTCATAATATGTTCCTCCTATCAATCTCACTTGCGCTTACAGCCGGTAATCATCGTCATTACCATGCAGAACAACGCGGCCCATGCCCAAAAACGATGCTGCTTCATACAGTACACCTCCAAACATGGTGTGTTTTTTTGTTTGCGATTATCATATCACAATTTTCCCTGCTTGTCGCACAGCTTTAGACATGAAACGCACGGAATCGGACATTTTCGCAGTTTGTTGCCGCTAATTTTTAGTTTTATCGTCAAAATAGTTGCATTTTGCTAACTTTTTCGAGCTTGTCGGCGGTACTGCGAGGGCGTCAGCTGATAGCGGCGCTTGAACGCCACACCGAACTGACTGGCGCTGTTATAGCCGACCGCCGCCGCAATATCCACGATGGAGAGCGGACTCCGATGCAGCAGTTCGGCAGCATGCTGCACCCGCTTTTCGAGCAGATACTGGTGGATCGGACGACCATAGGTCTGCCGAAATATATCCTTCAGGGCGGTCGGCGAAATGCGGAACCGTGCAGACAGCTGGTCGATCGTAAGCGGGTCGGACAGGTGCGATACCATATACTCCTGCACCTGCCTCACTGTATCGGTCAGATAGTGATCGCGGGAGACGGATTCCGGCGGTATCGTCAGCAGCGGACTGTCTGTACTGATGAGGTACAGCAGCTCAATGGCTTTGATTGCACTGTAGGCGGCTCTGTCCCGCTCCGGAACGGACTGCAGTGCCGCAGCCAGACTATCAATCCACACCGCGCTGCGCAGCACTACGCAGCCCAGATGCGGAGTGACTCGTGCTTTGATTCGTGCTGCGTTGACCGTCAGACGGCACGGTGCCGCTGCGCTCTGCTCGATGAGCACCAGCTCACCGCTGAACAATCCGTCCGCGACCGAAAGGCTCTGCACGCTTGCGCCGAGCAGCAGCAGTACCTCGTGCTCATGCAGAAACACTTGCCGCCCATTGGTCATGGTCAGCCGCAGACCGCCCTGCCGGCAGAACAGCACCTCGCACGGCACCTCGGATGGCTCCGCAGGCATGGCCGGCGGCACGGTCAGCGCGCAGTCAAAATCGCACACGCGCACGCCATCCATCGGCTGGGTCCAGCGTACGCAGCCGGACAGCGATGCGCCGGTATTCGGTTTGAGCAGAGTTTCCAGCACTGCGATTTCCTCCGTTGGTATATATCGGTTTATTAGGTTAGATTTTGCTAACCTATGTTGAAAAACAAAGCCGCTGCAAAGCGGCCTTACTCTGCTCATTTATGCAGAAAGGAAAACAGTCCCTTTTTCTCATATAGCTCCTTGGAAAAGGACGTAACGGTGTAGCCGGTAGCGTTTACCGCATCGCGGACAGCCTGCTCATCGAGATCCTGCTCAGTGAGGATAACCGTCTGCCCCTTGCCGTGAGAGGAAGTGACCTTCTTCACGGGAAATGCCTTGCGAACCGCATCGTTGACATGGCTTTCGCACATGCCGCACATCATGCCGTCAACGCCGAGAGTAATTTTCAACATGGGTGTAATGCTCCTTTTGTACCCGAGCTGGTTAGCTTTTACTAACTAACAATATATCACGAAATAGCGCAGATTGCAAGGGGGAATCCTTAGTTTTGCGTAGGAGTTTGCTCATACAGGATTCGCCGCACCCGCGGCAGGGGCAAGAGGGTAGACACCTGCGGTTTCTACCCTCTTAACTCCCGTTTCCCTTTATTTCTTAGTCTGGCGCAAACCAGAGACCGGCGACCTCTTCGATAATGGGGAACGGCAGAGGATTTTTTCTTCCGTATCTTTCTCAACCTGTTCGCAGGGTCAGATAGTATTCTGCTACACAGACCGGAAAGTCTGCGCAGGCGCGACATAACAGTGTCGCGCAACTCTTTGGCGCGTTGTACCGCACGGCACCTGCGGATTAGGCATTTGGTACAATTTATCCTCGTAGGTGCTGTCTATCATAACGCGCTAACGAGTTGCGCGGCACGGTTATGCCGCGCCTGCGTAGAGTAGCTCGTCTGTGTAGCAGAACGGTATCCAGCACTGCGTATAGGTTTCGGCATGGGAGCACACTGTGCTCCCCTACGGAAGAAAAAATCCTCTGCCGTTCCCCATATTTCGGAGCGGTCACATATCGGTAATCTGCACCAGGCTATCCAAGGGAAAGGGGTGATTCTCAAGAGGGTGGAAACCGCAGGTGTCTACCCTCTTGTGCGCCCGCGCGGCGTCAGCGCAGATTCCCTCGCTTCGCAAGCGCCCCACTCCCGATGAGCATATCATCAAGATTGACAAATACCCGCAAAAAGGGTATACTAATCTTACCTGCGGGTATGGCGGAATTGGCAGACGCGCCAGATTTAGGTTCTGGTGTCCTCGACGTGCAGGTTCAAGTCCTGTTACCCGCACCAGCAAAAAAACGCTGTGGAATCTCTCCACAGCGTTTTTCTTTTGCCGATTTTTACTTGGACAGCTTGCTCTGTGCCTTCTGCTCAAAGCGCTCCTTGGCTACGATGGCGCGCTGGTGCGTGCCCTCACCGATCAGACCTGCCTCATCGTATGCGGCAACCTTGAAGGTAAGCATCTTGCCGTTCGGCGCGATCTCGGTCAGCTCGGTCTCGATGCGGACTTCCATGCCCTCCGGCGTAGCGGCAACGTGGCTTACGTTTACCAGCGTGCCGACCGTGGTCTTGCCCTCTTCCAGCTCACCGGCTACACTGCCTGCAGCAGTGTTCTCGATGGCTGCGATCATCATCGGGGTTGCAAACACGGATACCAGACCGCTGCCGACATTGCATGCCAGCTGATCTTTGGTTACGGTAAACTTCTTCTCGCCCTTAATACCAACCTGCATTGGAATCTCTCCTTTTTTTCTATAGTAAGGTAAATTACTTCTTGCGGATCTCAGTCATGCCGCCCATATACGGCTGCAGCGGCTTCGGGATTGCAACCGAGCCGTCCTCACGCAGGTTGTTCTCGAGGAATGCGATCAGCATACGCGGAGGTGCAACAACGGTGTTGTTCAGCGTGTGTGCGAAGTACAGCTCCTTCGGATTCTCCTTGCCGCGGACACGGATGCCCAGACGGCGAGCCTGTGCGTCGCCAAGGTTGGAGCAGGAGCCTACCTCGAAGTACTTCTTCTGGCGCGGAGACCATGCCTCTACGTCGCAGGACTTAACCTTCAGGTCAGCCAGGTCGCCGGAGCAGCACTCGAGCGTGCGAACCGGAATGTCCATCGAACGGAAGAAGTCAACCGTGTTCTGCCACAGTTTGTCATACCACATCTTGCTTTCTTCCGGCTTGCAGACAACAACCATTTCCTGCTTCTCGAACTGGTGAATACGGTATACGCCGCGCTCCTCGATGCCGTGTGCGCCGACTTCCTTACGGAAGCACGGAGAGTAGCTGGTCAGGGTCTGCGGAAGGGTTTCCTCATCATTGATGGTGTCGATGAACTTGCCGATCATGGAGTGCTCGGAGGTACCGATCAGGTACAGGTCCTCGCCCTCGATCTTGTACATCATGTTCTCCATTTCCTTAAAGGACATAACGCCCTTAACGACATCACCGTGGATCATGAACGGCGGAATGTAGTAGGTGAAGCCGCGGTCGATCATGAAGTCGCGTGCGTAGGACAGGATGGAGGAATGCAGGCGGGCAATATCACCCTTCAGGTAGTAGAAGCCGTTGCCGGAGGTGCGGCGTGCAGCATCGAGGTCGATGCCGTCGAAAGACTCCATAATATCAACGTGATACGGAACCTCGAAATCCGGAACGACCGGATCGCCAAACTTCTCAATCTCAACGTTCTCGGAATCGTCCTTGCCGATCGGAACGGACGGGTCAATGATGTTCGGGATGACCATCATACGGTTCTTGACTTCCTCAGCGAAGGTCTTTTCGTCCTCCTCGAGCTTGGTCATCTCGTCGGCCATAGCCTTTACCTCGGCCTTGATCTTCTCAGCCTCTTCCTTCTGACCCTTGGCCATCAGACCGCCGATCTCCTTGGACTTCTTGTTGCGCTGTGCACGCAGCTCGTCACAGCGGGTCTTGGCTGCACGGTACTTCGCGTCAAACTCGATGACCTCGTCAACCATCGGGATCTTCTCGTCCTGGAACTTCTTCTTGATGTTTTCCTTTACCGCATCCGGATTGGTGCGGACAAATTTGATATCCAGCATTGTGTCTATATCTCCTTTTACATTATATACGTGTTATTCTTCCGTGTCGTTCGGCTCTGCATCCTGCGCTTGCTCAGCCTGCTCCAGTGCAGCTTTGACCGACTGGAACAGTTTGCTGATGTTCTCATCAAAGCCATCCTCGCTGCTGCCCATCAAACGCTCCTCGCTGTATTTCGTCAGCATTTCGTCGCAGGTCTTGCGGGCATCTGCGGTCTGCTTTGCCGCCAGGGAAACGCCGATCTGCGCAAGGTACTGATACACCTCACGCTCCTCCATACGCTGCTCGGTCGCACCGACTACATCGGTTGCCGCCTGCTCGCTGTCCAGCGTCTTGCGGACCTTATCCAGTGCAGTGTTCTGTATGTCATACTGCTTCTGCAAATCTTCCACTTTCTGGGTTGCGCCCTGTGCCACGGTCTGCTGCTGTGTCAGCTGTGAGCTCAGATTTTCGACCTGCTTGTCCGCACGCGACTGTGCCACATAGCTGATCAGGATCAGCGCAATCGCTACAGAAAACAGTCCGACGATATAAAAGGTCAGCGTGGTGCGGCTGAGCTTTTTCTCCGGCTTGTTCTGTTCCGGCTGCTTATTCTGCTCGTCCATTGCTTGCCTCCTTTATACACGCAGGTTTCGGAGTGCTTCACTGAGCCGCTCCAAATCTTCTGCGCCGTAATATTCCAGCGTCAGCTGGCCGCTGTGCTTGCCCTGCTGGATGCTGATCTTGCGTCCGAGGGCGCCCTCCAGCTCCTTCTCCAGCTCGGCAATGTAGTCCACTGAAACCTCGGGCGACTGCTCAGGCTTCTCGACCGTTTTTTTGTTCATGCGCTTGGCCAGCGCCTCCGACTGACGGACCGACAGACCGACCATCTGTCTGGCTGCCTCTACGCGCTTATCCGCTTCGTTTACTGCAAGGACTGCCCGCGCGTGACCGCCGGAGATTTCGCCTTCGCTGACCATCGTACGCACCTCGGTCGGCAAAGCCAGCAGACGCAGTGCGTTCGCCACCGCCGAACGGGACTTGACCACGCGCTTGGCAACCTGCTCCTGCGTCAGTCCGAACTGCTTCATCAGACGCTCATAACCTTCGGCTTCTTCGATCGGGTTCAGGTCCTGCCGCTGCAGATTTTCGATCAGTGCCAGCTCCATGATCTCGTCTTCCTCAGCCTCAAGCACCATCGCAGGAATGTCTTCCAAACCTGCCTGACGTGCTGCACGCCAGCGACGCTCACCTGCAATGATCTGATAGTAGCCGTCCTTCTCGCCCTTGCGCACCGTGATTGGTGTGATGACGCCGTGCAGGTGAATGCTCTCTGCCAGCTCGTCCAGAGATACCTGATCAAAGACCTTCCTCGGCTGATCGGGATTCGGCTCGATTTTTGCCAAAGGCAGGTTTTTTATGCCGTTATCCAGACTTTCTTCCATTAAATCGCTGGTATCACTGCCGAAAAGGTTGGACAAGCCGCCGCCCAGACCCATTTTTGCGCCTGCCATCAGCTTCTCCCCTTTCGGTCATTTTTCTTCAGAATCTCGTCCGCGAGAGCCAGATAAGCCTCTGCGCCGCGGCACATTCTGTCGTATGCCGTTATGGGCTTGCCATGGCTCGGCGCTTCACTCAGACGCACGTTGCGCGGCACAACAGCCGAAAACACCTCGCCCGGGAAGTGCTTTTTCACTTCCTCAACCACCTGAATCGACAGATTGGTGCGTCCGTCAAACATGGTCAGCAGCACACCTTCCATCACCAGCTTGCGGTTGAGCGCCTTCTTTACCATGCGCACGGTCGTCATCAACTGACTCAGACCTTCGAGCGCGTAATACTCGCACTGCAGCGGCACCAGAAAGCTGTCGGCTGCACACAGGCAGTTGAGCGTCAGCAGACCGAGTGACGGCGGACAGTCGATAAATACATAGTCGTAATCGTCCTTCACCTGATCGAGTACGTTTTTCAGACGGTACTCGCGGTCGGACATTCCAATCAAATCCAACTCAGCACCCGCCAGATTGACGTTCGCGCCCAGCAGATCAACCCACTTGGTCGATACGATTGCGCTCTTGACATCCGGCTGATCGGCTACAATCAAATCGTAAATCGAGGTTTCCAGTGAGCGCGGATCCACGCCAAAACCGGAGGTTGCATTGCCCTGCGGATCGAAATCACACAGCAGAACGCGCTTTTCGCGCTCCGACAACGCTGCCGCGAGGTTGATGGCGGTTGTAGTTTTTCCCACGCCGCCCTTTTGATTGGCAAACGCGATAATCTTCCCCATAGTCATTTCCTCTCGTCCATGGTTTTTTCTACGGATTTCATTATATCACATTGCACTTTTAATTGCAAAGCAATCGCAGTATTTTTACAGCTGTTTCACGTGAAACATCAAGTATTTTGCCGTTTTGCAGGATACAACTGGTAAATTCATTGACTTTTGTTTCACGTGAAACAAAAGAGAGCCGTTCGGCTCTCTTACCTTATTATATATACCCTTTACACGCTCTCCAATCTGCTCCCGCCCTACCCAGAATTGCCGTGCATCATACACACAGTAAAACCGTTGGTCGGCACTGTTATGCCGATCCTGCGTAGAGTAGCCGACATGTGTAGCAGTACGTTATCTGTGAACTGCGAATCGTTTTCGAAAGCCACGCAAGAGTAACCCGACTGCCGTTCTCCTTTTCGCAGCGGTCGCCGCTCTCCGATTTTCGCCGTGCTAATAGAGAAAGAGGAGAAAATCAGAGGGTGGTACTCATTTAATCCGCGCACGGCGCGGAAAAAAGGTTTAGTAGCCTACGGGCAAACCTTGGTGTCTACCCTCTTGTGCGCCCGCGCGGCGTCAGCGCAGATTCCGTTTGCTTCGCAAGCAACTATCCCATGTTTCACGTGAAACAAAATCCGCCCTCCTGTGGAACAAAAGTGTTTCACGTGAAACATCAGCTCTTTGCGTGCGGAATATTGATTGTCAGCGTAATCCCATCCTCGTTTTCCTGCCGGTCTACGGTTGCACCGATTCCAGCGTCCACCATCACGCCGACCGCTCGATTGAGCGTATTCAGGAAAAAACGCACATCCTTAATAAGCCGCACAACATTATCCTTATGCGGCGGCTCGGTCAACTCCGGATGCTTTTTCTGCTCCAGCAGGTTCTCGATATACTCCTCCGATCGGCTGACGTTTAATTCGTTCTCGATAATATAGTGTGTGGCGTTCATCCGTTCCTCATCATCATGCAGACGCAGCAGACAGCGCGCGTGCCGCTCTGTAAGGTTCGCACTGCGAATCAATTCCATATTTTGCGGAGAAAGCCGCAGCAGACGCAGCTTATTCGCCACCGCAGACTGTGTTTTCCCCACTTTGCGCGCGGCTTCCTCCTGCGTCAGTCCGTACTGATCAATCAGACGCTTGAAGCCATAGGCTTCCTCGAAAAAATCCAGATCACGCCTTTGCAAGTTCTCTACGAGCGCAATCGCCGAGGAATCCTCGTTATCCGCCGCAATCAGCAGACATGGTACATCGTTAAGCCCCGCAACACGCGCCGCGCGCAGCCTTCTCTCCCCTGCCACAAGCTCATAACCGCCTCCGGGAGCACGCCGTACGGTCAGCGGATTGAGTACACCGTACTGCCGGATACTCTCTGCCAGCTGCGCGATTGCCTCCGGATCAAAGTATTTCCTCGGCTGATTGGGATTGCGCGCAATCTCACTCACGCGAATACGCCGCAACGTGCGATCCTCTTTGCCGGAAACCAGTGTTAATACAGACATCATGGTCAACCACTCTCCAATTCGTCTTATTCGTTCATTTCATTCGCGCTTATCTCTGCCGCACCACCAGCAGAAATGTCGCCCTTGGTAATAGATTACCATATAATTACATATTGACAAGTAAAATCGACCGCACAATCTGCAAAATTCGACGAAAACATGACAAATTCTACCTGATATCTATATTTTCCCCTATTTTCGGACAAAAAATACCCTCTGTAATTTTCCGTACAGAGGGGTACTTTCCGTATATTTCTCGCCTGATTTACAGCGGCGAAGTCTGTATTTTCTTGAAGCGGCGCGGATACTTTTCCGGTGTTTCCTGCGTTTTCTGCAGGCGCACGATGGCGCGTAAAACCTCATCGAACGGCACAGTGTAGTGCAGCACTTCAGCGTCCGGCGCACCGAGAACCGTGCGGGCGTTTGCCGCTGTTTCAACTTCCTCTGTGCAGTCCTCGGCCTTCATGGCGAGAAATGCACCGCCGACCTTGACCATCGGCAGCGCCAGTTCACTCAGCACGCGCAGATCGGCTACCGCACGCGACACTGCAAGATCAAACGTGCCGCGGTTGTCTCTGGCGTAATCCTCCGCACGGGCATGCACCGCCGTAACGTTGGTCAGGCCCAGTTCGGCGATGACTTCATTTAGAAAATCAATGCGCTTGCGCAGTGCGTCGAGCAGCACAAACTCGGTCTGCGGGCACAGAATCGCCAGCGGCATGCCCGGAAAACCGGCTCCCGTTCCCACATCGAGCACGCGTCCATTCTGCGGCATATACGGTGCAAGTGCCGCGCAATCGAGGAAATGCCGGGTCACGATTTCGGTCGGATCGGTAATGGCAGTCAGATTCATAACCTTGTTTTTCTCGCGCAGAATCTCGGAATAACGCAGTAAGTTGTCCGCTGCAAACGGACACTCTGCGACGCCCAGCTCGCGTAGACCGGCGGTCAAAAGCTCGCGTTCTGTCATGCCTTTTCCTCCTTTTTATGGGTCTCGATGTAGATCATCAGTGCCGTGATATCCGCCGGTGAAACGCCCGAAATACGAGCCGCCTGACCGAAATTCAGCGGTTTGACGGCGTTCAGTTTCTGACGTGCTTCCAGTCGCAGCGAGTCCACTTCGTTGTAGTCCAGATCGAGCGGCAGCGGGCGGCTCTGCAGCTTGCGGTACTGCTCCACATCGCGCATCTGGCGCTCGATATAACCCGCGTATTTGACGCGGATTTCCACCTGCTCACGGATAACAGCGGGCAGCTCCGGACGCTCAGGATCGAACATTGCAAGGTCCGCATAGCTGAGTTCCGGGCGGCGCAGCAGGTCGATCAGCTTGCAGCCCGCCTTGAGCGGTGTGGAGTTTTTACCCGCAAGAAAGCCGTTCAATTTATCGCTCGGCGCCACGCCGACCGAGGCTGTGCGGTCAATCTCTGCCTGCACTGCTTCGTACTTTTTACGCACCTTTTCGCCGCGTTCCGGCGAATTCAAGCCAACTCGAACACCGATCGGCACCAGACGCTCATCTGCGTTATCCTGCCGCAGAAGCAGGCGGTACTCCGAGCGTGAGGTCATCATGCGGTAGGGTTCGCTCGTGCCACGCGTCACCAGATCGTCGATCAGCGTACCAATGTAGCCGTCCGCACGGTCGAGTACAAGCGGCTCCTCCCCCTTGATTTTGAGCGCGGCGTTGATGCCCGCAACCAGTCCCTGCGCGGCCGCCTCCTCATAGCCGGACGAGCCGCAGAACTGGCCTGCGCCGTACAGTCCGGGCACCTTTTTAGTCTCGAGCGTCGGCCGCAGCTCCAGTGGGTCGATACAGTCATACTCGATGGCGTACGCCGGCCGCATAATCTCCGCGTTCTCCAATCCCTTGACCGAGCGCAGCATCTCGCGCTGCACGTCGAACGGCATGGACGATGAGAAGCCCTGCACATAGACCTCCTCGGTGTCCAGACCCATCGGCTCGAGGAACAGCTGATGGCGCGGCTTATCCGCAAAGCGCACCACTTTGTCCTCGATAGACGGACAATAGCGCGGTCCTACGCCCTCAATCTGGCCGCCGTACAGCGGCGAACGGTTCAGATTTGCGCGGATGATTTCATGTGTTTTCGCGGTCGTGTAGGTCAGATAACACACCGCGCGGTTGTCCGGCGGGTGGTCGGTCTCAAACGAAAACGGGATGATCTCATCCTCACCGGCCTGCTCCGCCAGATCGGTATAATTGATTGAACGGCGATTGATGCGCGGCGGCGTACCTGTCTTAAACCGCTGCAGCCGCAGTCCCAGACCGCGCAGCGACTCGGTGAGCGGCTTGGCTGCCGCCATGCCGTCCGGACCGGATTCACGGGTGTACTCGCCGATGATCACACGTCCGCCGAGGAATGTGCCGGACGCAATGACAGCCGCCTTGACCGGATGTCGTGCGCCGATGGCGGTAACAACCGCGGAAACGGCACCGTTCTCCACCTCAACGGACACGATCTCGTCCTGCATGAGAAACAGATTTTCCTGCCGCTCAAGCGTGTGCTTCATATACTCTCTGTATTTAATGCGGTCGGCCTGTGCACGCAGCGAGTGCACTGCCGGTCCCTTGCCGCGGTTGAGCATGCGGTACTGGATGCAGGCCGCGTCAGCCGCACGCGCCATCTCACCGCCGAGTGCATCTATCTCGCGTACAAGGTGTCCCTTAGCTGTACCGCCGATCGCCGGATTGCACGGCATATTGCCTACGGCGTCCAAATTGATCGAAAAACACGCTGTTTTTGCACCCAAACGTGCTGCAGCCAGCGCCGCCTCAATACCAGCATGACCGGCGCCGATCACCGCTACATCAAAGCTCTCTGCCGAAAAAACCGTCATTGGCGCTCTCTCCCCTTTCAAAAAATTCCTGTGATTTCGGTTGTGTGAAACCTGTGCGTAACTGTTGATAACTCTGTGGATACTGTTGATAACTTGTGAGTTTTTGACCATATTTTTATACGCACAGTTTTATTTCATTTTATTATTACGATAAGTAGTTGAATATAGGGCAATTTTTCGAGTTATCCACTATATCTCGTATACCGCCGAATAGAAGTTGTGCACAAGTGGTTTTTATTCCATTTTTCACTCGCAGTCATCCGTTAATCATCCTGCAATCATCCGGTAGACATACAGTATATATCATACACGATTTCAGCGCAAAATAAAAGAGGACGTTTGCACAGATTGCAAACGTCCTCTCTGAATTTTAAGTGCAATTTCTCTTAATAACAGCTGCAGCAGCATCACTTTCCGACGCAGAAGTCGCTGAAAATGCGGGTGACAACGGCATCGGTCACGGTTTCGCCGGTGATCTCGCCCAGTGCGGTAATCGCGCCCTCGGCGTCCATCACGACCGCGTCCGGCGTCATACCGGATTGCGCCGCATACAGCGCTGCTTCACAGCGTTCGGCAGCACGCGCCAGCGCCGCCGCCTGTCTTGCGTTAGTGATGAGCGCACCGTCAAACGCACCGTCGCCCAGACCCACGGTTCGCGGGATAAGATTGAGCAGCTTATCCAGTCCGTCACCGGTTTTCGCAGAAAGCGGCACGATGTGCAGGAAGTGCTTTTTCAGCAGCTTTTCATCCAGCTGCTGCGGCAGATCGACCTTGTTCACAACCGCGATCGCGCGGTGGCCTGCCGAGCGTGCCAGCACGAGCATATCCTCGTCGCTGATGGGCTTGGAGCCGTCGAACACAGCCAGGATGAGCGAGGAAGCCGAAGCCTCCGCCATCGCCCGGTCAATGCCCGCCTGCTCCACCGGATCGTCCGTGTTGCGCAGACCGGCGGTGTCGGTCACGCGAAGCAGAATCTGTCCGACCTTGACATTCTCCTCGATGAGATCGCGGGTCGTGCCCGGAATATCGGTCACGATCGCCCGCTCGCGGCCGAGCAGTGTGTTCAGCAGTGTGGACTTGCCGGCGTTCGGCCTTCCGAGGATAACGCACGGTACGCCTTCTCTAAGAATACGGCCGCGCTCATAGCTTTCTGCCATGCTGTACAGACGGCTTGTCGTGCGGTGCAGCAGCGCCGCGGCATCCTCGAACAGCACCGGATCAATGTCCTCGTCCGGGAAATCCACGACCGCGTGGAAATGCGCCACCATGCCGAGCAGCTCATCGCGCATCTGCTGCACGGGAGAGCCGACCGCGCCCATGACCTGTGCCGCCGCATTCTGCGCCGCCTCTGCGGTGCGCGCGGTGATCAGATCATGCACGGCTTCAGCCTCAGAAAGGCCCATTTTGCCGTTTAAAAAGGCGCGGCGAGTAAACTCACCTGCCTCTGCCTGCCGCACGCCCTGCGCGAACAGAGCGTCCAGGCCGGCACACAGCACGGCTGTCGAGCCGTGGCACTGCAGCTCCGCCATCGTTTCACCCGTATAGGTGTGCGGTGCGTGCAGCGCGACAGCGTAGCAGCAGTCGATCACATTGCCGGACTTGTCCGTCAGTGTGCCGTAAACCAGCTTCTGCGAGGGTGCTTCCGTAAGCGGCTTGCCGTTCTTCGCCTGAAAAACGGCATTTATCGCTTCGATTGCGCGTTCACCCGACACGCGGATCAAACCGATCGGTCCGCCGGAGGAGGAAATTGCGGCAATCGTATCGTTCATAACGAATACCCCGATTTAACCGCGGTCGCGGTTGCGATAGCTGTTATCCGGCGCAATAACAACGCGGCGACCCGGCTCGGTGCCGGTCGAATAGGTGGTCACACCGTTGAAGTCCTGCAGCGCGGCATGGATGATGCGGCGCTCATACGGGTTCATCGGCTCAAGCGTCATGGAGCGATGCGCCTTAACGACCTTCATCGCCATCTTGCGGGCCAGACGCTCCAGGCTTTCCGCGCGCTTCTCGCGGTAGTTTTCGGTATCGACAGACAGACGAACGTGCTCATCCAGTGCGTTATTCAGCACCAGGGAGCCGAGGTACTGGATGGCATCCAGCGTGTCGCCGCGGCGACCGATGATCGGGCCCATATCCGGACCGGAAATCTCCAGACGGAGCTGGTCGCACTCTACCTGAGGCAGGGTCTTAACCTGACCCTCAACGCCCATCTTTGTCAGCAGACCGGTTACAAAATCGGTAGCCAGCTTTTCCGCCTGCTGCATGCCTGCTTCGGAAACCGGGATCAGTTCACGCTCCTTGGGAACGGACGGCGTGATCGGACGGTCCTCACGCGGGCGGCGCGGACGGCGGTCACGGCCATTGCGGTCGCCGCGGTCACGGCGCGGACGGTCGCTGCGCTCACGGCGCGGCGGACGCTCAAACTCCAGCTTTTCCGGTACAAAGTCTGCCGGAGCAGCCTTTACCAGACGAGGCGTGTTATCATCCGTGGTGATGGACAGCTTCTGCGGCTTCTCAGCGGGTTTCTCTTGCTTCGGAGCCGGCTTTTCTGCCTTGACAGCAGGCTTCTCCTGCTTCGGCTCAGCCTTGGGAGCGGGCTTGCGCTCCTCACGCTTTACCTCCGGCTTTGCCGTCGGAATATCCGGTGCTTCATAGGTCACGCGCACGCGTGCCGGCGTTGCGCCGATACCCAGAAAGCCCTTTTTGCCGATCTCGAGTACCTCTACCGATACATCGTCGCGCTCCAGACCGAGCTGCGTGAGGGCATTCTCGACTGCTGCGTCACGGTTTTCACCGGTAGCCTCTAAAAACTTCTGCATGATTTACTTGTCCCCCTTTTTGTTCTTTGCGTTCTGGGACTGCTGCTTCTGTGCAGCCTTGTGTGCTTCACGCTTAGCCTGCTTCTCTGCCTCGATGCGGGCAGCCTCAGCAGCCTGCTTGGCCTCCTGCTTGCCGCGGAGCGTCTTGGTGAGGATGATCTCCTGTACGCAGGTAAATACGTTGTTGAAGATCCAGTAGATGCCGATCGCACCCGGAAGGATGAACGCAAAGTACAGCGACATCAGCGGCATCATAAAGTTGAGCATCTTCATCTGACCTGCTGCCGCAGAGTTCTGCGTGCCCTGCATCTTCTGCATGATGTAGGAGGACAGGAATGCGGTCAGACCGGACAGGATCGGGATGATCCAGATAATGCTCGGATGAGAGATAGACGGCGTATCAGCCAGATTCAGACCAAAGAAGTGGAAATCCAGCGGGAAAATGGTCTCGCCGCTCTGCAGGCAGTTCATTACGTCAGAAGAGAAATTGCCTGCTGCATCAACAAATGCGTTCAGCTTCTCTGCGATCAGAATCTGAACCGTGTAGTTCGCGCCTGCGAGCTGATCCAGACCGATCATCTGCGCCAATGCGATAACTGTCTCGCGGCTCAGGCCGACGATGTACTGCAGCGGCTGCTGAACCGCGTAGTACAGGCCCATCATGATCGGCAGCGGGATAAGGTTGGGCAGACATCCGCTCATCGGGCTGACGCCGTGCTTCTCATACAGCTTCTGCATCTCTTCGTTCAGCTTGACGCGGTTGTTCGCGTACTTCTTCTGCAGCTGCTGGAGCTCGGCGTTCATCGCGCTCATGGCGAGCATACTCTTCTTGCTCTTGATGGTCAGCGGGATGCAGACCAGCTTTACCAACAGCGCGAACAGGATAACGGCGATACCGTAGTTCTGCACGATGCTGTACAGCCACTGCAGCAGCAGGCCGAACGGTCGAACGATCAAAATACCGAACAGCTTCGGATCTTTGACCAGGTTAGAAAGTTGATCCAGGGTCATAAAAACCTCCATGTTAAATTGTAAAACGACACAGTGAAAAGGATTTTGCAAAGCAAAATCCTCACTTTACCGCCGTAAGGCAGTATAAAACATGATCCCGTTCCTATTATGGAACCGGATCATAGGGTCCTCTCTTAGAGAAAGGATTGCAGCGGCAGATGCGCTTAAACGCCAGCCAGCCGCCCTTGATCGCGCCGTATTTCTCGATGGCCTCGATCGCGTACTGCGAGCAGGTCGGGATATACCGGCAGCAGGGCGGTTTGTTTGGAGAAATATACCGGCGATAAAACCGGATCATCGCCAGCAGCAGCCGCTTCATGTCCGAGCTGCCGCAACCTTGTTGTCCTTCAAGGCGCGCAGCAGCGATTTTTCGATTTCCTGATAGCTTGCGCCTACGGCCCGTACCCGTGCGACCAGCACAAGGTCGATGCCGTCGGCAAATTTGTCCTCGTTGAGACGGTACGCCTCACGAAACAAACGCTTGATGCGGTTTCTTTTCACCGCACACGCCAGCTTGGCACTGACGGTGAGTCCCAGCCGGTTGTAGCCGAGCTTGTTCCTGCGGCAGTAGATCACAACGTGTTTTCCTGCCGTGGACACACCACGATGATACAATCGGCGGAATTCGTGGTTTTCCTTTAAGGATACTGTTTTTTTCATCTTCTGATGCTCCCGTTTTTTCCTGATGCCCTCGAAAAAAACGTATTTTTTCTTTGCATCTGATGGTTTGCAAAGCTGATTTTACTGTTTCGCTCGTTTCGGTCAGTAAAATCCGAACCTGAATACCGTATTTCCGCTGCATGGACTGCACCCTAAACAGGGTGACACCGCTCCAGACAGCGATTGCTTGAGTGGTGTTGCCCGTAAACGAAAAAACGAGCCGCACGAATGCGGCTCGTTACGAACTCTTTTGCGCCGCTGGCGCGAATTTTCAGGAAGTCTGAATACTTCCTTTATAGGCTGTCATTAAGCAGACAGCTTAGCGCGACCCTTAGCGCGACGGCGTGCAAGTACCTTGCGGCCGTTGGACGTGGACATACGCTTACGGAAGCCGTGCTCCTTGGAGCACTGACGCTTCTTCGGCTGGAACGTTCTCTTCATAACTTTGTGCACCTCCCTGTTCTAAAATTTACAGATGGGCACCGGCATAGGTCCGGCGCAAGACGCGGGCATATGCCGCTGCCTGTCTGCATAATAGGATACGATATTTATTATCCTATATAGGTTCGATTTTGTCAAGCATTTTTTCCGACCCTCGGAACGAATTTCAGCAGTTTGCACAGGTTGTCAACATGTTGTGGATAAGTAGAAGCATCTGCTCAATGTCTTGCATAATCACGGTTTTCGGCAATCTGCATATTTTCGGATTTTCGCGGAAAAGCCGCCAATTTTCGATGAATTTTTACATAAATTCCGCAGTTTTCATAAAAAACGCCGTGCATTTTTTCCAACCGGCTTTAATTTTCGATTATTTCGACGCAAAAAACGCCGATTTTTTTAAATTCTGCGAAGTAAATAAACCGGTTTGGCTGTTCAAAATCATGCTGCCGCGCGGCACGCCGCCGGACAGTTATCCACATCGACGCATTGAACTTGTGGATAAAATATGCTATTATAAAATAGAATCATTATCGACAGGAGGCGCCCTATGGCAAACAATATATTGGAGATGGCGCTCGAGCAGCTGGACTTCCCTCCTTCCACCATTTCCGCTTGGTTTGACGACGTAACGGTCGTTTCCTTTGGGGATAATCGGCTGGTGCTGCACTCTCCGGTACCCTTTAAGAAAGAATTTATCGAGTCCAAATTTATCGCTCCTCTGCAGGAGGTGCTGCACAACCTGACCGGCGACCCGATCACGATCGTTGTAGTAACCGGCGAATACACCGCGCCGAGCACGAGCACTTCTCCGTATGACGACTACACATTTGAGCGTTTTATCGTCGGTTCGAGCAACAAATTCGCGCATGCGGCTGCCCTTGCGGTTTCGCAGCGCCCGGCGGCAGAGAACAACCCGCTTTTCATCTACGGCAACTCGGGTCTGGGTAAAACGCATCTAATGTACGCGATCGCAAACGTGCTGCGCCGCACCCATCCGGAATACCGCATTATATATGTAAAGGGTGAGGATTTCACCAACGAGCTGATCACCGCCATCCAGGAAGGCAACGTACAGGCATTCCGCAACAAGTACCGCATGGTTGACCTGCTGCTGCTGGACGACGTGCAATTCATCGCCGGCAAGGAGCGCACGCAGGAGGAATTTTTCCATACCTTTAACGCGCTTTATGAGGCAAAAAAGCAGATCGTGCTCACTTCTGACCGTCCGCCGAAGGAAATCAACACGCTCGAGGACCGCATGAAGACCCGTTTTGAATGGGGTCTGCTGGCTGATATTCAGCCGCCTGATTTTGAGACCAGAATCGCCATTATCCGCGATAAAGCGGTCAAAATGGGCGTTGAACTGCCCGATGACGTATCCAACTACATTGCAGAGAATATCCAGGCAAATATCCGCCAGCTTGAAGGCGCGGTCAAAAAGATCAAGGCCATGCACGAGCTGATGGGCGAACGCATCACGGTTTCGCTTGCAGAAAACGCGATCGACGCGCTGCGCACCGAGAATCCGGGCCTCAATCCGACACCGGAGCGCATTATGGAAGCGGTAGCGAACTACTTCTATATCCCGGTCGAGCAGATGATCTCGCAGAATCGCTCCAAGGATGTGGCCTACCCGCGGCAGATGGCAATGTACATGATCCGGCAGGAGCTTGAATACTCCTTCCCCGATATTGCAAAGATATTCAAACGCGACCATACCACCGTCATGCACGCCTGCAACAAGATCGAGGAGGAGCGCAAGAACTCCCGCGAGACCGAGGACGTCATCAAAAAGCTGCATAATAATATCCGCGGCGACGGCTGATCTTTGCCGTGCATTCGTGCAAAACGGCTTTTCCACAGTCTAAAAATGCACAGTTCAGTTATCCCCAACCACCCTGTGGATTCCACATGGATAACTCTGTGAATAAATAACAGGGTTATTTTCGCTGTGTATCGTTTATTTTTCATCCACAACCTCCTGTGTACGACATTTCCCGCGCCATACCTGAGGATTTTCGGGTTTTCCCCAATTTCCCCAGGTACTACTACGAATACTATATCCTATCCTTCTGTTATGTGTGATCTTTCGAGTCTCTGGCGACGCAGGCCAGAAGCTGTTCGCCCACTGCGGACATGGTCATTAGATGGTGTGTGCAATCGCACAGTATTCGCTGGCGTATATTTATAAATATGCAAACACTGCATAAACCGACTCTTTGTTTTATTTCCAGTTTTGAGAGGAGCAACTATGAAGTTTTCCTGTGAAAAAGAAACCCTGCTGAATCTGCTCAACATCGCCTCCCGCGCAGTAACCGGCAAAAGCTCGATGCCGCTGCTCGAAGGTCTGCTGCTGGCAGCCGATGCAGATACCCTGACCATCACCGGCTACGACCTGTCCATGGGCATTCGCACGACTGCTCAGGTCGATGTGGTAGAACCCGGCAGAATCGTGCTGAATTCCCGTCTGTTCTGCGAAATCGTGCGCAAGCTGCCGCAGGACGTAGTCTACCTTGAGACCGACGACAAGCTGATGACCACCATCAAGTGCGGCCGTTCGGTGTTCAACCTGATGGCCAGCGAGGCCGACGAGTATCCGGCTTTGGCTGATGTGGCCAGCGACAAGGGCCTTTCTCTGCCGCAGCCCATTCTCAAGAGCATGATCGCGCAGACCATTTTCTCGGTTTCGGACAACGAATCCAAGCCCATCCATACCGGCTGCCTGTTTGAAATCGAAGGCAGCCGTCTGAACGTCGTGGCCGTTGACGGCTACCGCCTATCTGTGCGCCGCGAGACCGTTGAGGGCGTTCCCGGTGATATGAAGTTTGTTGTGCCGGGCGCGTCCCTGCGCGAGATCGAACGAATTCTGGGTGATGATGACGATATTGTCGAGATTTTTCCGGATTCCAAGAACATTTTGTTCCGCATCGGCGGCACGACTCTCATTACCCGTCTGATCGACGGCGAGTTTCTCAACTACCGTGCGGCCATTCCGAAGGAGTTCGAGCATGAGGTTTCGGCGGATCGCCAGGAGCTGATCCAGTGCATCGAACGTGTTTCCCTGATTGTGTCGGAAAAGCTGAAAAACCCGATCCGCTTCCATTTTGACGGCTCGTATGTGCAGATGTCGTGTGTGACCGCGATCGGCAAGAGCTATGACGAATGCCCGTTTGACGGCTCGATCGAGAACCTTGAGATCGGCTTCAACAACCGCTACATTCTGGAGGCGCTGCGCGCGGCCGGCGATGAGCAGGTGAAGCTGCAGCTCAAGGGCGCGCTCAACCCGATGATCATTTCGCCGATGGAAGGCGATAAATACACCTATCTTGTACTGCCTGTGAGACTGAAAGCCAATGACTGAAATTAAAATTGAAACTGAATTCATCAAACTTGATGCACTGCTTAAATTTGCAAACCTGGTAAGCTCCGGCGGCGAAGCGAAGATCCGCATTGCCGAGGGCGAAGTGCTGGTAAACGGCGAAATCTGCACCATGCGCGGCAAAAAACTGCGTTCCGGTGACACGGTAGAGCTGGACGGTGCGAAGGTCTGCATCAAATAAAATAAACACTATGTATGATAACGAACGTAATTTTGTGTGTTTGTTATCATACAAATCGTCTAATATGGAGAAGCGCATGTACATCAAGTCGTTAAAACTGCAGAATTTCCGCAACTACGCGGACGAATCGTTTGCGTTCGATCCGGCGGTCAACCTGATCTGCGGCGAAAACGGACAGGGCAAAACCAACCTGCTCGAAGCGGCAGCGGCCTGCTCGACCATGCGGCTGTTCCGCACGGCCCAGAAAAAAGAGGGGCTGCGGTTCGGAGAGAATCATGCTTTCATCTTTGCGGATTTTCTCGCGCAGGAGCGCGATATTTCGCTTGAACTGCGATTTTCCCGCACCAAAGCGATGGAAATCTACAAAAACGGTGTGCGGCAGAAACGCCAGTCGGACGCACAGGGACTGCTCAAAACCGTGCTGTTCTGCCCGGAGGACCTGATGCTCGTCCGTGCCGGAGCGGCGGCTCGCCGCCGATTTCTCGATACCGCGCTGTGCCAGATGCGGCCCAACTATGCACGCTATCTCGAGGAATACAACCGTCTGCACGAGCATAAAACGCGCATTCTGCGTGACAGCGAAGAAAAGCCTTCCCTGCTCTCCATGTGGGAGGATTTCTCGCTGCGCATGGCGCATATCGGCGCGCAGATCATCCGTTACCGCGCGTATTACTGCCGCAAGCTGCTGAAAGCTGCGGCTGCCGTCTATGCAGATATCGCGCCGCATGAGGTGCTCTCCGGTGTGTACAAGACCGTGTCGAGCGTCACCGACCCGTTTGCAGACGCACGGACAATCGAAAAGCAACTTATCGACCATGTGTTCAGCCATAAAATTGCCGAGATTGCGGCTAAAAGCTGTCTTTCCGGTCCGCATAAGGATGACTTGGAGCTGTTATTGGATGGCCGCAGTGCCGCTTCCTTCGGCTCGCAAGGCCAGGTGCGGACCTGCACACTGTCGCTTAAACTCGCCGAGCGTGAGCTGTTCTTCGACGAGGACGGCGAGTATCCGGTGCTGCTGCTCGACGACGTGCTCAGCGAGCTTGACCGCCGCCGTCAGGACTTTGTGCTCAACCGCATATCGGCGGGTCAGGTCATGATCACCTGCTGCGAGGACGGCATCTCGGAAAAGCTGCGTGCAGGCGCGGTTTTCCATATTCAAAACGGCGAAAAATCCACAGAAACACACTAAAATCACATAATTTTACAAACTATTGCACGGCGGGAACAGATACCACCTCGAAATTTCCTGCCGTGCCCTTGTTTTCTTTCAAAAAAACAGAGAAATATTTGTTTTTCCTTAGGTTTAGGGTACACAATTAGTGAAAAAAGTGGTATAATTAAATCCAGTTAGTAATTAGAAATTAGGGTGTCGCGCACGGCGCGATTGCTGAAACGGATAGAAAATCCGCAGGACTTTAATTACGCATTACTAATTTCTAATTATTCCGGAGGAATAGAATGTATTTACATTTAGGTCAGGACTACATCGTGCCCTTGCAGAGCGTAGTTGCGGTGTTCGATATGGATACGGCGACCGCATCCAAGCGCACGCGCCTGCTGCTTGAACGCCTGCAGGACGAGGGACGGATCATCGAGCTGTACGACGATCTGCCGCGCGCGGCTGTGCTGTGCGAAAACGCCCTCGGTGAGACCCTGTACCTGACACAGCTTTCTCCGCAGGCCATTCAGCGCCGCGCAGAGAAAGGTTATGCTGTCTAAAAAATTTGAGAATTGCGAATGGAAAATTGAGAATGTCGCTATCCTTGCGCGATGATTAAATGCCGTCCTATGGGCGGACACATTCATTCTCCATCCTCCATTTTCCATTCTCAATTATTTTGTTCCCGCAATTTCTGGAAAGGAAATTTAACGATATGAGTGAAGAAATCGAAATCAAGGACGAAGTGCTCGACCTGAAGGTTACCGACAAATATGATGAAAATCAGATTCAGGTGCTCGAAGGCTTAGAGGCTGTCCGCAAGCGCCCGGGTATGTACATCGGTTCTACCTCGGCACGCGGTCTGCACCATCTGGTGTATGAGATCGTCGATAATTCGATCGACGAGGCGCTCGCAGGCTACTGCACGCACATCGAAGTTACGATCGAAAAGGGCGATATCATCCGCGTTGCCGACAACGGCCGCGGCATTCCCTGCGGTATTCACCCGCAGATGGGCATTCCGACGCTCGAGGTTGTGCTCACCGTCCTGCACGCAGGCGGCAAGTTCGACGGCTCCGGCTACAAGGTATCCGGCGGTCTGCACGGCGTTGGTTCATCGGTCGTAAACGCGCTGTCCGACTGGCTGGAGGCCGAGGTCCGCGACGGACATACCAAGCACTACATGCGCTTTGAGCGCGGTGTAACGACCGTCAAGATGCGCGATACACCGTGCGAGAGCGAAACCGGCACGACCATTCGTTTCCATGCGGACCCGGAGATCTTTGAGACGACCATCTACGAGTACGATGTGCTCGAAAAGCGTCTGCGCGAGCAGGCGTTCCTCAATGCAGGTCTGAAAATCACGCTGCGCGATGAGCGCGACGATGAGCCGGTCGAGGAGGTCATGCACTATGAGGGCGGTATCCGCCAGTTTGTCGAGCACCTCAACCGCACGAAGACGCCGCTGCACGAGAATGTGATCTACATGGAGGGCAGCCGCGATACCTCGATGGCCGAGGTTGCCATGCAGTACACCGACAGCTACAGCGAGCTGATGCTGTCCTTCGCAAACAATATCAACACCACCGAGGGCGGCACGCATGAGACCGGATTTAAGGCCGCTCTGACCCGTGTACTCAACGATTACGGTAAGAAATACAAGCTGCTCAAGGACGATGAGTCCTTCAAGGGCGAGGACGCGCGCGAGGGTCTGACTGCGATTATCTCGGTCAAGCTGCAGGAAGCGCAGTTCGAGGGCCAGACCAAGACCAAGCTGGGCAACAGCGAAATGCGTGCGCTGGTGGACGCAATGGTTTCCGAGAAGCTGATGACCTTCTTTGAGGAGAACCCGCAGGTAGCGCGCACCATCATCGAAAAGGCGCAGACCGCCGCGCGTGCCCGTGAGGCCGCGAAAAAGGCGCGTGAGATGACCCGCCGCAAGTCCGCACTGGATTCCGCTTCTCTGCCGGGCAAGCTGGCGGACTGCATCGAAAAGGACCCGACCTACACCGAAATCTACATCGTCGAGGGTGATTCCGCAGGCGGCTCCGCTAAGGAAGGCCGCGACCGTCGCCATCAGGCCATCCTGCCGCTCTGGGGCAAGATGCTGAACGTCGAAAAGGCACGCCTCGACCGTGTTTACGGCAACGACAAGCTCACCCCGATGATCACCGCATTCGGCGCGGGCTTCGGTGATGATTTTGACCTCGCAAAGCTGCGTTACGGCAAGATCATCCTCATGGCCGATGCCGATGTTGACGGCAGCCATATCCGCACCCTGCTGCTGACATTCTTCTTCCGCTTCATGCGCCCGCTGATCGAGCACGGCCATGTGTTCATCGCACAGCCGCCGCTGTTCAAGAACGAAAAGGGCAAGGATGTCCGCTACACCTATACCGAGGAGCAGCAGCGCGACTGCATCGCTGAAATGGGCGACAATGTGCGCGTACAGCGCTACAAGGGCCTCGGCGAGATGGACCCGCAGCAGCTGTGGGAAACCACCATGGACCCGGAGCACCGCACACTGCTGCAGGTTACGATGGAGGACGCGGCCGCTGCCGATGAGACCTTTGCGCTCCTGATGGGCGAAAAGGTAGAACCCAGACGCGAATTTATCGAGCGAAATGCAAAATATGTAATGAATCTGGACGTATAAGGGAGAAAACTATGCTGTTTTTTGAAAATGATTACGGTTATGGCGCACACCCCAAGGTTTTAGAGTATCTGGCACAGACGAATATGGAGCCGGTTTCCGGCTACGGCAACGATAAATTTACCGCTTCGGCGGCAGAAAAGATTAAAGTAGCGGCGGACTGCCCGGACGCTCAGGTGTATTTCCTGACCGGCGGCACACAGACCAACATGGTCGTCATTGATACGCTGCTCCGTCCGTATGAGGGCGTTGTAGCGTCCTCCTGCGGTCATGTGAACACGCATGAAGCCGGTGCCATCGAGTCCACCGGACATAAGGTGCTGACCGTTCCGCATAAGAACGGCAAGCTGGATGCGGACGATCTCCGTGAATATGTTCAGACCTTTTATGCGGACGCAAGCCACGACCACATGGTATTTCCGGGCATGGTTTACATTTCACATCCGTCCGAATACGGCACGCTTTACACGAGAAACGAGCTGGAGCGCATTTCTGCCGTGTGCAGAGAGTTCGATATGCCGCTGTTTCTGGACGGCGCACGCCTCGGCTACGGCCTGACGGCGGACACCGATGTGACGCTGCAGGACATTGCCAAGCTGACTGATGTGTTCTACATCGGCGGCACCAAATGCGGCGCGCTCTGCGGCGAAGCGGTCGTGTTCACGCACGGCAATATGCCGAAACAGTTCGTCACGATGGTCAAGCGCCGCGGCGCGATGATCGCCAAGGGCCGTCTGAACGCTTTGCAGTTCGATGCCCTGTTCACCGACGGGCTGTATGAGGAGATCTGTGCACCGGCGGTCAAACTCGCCATCAAGCTGCGCGACGGGCTCAAGGCCAAGGGCTATCGCTTTGCGCTCGAGTCCCCCACCAATCAGCAGTTCATCATCGTGGAAAACAGCAGACTGCCCGAGCTGCAAAGCAAGGTAGTTTACAGCTTTATAGAGAAATATGACGCGGAGCATACGGTCATCCGTCTGGCAACCAGCTGGGCCACGACCGAGGAGCAGGTAGACGAGCTGATCAGTATCCTCTAAGCGATAAAAACAGTCGTTTTCGGCTGAAAGCCAACACTTTTGGAGGCAAAATTAAAATATGAGTCAAGAATACGAACAGCAGAAAATCATGCAGGTCGATCTCGAACGCGAGATGAAGAAAAGCTACATCGACTATGCAATGAGTGTTATTGTCGGCCGTGCGCTGCCTGATGTGCGTGACGGCTTAAAGCCGGTACACCGCCGCATCCTGTACGCGATGTACGAGGACGGCCTGACCTCGGACAAGCCCTACCGCAAGTCGGCAACGACCGTCGGTAATGTGCTCGGCCGGTATCATCCGCACGGCGACGCATCGGTTTACGACGCGATGGTGCGTATGGCGCAGCCGTTCTCGCTGCACTATCCGCTGATCGACGGTCACGGCAACTTCGGTTCCGTGGACGGCGACCCCCCGGCAGCATACCGTTATACCGAGGCCCGCATGGCCAAGCTGGCGAACTACATGCTGGCGGATATCAAGAAAAACACGGTCGATTTCCAGCCGAACTTCGATGAGGAGCGCCAGGAGCCGGTCGTACTGCCTTCCCGCTTCCCCAACCTGCTGGTGAACGGCTCGTCCGGCATCGCGGTCGGCATGGCGACCAATATCCCGCCGCACAACCTCGCGGAGGTCATCGACGGCACCTGCTATGTCATCGACCATCCCGAGGCCGAGATGGACGAGATCTGCCAGTTCATCAAGGGACCGGACTTCCCGACCGGCGGCGTGATCATGGGCCGCAGCGGCATCCGTGCTGCCTACGCGACCGGCCGCGGCAAGATCAAGGTTCGCGCAAAGACCGAAATTGTAGATCTGCCGAACGGCAAGAGCCAGATCGTCATTACCGAGATCCCGTACATGGTAAACAAGGCGCGTCTGGTCGAGTCCATGGCAAATCTGGTCAAAGACAAGCGCATCGACGGCATCACGAACATTCAGGACCATTCCTCTCGCGAGGGTATGCAGATTGTCGTGGATGTTCGCCGCGATGCCAACGCGCAGGTCATCCTCAACCAGCTGTTCACCTATTCGCAGCTCGAGGATACCATTTCGATGATCCACATCGCACTCGTGCCGGGTGCGGGCGGAAAGCTGCAGCCGCGTGTGCTGACGCTGCGTCAAATCCTCGATCAGTATATCGGCTTCCAGAAGGACGTTGTCGAGCGCCGCACGCGCTTTGATCTCAAGAAGGCGCGCGACCGTGCGCACATTCTGGAGGGTCTCAAGGTCGCAACTGACAATATCGACCGCATTATCGCAATCATCCGTGCCTCCAAGAACGAGGCCGAAGCCAAGGAAAACCTGATGGCAGAGCCGTTCTGGATCGACCAGATTGCGCTGCTCGGCATCGTGGACGGCTCGGAGCACTTCGAGTTCCACCTCGACGAGCCGCAGGCGCAGGCCATCGTAGATATGCGTCTGGGCCGCCTGTCCGGTCTGGAGCAGGAGAAGATCAACGACGAGTACAAGGACCTCGAGGGCCGCATCGCGGGCTTTGAGGAAATTCTGTCGTGCGATGTAAATATTCTTGCTGTTGTCAAGCAGGAGCTGCAGGAGATCAAGCAGAAATACGGCGACGAGCGCCATACACGCATTGAGAATGTGGCTGACGAGATCGACATTGAGGACCTCATCGAGCAGCAGGACTGCGCGTACACCCTCACCCACTTCGGCTATATCAAGCGCCAGCCGACCTCGGTTTACCGCGCACAGCGCCGCGGCGGCCGCGGTGTTTCCGCAATGAGCACCCGTGAGGAGGACTTCGCAAAGGATATCTTCACCGCCTCCACGCATGACACGATTCTGTTCTTCTCGGATCGCGGCAAGGTATACAAGCTCAAGGGCTATCAGATTCCGGAGACCGGCCGCTCGGCAAAGGGCATGAACATTGTTAACCTGCTGGAGCTGGAAAACGGCGAAAAAATCACCGCAATGTTCCCAATTCAAGAGTTTGCGGACGATAAGTTCCTGTTCTTCGTCACCCGTCAGGGCATTGCAAAGCGTATCGTACTGAGCGACCTGCAGAACATCCGCCGCGCGGGTCTGCGTGCGCTCAACCTCAACGAGGACGATGCACTGGTTGACGTTCGTCTGACCGACGGCGAGCAGAACATCCTGATCGCCACCCACGAGGGCAAGGCCATCTGCTTTGACGAGAACGAGGTTCGTGCAATGGGCCGTGTGGCTACCGGCGTGCGCGGCATCAAGCTGGCTGAGGGCGATTACGTTATCGGCGCGGCGCGTGCCCGCAAGGACGCATATGTGCTCTCCATCACCGAGAACGGCTATGGCAAGCGTACTCCTGTTGAGGAGTTTACCGTGCATCATCGCGGCGGTGGCGGCATGATGCTGCATAACCTGACCGAAAAGACCGGTCTGGTGGCAGGCATCGCTGTTGTAGACAGCGAAAACGACGTTATGATCATCACCGACGACGGCGTTATCATCCGCACCGGCGTTGAGGAGATCCGCGAATGCGGCCGCGGCTCGCAGGGCGTTATCGTTATGCGTACCGGCGAGGACGTAAAGGTTATCTCGATTGCCCGCACGGACAAGGAGGAGGAAGACTCGGCAGAAGCCGAGGAAGAAACCTCTGAATCCGCTGAAAACGCAGAGAGTACCGAAGAATAAAAGGCAAAAGACGAGTCCGTTTGGACTCGTCTTTTTGTGCCTGAAAAACAGAAAAACCGCCTGTAAAGGCGGTTTTTTGACTTATACAGTTTTACGCGGTAGCGACTGCAGTATCCTCGACCTGCTCGTAAACGATGCTGATGATAGACAGCACCACGGTAGCGGTAGCAATGCAGATATGCTGCAGATCGTCGTTGATGCCATGCGGCTTAGTCGAAGTGCGGTAAGCCTCGTGCATCGTGGAAATGCGGTTCACGAGTGTGTCCACGGTCGTGGGCGGAATGATGGGACTTGCCCATTTCTCAAACTTATCTTCGGTCATACGGCGGCGAATTACCAGTGAAACGCGCTTTTCATAAACATAATGCGCGAGCAGATTGTGCTCGTAGATATCGTCGTTGTGCGGGTAGGTGAAAAAGTCGGTCATGTAGTGGCAGATCTCGCCGAGATCGACCGACAGCTCGCGTCCGTTGGTACGCCCGATGGTATACTTGCGCGTAAAAGTGCGGATTTTTTCCATCACCTCATCCATCATAATGGATGGGTTATGGCGTTTGGTGAGGTAAGTACCGGTCAGATCCGGTTTCAGGTTGCCGTAAATAAAGCCGCTCTGATCAAAGGTCACGCCGCAGGTCTGCTCAACGTAATCCATCAGCAGATTTGCAACGCGAATGTGGGATACGGAATCCATTTATCAGTCCTCCAAGACGGAACACATGTTAATTCTAACAGTAAATACTAAATTAACAAATTCTTAACGCCCGAAAAGCATCCTCTCCGCTTTTCACGATCGAAACCAGTATAGCACACTTTTTGCACATTGTCTCGCTTTTTTGAAAATTGTAACGCAAACAACACAGAATGTTAACAATTTTGCGGATTATCACAATTTAAGTTACATTAAATTGGTTATCTTGCCCGGTATTGCTCACTCTTGAATTTGATTTTGCCCTCAAGGGCCTTGCGCAGACGTGCACACATGGCTTCCCTGTCCTGGTTGAGCGTGCCCGCCAGATTAACGTAGTTAGACGCGTGATTTGCACGGAAAATACTGCCCTCGGAGTCGATATGCTCGAGCAGGATGAGGGTTTCGTGCGCGATTTCAATCGGGTTCATCAGGTAGAAACGGCCCTCCTGCCAGTCGCGCATGAGCGGCGTCGGCAGCTCAAACAGCAGGGTCAGCAGGCCAATGTACTCCGGCTTCATGCGGGAGAGCGCTTCTGCGGTCTTGATGGCGTGCTCCTCGCTCAGCTCCAGCGAGCCGAGACCCGCAATGCAGGTAACGGACAGCTTCATGCCGGCTTCCTTGACCATCAAACCCGCACGAACGATCTCATCGGCGGTTTCCCCCTTGTTGATGCGGCGCAGCACCTCATCCGAGCCGGATTCCAGACCCAGATAGATCATATCCAGACCCAGATCGTGCAGCATGTTCAAATCTTCCTGCTTTTTGTACAGAATGGACGCCGGAGAGCCATAGCTGGTAACGCGCTCACACTCCGGAAATACCTTCTTGATGTAGCGCAGGATTTCTGCCATGTGCTCGGGACGGCACATCAGCGCATCGCCGTCTGCCAGAAAAATACGGCCGACACGGCGGTACATGCGGCGTGCTTCATCAAAATCAGCCTTGACCTCCTCCAGCTTGCGCACGCGGAAACGCTTTTCCTTGTACATATCACAGAAGGTGCATTTGTTGTGGCTGCAGCCGATGGTGACCTGCACAATCAGGCTGTATGCCTCAGAGGGCGGACGAAAAACTCTGCCTTCGTATTCGATCATGGGTAAAACTCCTTATTTTAGCTATTTAGATAAACAAAACGGACGGAGTATTCCGTCCGTTTGCTGGTAACATTGGGTTAGTCCTCTTCGGCTTCCGGATCTTCCTCGGTCTCAGTCTGAGGCTCCTCAGCCGCCGGTTCAGCAGCCTTGGGTGCATCGTCAAATGCGTCCTGATATACCGAAGTATCCGCGCACTCCTCTGCGCATGCGCAGGAGGCACAGTCGGACTCGGCACGCATCATTTCCTCCAGCTCATCCATGGCCTTCAGTTCAGCCTCGTGGTAAACTTCCTCTTCACGCTTTTTCTGAAGCATAACAAGCGCTGCGGTAGCACCGGCTGCACAGGCAAGGCTGGTCAGCAGCAGACCTGCTTTCACCTTGGTAGAATTTTTCACGGTATCCACTCCCTCTCAAATGATGCGGAACTATTGTCATAATAAAAATCAATCAAACAAAATACGGCGTAAATGCCGATTAAGTGCTTTGCCTATACTTTATCATACGGACGGGGCAAAGTCAATGCTAACGGCACATTTAGCCAAGCTCGTAGGCACGCTTAATGCACTTATCGCAGGCTTCCGACACGATTCCGTACAGATCGCGGTCCTCAAGCACCTTCATGCCCTCGATGGTGGTGCCGCCGGGCGAGCACACCGCGCGGATCAGTTCTGCCGGTGTCTTATCGCGGCGCAGCAGCATTTTTGCCGAGCCGATCATGGTTTGACAGATGAGCGTCAGCGCGTCGTCCTCGTTGATGCCGTGCTGCTTTGCACTCTGCACGAACGCGTCTGCGTAGGCATACAGGTACGCCGGAGCCGAACCGGCATACGGAATGACCTCGTTGAGCATGTTCTCCTGCTCAAACGTGACGGTAACGCCCATGGTGTTGAACAGTTCACAGAGTTCGGACAGCTGCTTGTCGGTTGCGGCCGCATTCTTGACCAGCTGGGTTGCACCCTCGCCGAGCATAAGCGGCGTGTTCGGCATCACGCGGATCATCGCGGTGTCCGCGCCGAGGGCACCCTCCAGCTTGGCGAAGGTTACGCCTGCGGCAATGGATACGACAAGCGGCTTCTCCCCTTCATATTTCGCCAGATTCGGCAGGATTTCATCGAAATTCTGCGGCTTGACGGCCAGCAGCACGATCTCGCTTTCTGCGTAGACCTCGGTATAGTCACCCGTGACGGCGTAGCCCTTGGCTGCATGAGCGGTGCGTTTTTCCTCGCTGCGGTTGAACATCAGCACCTGCTCAGGCGCAAAACGGCCTGCGCGCACTGCGCCTTCTGCAATAGCGGTACCCATGTTGCCGGCACCGAGAACACCGAATTTGTATTTTTTCATGTCAATACACCTCGTTTATGGTTTGTTGTTTCATATATGCTTAAATGATAGAGGGCAGCCCGCTCTGCGGAAGGAATACTGCCGTTTCTTTCAAATTATGGCAGATAAAACGATCATATCCGATAAAAGATATTATAGCACAATGTACTTTTCCTGCAAACAGCTTGTGAAAAACTTTCGGATATGGTAAAATAGAAATAATTTTATTTCATTATGGCTGTCATTTCGGACAGTCTAAAAGATATTGTATGTAAGGGAGTAAAACACAAAACATGGAACAAAAAAAGAGAAGCAGCTTCTCCAGCCGAATTGGTTTCGTGCTGGCGGCGGCAGGCTCGGCGGTAGGTCTGGGCAACCTTTGGCGATTCCCCTATCTGGCGGCACGGTACGGCGGCGGTATTTTCCTGCTGGTGTACCTTATTCTCGCGCTGACGTTCGGCTTTTCACTGATGATTACCGAGATTGCCATCGGACGAAAGACCCGTCTGTCCTGCATCGGTGCGTACAAGGCGCTCGATAAGCGGTTCGGATTCCTTGGCTGGCTGGCGGCGTTCGTGCCGTTCATCATCACGCCGTATTACTGTGTTATCGGCGGATGGGTTATGAAATACCTGTTCACCTTTATCAGCGGCAACGCACTTGAGGCGGCCGACAACGGCGGATTTTTCAGCAATTTCATTGGCTACGATGCGGGTTCGCTGTCCTCGACGATTTTCAGCTTCAACGGACCGACCCCGTGGTTCATCCTGTTCGTGCTGGCGACCACCATTGTCGTTATCTTCGGTGTTGAGAAGGGCATCGAGAAGGCAAGCCGTATCATGATGCCGATTCTCGCCATTCTGGCGATCGTTATCGCAATCTACTCGCTGACCATTCCGGGTGCGATGCAGGGCCTGAAATATTATATTCTGCCCGATTTCTCGCAGTTTTCGGTATCTACCGTGCTTGGTGCGATGGGACAGATGTTCTACTCGATGTCGCTGGCAATGGGTATTATGATCACCTACGGCTCCTACATGCAGAAGGAAAATCTGCTTGAGCACTCTGTCACCCAGATTGAGATTTTCGACACGCTGTTCGCGTTTGTGGCCGGTCTGATGATCATTCCGGCGGTTATCGCGTTCAACGGCGGCGATCCGTCTCAGGTAAACAGCGGCCCGGGTCTGATGTTCATCACTCTGCCGATGGTATTCGACTCCATGAAGTTCGGCACCATTATCGGCGCGGTATTCTTCCTGCTCGTACTGTTTGCGGCGCTGACCTCCTCCATTTCGCTGATGGAAACACTGGTTTCCGTGCTGATGGACAAGGCACACATGAAGCGCAAGACGGCTACCATCGCTATTACGGCAAGCTGCCTGATCATTGGCATGCTGTCCTGTCTCGGCTATGGTCCGTGGGCAACGATTACCATTATCGGTATGCAGTTCCTCGACTTCTTTGACTTTATCTCCAACTCCGTGCTCATGCCGATCGTGGCGCTGCTCACCTGCATCCTGATTGGTCATGTAGTCGGCGCCAAGGTCATCGCAGACGAGGTAAAGGAAGGTGCCGGTTCGTTCCACCGCGAGAAGCTGCACCGCGTTATGGTGCGCTGGGTGGCTCCGGTGATGCTGGCAGCGATCCTCGCTTCGGAATTGGCAACAAAGGTATTCCACCTTTTCACAATCTAAATAGCTGTCGCGGAACTACAGTTCCGCCGACAAGAGGAACGGACCGTGGGCCGTTCCAAAGTCGTCCGAAAGTTCCCATACGGAAACTTTCTCCCTCTTAGGGTATAAAAACCGAGATACATGCTCCCGGTTTTTATGGATTGCTCTGCAATCCTATTTCGTGCGCGCTGACGCGCGAAAAGAAACGATATTCAGGAGAAAACCAATGAAAACTGTAACCATTTACACAGATGGTGCGTGCTCGGGCAATCCGGGACCCGGCGGCTGGGGTGCGATCCTGCAGTACGGCAAGGCGGAAAAGGAGCTTTCCGGCTCCGAGCCGTCCACCACGAACAACCGCATGGAGCTGCTCGGTGTAATTACCGCCCTCGAGACCCTCAAGGAGCCGTGCTCGGTCGATCTGTATTCGGACAGCAAGTATGTTGTTGACGGCATTACCAAGGGCTGGGCTAAGGGCTGGCGTGCGCGCGGCTGGGTTAAAAGCGATAAGAAACCTGCAAAAAATCCGGAACTCTGGGGGCGTCTGCTCGATCTGCTGGATAAACACGAGGTGCGGTTCCATTGGGTCAAGGGTCACGCGGATAATCCATATAACAACCGCTGTGACGAGCTTGCCGTCGGCGAGTATCAGAAGTATAAATAAAAGCAACACCTTCTTCACCAAGTGTGAAGAAGGTGTTATTTTTTGCGCAAAAAGGTCTCTTTTACGCCGATATAGAGTAAAACCACGCCAAAAGCACGCCGCAGCAGGCCGGTGTCCACTCTTGCGGCAAGCATCGCCGAAAGCACGGACGTCACCACGCCTGCCGGTACGCAGCATTTGACCGCTTCCCTTTCGATGAGTCCGTTTTTGCGGTGCGAAATCAGCGCTGCAGGCGCACACGAGAGAAAATACAGCAGGTTGATGCCGCCCGCCTGATACTGCCCTGCCCCTTCAAAAAGTGTCAGATACAGCAGCAAAAGTGAGCCGCCGCCAATGCCGAAGCCGCTTAAGATACCGGTCAGCAGGCCGATTGCGACTGCAAGTACCGCGCTCACAGCAGCAGGACGGCACGGATGCCGCCGTAGAGAATCAGCACACCGAATGCACGGCGCAGCCAGTCTGCCTTTACCCTGCCGAATAACTTTCCGGCCAGCACGCCGCCTGCCGCGCCGCCGAGCAGATACGGCACCGCCTGCGCAATCGGCAGACCACCCTTCAGCCGGTAAATGACCGCCGAGACCGCACACAGCGGAAAAATTACCGCGACTGAGGTCGCAAACGCGCGCTTCTGCTCCATGCCGCACCAGGAAATCAGCAGCGGTACAAGAAATAACCCGCCGCCTGCCCCGAAAAATCCGTTTGCTGCACCGGAAAGAGCACCTGTGACCGCATATTTCACTGAAATTTTCATAAAAGAAACCCTCCGGTGACAGTTTGCACCGAAGGGCTTGTTTTTATGTGTATTATTTGTCGGCTTCGCGCTCGCGTTCCTCTTCCTTTTTGAGCTTCTGCTCGTTGGCGTAAACACGGTTCTGCAGACGGCACAGTTCCTGTGCAAGCGGGTCCGGCAGGTTGATCTGGTCGAGCGCATACGCCGGAGACGGACCGACACGCTGACCGGCAATCTTGACGACGCGCGCTTTGATGCCGACAACCGTGGAATCCGGCGGAACCTCCTGCAGTACGACAGCATTCGCGCCGATACGGCTGTTGTCACCCACCTTGAACGGTCCGAGAACCTTCGCGCCGGTCGAAATGAGCACGTTGTTTCCGATGGTCGGGTGACGCTTGCCGGTGTCGTGACCGGTACCGCCGAGCGTTACACCGTGGTAAATCGTGCAGTCGTCGCCAATCTCAGCGGTTTCACCGATAACGATGCCCATGCCGTGGTCAATAAACAGGCGTTTGCCGATCTTGGCACCCGGGTGGATCTCAATACCGGTCATATGCCGCGCAAACTGCGACAGCGCACGCGCAAGAAAGAAATGCTTGTGTTGGTACAGCCAGTGCGCCTGACGGTGGTAAAACAGGGCATGAAAGCCCTGATAGAGCAAAACAACTTCCAGTGTGGTGCGTGCTGCCGGGTCGCGGTCCCGGATCGAGCGTGCATCTTCAAGCAATCCCTTAAAAATCATAGTATCCCTTCCAAACTTTAGGGGTATAAAGCAGTATATGTAATCGGAAGATAAAAGGTTCCGACAGCCGTTTATGATACTTGCATAAACGAACGATAGTATCATTATAGACTCTTTTCGGTGAAAATTCAAACACTACGTTGAATTCCGTGAAAAAAGTGGTATAATGTAAGAAGATTATGCTGAACGAGGTACGAAAATTATGAAAATTACTGTCATGGGACTGGGTTATATCGGCCTGCCGACGGCGATCACGCTGGCTGAGGCTGGTTTTGAGGTCTGCGGCTTTGACGTAAACAAAAAGACCATCGAAACCCTGCAGGGCGGTCATATCCATATTGTAGAGCCGGGTCTGCAGGAAGCATTTGAAAAGGCTGTTGCACACGGTCATCTGCATTTTTCCGAAGAGCTTGGCAAGTCCGATGTATTTTATATTTCGGTGCCGACGCCGTTCTTCAAGGACGAGAACGGCAGCCACAAGGCCGATCTGCGCTTTGTAGAGTCTGCAGGACGTATGGCAGGCAAGGTGCTCGAGCCGTCCAATCTGGTCATTCTGGAGTCCACCGTGCCGCCGCACACCTCCGAGATGCTCGCACGCGTACTGAGCGAGGAATCCGGCATCCCGATGAATGAGATTCACGTTGCACATTGTCCGGAGCGCGTTATCCCGGGCAACATGATGTACGAGCTGAAGAACAATGACCGCATCGTCGGCGCCCGCACGCCGGAGGCTGCTGAAATGGCGGCATCCATCTACGAGAAGGTGCTTGAGAAGGGTGTCGTTCACAAGACCGACGACCTGACCGCCGAAATGTGCAAGCTGACGGAGAACACCTTCCGTGATGTCAATATCGCTTACGCAAACGAGCTGTCCGTCATCTGCGACAAGATGGGCATTGACGTTTTTGAGCTGATCAAGCTGGCAAACTGCCATCCGCGCGTTAACATCCTGACCCCGGGTGTCGGCGTTGGCGGCCACTGCATCGCAGTTGACCCGTGGTTTATCTACGAGCAGTTCCCGGCGGAGGCAAAGGTTATCCTTGCGGCACGCGAGCGCAACGAGAACAAGCCGCACTTCGTCGCTGACAAGGTTGTAGCAAAGATGAAGAAGGTAACCGACACGGTCGGCGTGCTCGGCCTGTCCTATAAGCCGGACGTTGACGACCTGCGTGAGTCGCCGTCTATCGAGCTGTGCCACATCCTGCAGGAAAAGGGCGTAAAGGTTATCGCGTGCGAGCCGTTCGCCAAGGACACTGAGGTGCAGAACATCCCGAACGTATCGTTCGAGGAGGTTCTCAAGGCAGATTATCTGGTCATCACACTCGGTCATACGCTGTTCAAGGAGAATAAGGACAAGATCGCAGAGAAGCCGTACTTCGACTGCGTTGGTATGATGGAATAATTTCGCAAATAACAGAAAGCCGCCTGTCCGGGCGGCTTTCTGTTATTTGAAGTAGGAATTAGTCATTAGAAATGTGTAATTATGGGCGTTCTGCCGCTGAAATCCGGTTCATATAATGCGGAACAGGGGAGAGGTGGGATGTCGATGGACGATATCTTACAAGTAAATGAGCGGCTGCGCGGCCTGATATGGGGCGCGCCCATGCTGATTCTGCTGCTTGGCACCGGATTGTACTTCACGGCGGTGACCGGCGTTTTTCAGGTGCGGTACTGCGCGCTCTGGCTGCGGAAAACGCTGTTTTCCTGCTTTACCGGTGCCGCAAGACGGACAAGCGGCGGCGTTTCTCCGTTTGCGGCCATGTGCACCGCACTTGCCGCGACGGTCGGCACGGGCAACATCGCGGGCGTGGCAACCGCGCTGACGCTCGGCGGTCCGGGCGCGGTGCTCTGGCTGTGGGTGAGCGCCTTTGTCGGCATGATGACGGCTTTTGCGGAGAACACGCTCGGCATGCTCTACCGCGAGCGGGGAGCGGACGGCAGCTGGCGCGGCGGAGCCATGCTGTATCTGAAAAACGGTCTGCACAGTCCGCTATTGGCGGGAGCCTTTGCGCTGTTCTGTGTGCTGGCCTCGTTCGGCATCGGCAATATGAGCCAGTGCAACTCGATCGCACAGGGACTTTCCGGCTCGTTCGGCATACCGAGCGGGATCGTCGGCGCGGTGACAGCGGTTTTGCTCGGCGCGGTGCTTCTCGGCGGCCTCAAACGGCTGTCCCGCGTGACGGAAACACTCGTGCCGTTCATGGCGCTGTTCTACATGGGCGGCGCGGTCGTTGTGCTGTGGGTGCATCGAGCGAATCTGCCGCAGGCGTTCGCGCAGATTTGCTCGATGGCGTTCGATACAAGGGCAGGCACGGGCGGCGTGCTCGGCTACGGCATGACGCAGGCCGTCCGGGCGGGTGTGTCGCGCGGCATATTTTCAAATGAAGCCGGACTGGGCTCGTCCGTCATGGTGCATGCCGCCGCAGACGCAAGGGAGCCGTGTGAACAGGGAATGTGGGCGGTGTTTGAGGTGTTCTTCGACACGATTGTGATGTGCAGCGTCACCGCGTTCGTCATTCTCACGAGCGGGGTATATGACGTCAGCCGCTACGCGCTCGCGTCCGGCACGCCTTTGCTTTCTCAGCTGACAACCGGTGCACAGCTTACCGCAGAGGCGTTCTCCACCGTATTCGGACGGTTCGGCGGGGGCTTCGTTGCGGTGTCGCTCGCGCTGTTTGCATTCTCGACCCTGCTCGGCTGGTCGTATTACGGGCAGCGTGCAGCGGCCTATTTAATGGGGGAGCGGGTAATTCCGGTCTACAAGGCGGCCTTTCTTCTGGCGGCAGTAGCGGGCTGCATGATGCGGCTTGAGCCGGTGTGGGCGCTCAGCGACACGTTCAACGGCCTGATGGCGCTGCCTAATCTGGCGGGTGTGCTGGCACTTCGGCAGCAGGTGATTGCGGAATGGTGTCGCTATAAACACGATTTATGACGTTAAACCATTGCAAGTTGCACAAAAATATCTTTTCGGACGGAAAAAACAGGATTAGCACTTGTAAATCCGGTTAAATCCATATAAAATAGAATGGAATTGCGGACACGATTTGTCTGTGTATAAGGGGGAAATAAGGAATGGACGTTACGGCAACTGTTTGGACACTGCTGCCGCCGATCATCGCGATCGCGCTTGCACTGATCACGAAGGAGGTTTACTCCTCACTGATGATCGGTATTCTTTCGGGTGCGCTGCTCTATACGGGCTTCCATCCGCTGAAAGCCGTAGAGACGACTTTCACCATCATGGGCAGTAAATTGGGAGATAATATCAATATTTGTATCTTCCTCGTACTGCTCGGTATTCTGGTTTCACTGATCACAAAATCGGGCGCGTCACGCGCATACGGTGAGTGGGCGGTCAAAACCATCCGCAGCCGGCGCGGCGCGTCGTTTGCGACCTCGTTCCTCGGAATGTTCATTTTCGTGGACGATTACTTCAACTGCCTCACCGTCGGCACGGTCATGCGCCCGGTGACGGACAAGTACAACATTTCCCGGGCAAAGCTGGCGTACATCATCGATGCAACGGCGGCTCCGGTCTGCATCATCGCGCCGATCTCCTCGTGGGCGGCGGCGGTCGGCTCGTCTCTGCCGGAATCGAGCACGCTGGACGGCTTCTCGCTGTTTCTCAAGACCATCCCGTTGAACCTGTACGCGCTGCTGACGCTCGCGTTCCTTATCTGGCTGATGGCTGCTGATTTCGACTTCGGCCCGATGAAAAAGTACGAGCTCGCGCATAAGGATGATGATCTCTCTCTGATTGAGGAGACTCACGTTGTAGCCGGCTCGGGCAAGGTTTACGACCTGATCCTGCCGATCAGCGTACTGATCGTGCTCTGCATTGCAGGCATGCTGTACACCGGCGGCATTCTGGAAGGCGCGAACATCGTTGAGGCGTTCGCAAACTGCGATTCTTCCACCGCGCTGGTGCTCGGCTCGTTCTTTACGCTGCTGTTTACCTTTGTGCTGTACATCCCGCGCAAGGTGCTGTCCTTTGGCCAGTTCTGCGAGGCTTTCACCGAGGGCTTCAAGGCGATGGTTCCGGCCATCCTCATCCTGACACTCGCGTGGACGCTGTCCGGTGTCTGCCGTGAAGAGTACCTCAACATCGGCGGCTTCGTATCCTCTGTGGTGAAGGCGGAATCCACCATCGGTATGTTCATGCCGGCGGTATTCTTCCTCATCGCGCTTGGTCTGGCCTTTGCCACCGGTACCTCCTGGGGCACGTTCAGCATCCTGATCCCGATCGCTATTGCGGTATTCGGCGATGCACCGTCCACCATGCTGATCATGACCGTGGCAGCCTGCCTGTCTGGTGCGGTCTGCGGTGACCACATCTCGCCGATTTCGGATACGACCATCCTCGCATCCGCGGGTGCACAGTGCAACCACATTGATCACGTTTCCACGCAGATGCCGTACGCGCTGATGATCGCGGCGATAAGCTTTGTAGGCTTCCTTGTCGGCGGTGTGACCGGAAACGACATTCTGGCGCTTGGCGTAGGTGTGGTGCTGCTGGTGCTCACCGTTGCGGTTATTACTGCACGCCAGAAGAAAAAGGCGTAACAACGTCAATTAAAGTCGCAAAATTATGCTCTCCCTTCGGGGAGAGCATAAAATTGCAATAAACCCCATTTTATCCGGTCAAAACTGGATAAGCAGACTCCCGAAAGAAGGTATCCCATTTGACCACTGACCTTACCGTCGGAAAACCGTCGCAGAAGCTGTTCTGGTTCTCGATTCCGCTGCTGCTCAGCGTTGCGTTCCAGCAGCTGTACCAGATGGCTGACTCCATCATCGTAGGCCGTTTTGCCGAGACCGTAGAAGCCGGTGAGCTGGCGCTGGCCGCCGTCGGCGCCAGCTACCCGATCACGCAGCTGTTCGTTGCGGTCGCAACAGGTATCAACATCGGTACCGGCGTACTCGTCTCGCAGCTGTTCGGCGCAAAGCGCTATCTGCGCATGAAGACCGCCATCTCGACCGCACTGCTCACCACCACGACGGTAGCGCTGCTGCTGACGCTGATCGGAGCCATCGGTACGCACGGCATCATGAACGCGCTGTCCACGCCGGAGAATATCTTTGCGGATGGTTCTCTGTATCTGCGCGTGTATGTGTTTGGTCTGCTGTTCCTGTTTATCTATAACGTGTGTACGGGTATCTTCAATGCCATGGGCGACAGCCGAACGCCGCTGATCCTGCTTGTGCTGTCCTCGGTCGGCAATGTCATTCTGGATATGGTATTTGTTGCCGGTCTGCACTGGGGCGTTGCCGGTGTTGCATGGGCGACGTTTATCGCGCAGGGCGCGTCCGGTATTCTGGCGTTTGTGCTGCTGCTGCGCCGTGTGCGCTCGTTTGATACGGGCCACCACTTCGTGCTGTTCGCGCCCGAAATGCTGCGCCGCCTGACCAACTACGCCGTGCCGTCCATCGCCCAGCAGAGCTTTGTATCGGTCGGCAATGTGGTCATCCAGTATTACATCAATCTGTGCGGTGCGACCGTTATCGCGGGATTCTCGGCGGCAAACCGCGTCAACCAGTTTGCGCTGACCTGCTGTATGTCGTTCGCCTCGGGTCTGTCCAGCTATGTTGCACAGAATATCGGCGCGCGCAAGCTCGACCGCATCGGTCCGGGTCTCAAATGGGGTGCAGTGTATTCACTCGGCCTGTCCGTGGTGTTTATGGCGATTTATCTGCCGTTTGCGAACAAGATCATCAGCCTGTTCGTTCCGGCAGGCAGTGCCTCCGGTGTTATTGATGTTGCGCGAGGCTATCTGTTCACGGTCGTACCGTTCTATCTGGTCGTATGCACCAAGTTCGTGTGCGACAGCGTGCTGCGCGGTGCCGGTGCAATGCGTCCGTTCATGGTAACGACGTTCTCCGACCTGATTATCCGTGTGGTGCTGTCCATTGCGCTGTTCTATGTGGTCGGCAACGAGCACGGTATCTGGCTCAGCTGGCCGATCGGCTGGTTCCTCGGCTCGGGTCTGTCGGTGTTCTTCTATAAGTCCGGTGCGTGGAAAAAGAATCTGCCTACATTCTAACCGGTCGCAAAATTGCGAAATGAAAGGGTTTCCTATCGGGAAACCCTTTTTTTATGACATTGTCGTGCCTGTTTCTTAATAATCTGCCGGAATTTCTACAGAAAGAGCTTCGCCGGACGCGTAAACTTCCAATTTTTCGCTTTCAGGTAGGGACTTTCTGCATTTCGTTCCCGCAAAACTGCATTTCGTGAAAAAGACGTTCCGGCTGATCGAAAATCTGCTATGGTATAAATACAGCAGACAACGCGGAAGGAGCGGACAGCACCGTCGAGTAACAGCTTCGATACCGGCTGGCGAATTGCAAGACCACAGCTTCCGCAATATGAAGAACAGCTCCTCATAATTGAGATACCCCGCCGGATGGAAAGCGAGTAAAATTCCGTTCGGCGGGGTACTGTTTTGCACGGAAAAACGAGGCGCGCATGTCGGTCACAGGAATGGTGGGAGCACCGGGTTTTTGAAATTGCGTGACGATTGCGGCTCTGTGTGATATGATGGAGAAAAACAGCAGGAGGCGTTTGGGTGAGGATACTTTTTATCTGCCATGGAAATATATGCCGCAGTCCGATGGCAGAATATATCATGAAGGAACTGGTAAAGCGAGAAGGCGTCGCGGGTGACTGGGAGATCGAATCGGCGGCTGTCAGCCGTGAGGAGATCGGCAATCCGGTGTATCCGCCGGCGCGGCGCAAGCTGTTTGAGCAGGGAATCCCGTGCGGGCAGCATGCGGCGCGGCAGATGACGCGCGCGGATTATGACAGGTTTGATATGCTGATCGGCATGGACCGGTCGAATCTGCGCACCATGCAGCGCATTTGCGGCGGCGATCCGGACGGAAAGCTGCATTTGCTGCTGGATTTTACCGACCGAAAAGGCGAGGAGGTCGCCGACCCATGGTATACCGGCGATTTTGATGCCGTGTGGGAGGATTTGCTGGAAGGGTGTCAGGCGCTGCTGAGGGAATATAGGTAAGAAAAAAGGAAACCCGGGTGGGTTTCCTTTTTTGTTGGGGGTTACTTGACAATAGTGGCAGAAGATCCCCAATAATCAGCTTCCACATGAACAGTTAGATCGTCATATCCGTTTGCAGAAATAATCATATCGCACGGTGTGGAGAAGGTGTTGATATATAGTGCAATCATACCATTTTCTTTGTCTAAATAGTACTTATTGCTCATTCCGATATCACTAATTTTATCAGCAGGAGTATAGATAGTATCCTTGTTTTTAATGGAAATACTGGATACTTTACCAACCCATTCGGCATTGTTGAATGTCAAAGTGTAATAGGTATTGTTATCAGTTACTTTTGCAATACTTACGGTGGTTGGTAGAGTAGATTCTGTGTCGGAACTGTCGCCATTGCTGGTGTTGCCACCGTTATTATCGCTGCCATTTACGGTTGCATTATTGTCAGCATCCAGCGTAATGGTAACCGGATTGTAGCCAGCAGCGGTAAGTACAATTACATTAGAGTCGTTTTTCTTGAATTTGGATTCATTCAAAAAGACCTTAAGGTCATTTGCATTATAGGAGAATTTATTATCACCAGACAAATAGGTATAAGATTCACCGTTAACGGTTACGGTACCGTCCTTAAGTGCTTTCATCCAGTTTTCAACATCAGCGGTATTAGCTGCAGCAAAATTCAAAGTATAGTTGCTGGCGAAAGAACTGTACTCTGCCGTAACCGAGGTAAAGTTAGGTGCATCCTTCACTTCAACGTCAGTATTACCAGAGTTATCCTTAGCCTTTACTTCAAAAGAGACGGTCTTCTCGGTGTAATAATCCGGGGCCAAAGTCAGCGTATAGGTACCGACAGCATTGTTGAACGCCTTCTCTTTGAACAGGTTTGCACCAATCGTCAGCGTATTGCCGTTGACCTTCCAACCAAGATTAGAGCCTTCCTGACCATCCGGCAGTACATTGCGAGTCGTGCCATCAGGACCGGTCATGCGAACAGCGGTATTCTTATTCAGATATTTGAAGAAATCGCAAACGCCATTTACGTGATCTGCACTGCTGCAGGTGATCGTAACATCATTGTCAAGTTCAACCGATTCCGGTGCAGAAAGAGAAACGTTTTCCTGTTCTTTATTTACCGTCAGCGTCAGCTTAACCGGCTGGTAGTTTTCTACGACGATCTTCAGGTCATTATCACTCAATTTCAGCTTATCAGCCTTGATGGTAATGGTGCCCTTATCGGTATCAATGGTGTAATCCGTACCCTTTACCAGCGGGGACAGCGTGCTGGTGCCCTGATTCAGGTATACCTGAGCCGTATCGTTGTCCTGCAGCTTGTTCAGATATGCGGCTACATCGCTGCCGGAAGCAAGCAACGTAACATCCTGACCTTCACTGATCGAGGTAACGCGATCGAAAGTGGCATCTTCGTTTTCAATAACCGGAACCAGATACGGTGCAGCCCACGAGGAAGCCTCGCTGAACGAGGTGGCCTCGCCGAGCAGATTATCTTCCAGTACCTTCTTTACCGCATAAGGGCGGTTCGGCGTGGTTTTTGCATCTTCGCGTGCGGTATATTCTGCAAAGGTGAGAAGTTGATTCTGGGTGCGGGCCTGATTTGCTGCATCAAAGAAGCCGGTGCGGGTGTAAACCTTTTCTGCACCTTCATAATAGATTGAGTCGGAGATCATATTATCCCAGCGCTCGGAGATTGCGTTAGCGTAGGTGTTATCCAGCTTGAGTTCTTCTACAATCTTAGCATTGGTCAGCAGGTCGGCACTGAAAACAAGGTCAGCGTTCATGGTATTGCTGCCGCCCTCGGCACCGCTGGACGAGGTAGCGCCGCCGCCACCGCTGGTTGCAGCAGAAAGTGCATCGACACCTGCTGCCGCTGCGCGAGCCGCCGGAGTAACTACCTGCTGATTGTCTGCACCGGATGCGTAGAAGGTCTTGTTGAACTTCTTGAAGCCGTTTGCATAGATCGTCAGCGTATAGTTGCCGGAAACCGAAAGATGATCGGTGTTGTCGTTGTACAGTACGAAAGTATCGCCAATCAGGTACCAGTCATCGATTTTTGTCAACTCAGAGGTGTTACCGTTCGGGTCGGTCAGCTCTACACGGTAAATCGGCTGGGTAATGCCGTATAACATATCGGATACTTCAAAGTGCGTGTTGACACCGCTCTTGGCGCTCATGTCGCTCAGGGCCATAGAAGGAGTCTTTTCGTTTACCACATGGATGGGGAACAGCTCGGCTTTGCCGTTGGATACAACGCGCAGCTTGTAGCGGCCGTTGGAGTAGAAGTTGATCTGGCCAATCGGAACCTTGATGCAGGCAACCGTCGGCTGTACACCATCTACAGCTTTACCGTGCGGATAGGCTTTGTCAAGCTTCCACGTCAGATTGGTATTCAGTTCGCTGTTGCTTTCGTCATCCTGGAGCAGTACAACGCTGCTAATGCCGTCTACCCAGTCACGCTCTGCCTGGGTGCCGTTTGCGTAGTTGAACATCAGTTCTACGGTGCCGGTAACACCGTAGAGATTGCCGGAATTCTCGGATTTCGTCAGAACTGCGTCCGGAGAGTAGAAGCGGATCGCGTTGGAAGCCTCTGCTGTGTCAATGGTGGTGTGAGACGGGGAAACGCGGACATTACCGGCGCTATCCTTGTTGGTCTGATGATAGTCCCAAACATAAACCGGACCGTGTGCGAGCAGATTGTAATCCTGCGGTTTACCAGCTACGGTCGGTGTTGCGGTATTCGTGCCGCCAAGATGGATCGTCTGGGTCTTGCCAGTGCTCTTGTTGGTAACGGTCAGCGTGCTCGGGTTGAGAACGGTAGACTGCCACTTAACAATGCTGCCATCGGTCGAGACATCTGTGCAGGCAGAGTTGATTTCTGCACCGTCAACGGTCAGTGTGCAGTTATCCAGATTATTGCCCTTTTCAAAATGCACCACAACAAACTGGCCGAGTGCACCCAGATTTACGGTGTTCATATCAACCAGCTTGGTCTGCTCAGCCACAACAAGATTCTGCTGTGCAGTAGAACCGTCGCTCGACGCACCACCCGAAGACGAACCGCCGGAGGACGAACCGCCGCTCGACGAACCGCCGCCGGAAGCTGTGCTGCCAACCGTCTCGGTCTTACCTGCGGAAACCGCTTTATCGCCGGCCTTGATGCCGGAAACGCTGTCTGCTGCGGTAACCTTGGTGCCGCTGGTGGTAACGGTTACGTTATTGGCGTTCGCCTTTACGGTTCCAATCTTGCCTGCACCGGTAATCTTTGCGCCTTCTGCGTTGACGTTGATGGAACCGACAGACGCGCCGCTGTTTACGGTAATGGCAGAACCCTGTGCGACTGTGATGTTGTCAACCGAGCCGGAAACCGCAATGTCGGTATTGGCGATAATGCCCTTGCCGGCCTTGGTGTCCTTGAAGGTTACACCGCTTTCGCCGCCGCGCAGCACAATGCGGCCGGTGACAGTAACACCTGTCAGGTCGATTCTGCTGACGCCGTCTGCAATGATGAGATCGCCGTTGATGGTCTTGCCGGACAGGGAAACGCTGTTTTCACGCACAATAACGTTGCCGTCCACCGTGGCAGACAGAGAATCGTCTGCATCGGCGTAGGTGCTGGCCATTTCACTGATGACCTTGGCAAATTCCGCACGGGTGATGCTGGTTTTCGGGTTCAGCTTACCATTTGCACCGTTGACATAGCCGTTTTCGATCAATGCAGCTACACTGCTTTGTGCCCATGCAGAGACCGAAGCACCATCGGTGTAATTGTTCAGAACGGACGTATCGCCGCTTTCAAGTGCAAATGCACGCGCGAGGACAACAAAAGCCTCTTCACGGGTGATCGGCGTTTCGGGATTCAGTTTGCCGTTTGCACCCTGAAATGTGCGCATGGCAACGGCCAGTTCGAGATCGTTGTAATACCATGCAGAAGTGTTTGCATCGCTGTAAACCGACAGATCAGCTGTTTTGCGAGCGGCAAAGGCACGGTTGACGATAGCAGCCATCTGGGCACGAATCAGCAGGCCGGAGCTGTTAATCTGGCCGTTTGAGCCGTTCAGCAGGCCGTTCTGTACAGCGCTGCGCAGGCCGGCTGCGGACCAGTCGGTCGGGAAATCGGTAAAGTCTTCGGGCGAGGCAGCGAATGCATTCGCTGGCAGGAGCATAGCTCCTGCCAAAAGCATCGCAAGGGTACGTTTTTTGTTCAAGTATATTTTCCTCCTTGTCGTTAGACTGTGCTAACTATACCGGTAAAAATGTTCCTTTCCATAGGAAAGGAGCGTGATCACAGCGAGTTATCATATGCTAACTCATAAGTGGGTAATAAAATACCATAAAGATTTTGTGTTGTCAAATCCTGATATTTACATGAAAAAACGGCCGTATCACATAAACAACACAAAAGTACACAAAATCCTGCAATGAGTTAGAATAAGCTAACTCCAAACGTGGTTTTTAATAAAAGAAAAATTTTTTGTATGTGCGATACATATTGTATACAGCGGCAGGTGGTGTTTTATTTTCAGGACATTTGGACAGGAGGAATATATTATATAGGTATATATAGAGTGTACAAATTTCCTGTAAAAATTTTTTGAAAAAAGTTGAAGAAAAGTGTTGACATTAGGCGCATACTGCGGTATACTAAATAAGCTGTCAGCGAGAGTTGATGAGCTGAAAAGTTCGGAAACAAGCGCAAAACAGCAGATTGTACCTTGTAAATTAAACAACGATGTGCTTAAACTTTTGTTCGATATGAACAAGGTTGTAGTGCGAACCTGAAATTTCGAGAGTTTTTTACTCTTGGTAAATCGCTGGAAGTCACAACTCCAGTTAAAATAAAGTGACACGTCAGACTCTAAAGTCGATTTTAAGAACTTCGGTTCTTTTAATACAATTTTTAGAGAGTTTGATCCTGGCTCAGGATGAACGCTGGCGGCGTGCCTAACACATGCAAGTCGAACGGAACTATTTTGGAAACTCCTTCGGGAGCGGAATCTTTAGTTTAGTGGCGGACGGGTGAGTAACGCGTGAGCAATCTGCCTTTAAGAGGGGGATAACAGTCGGAAACGGCTGCTAATACCGCATAAAGCATCAAATTCGCATGATTTTGATGCCAAAGGAGCAATCCGCTTTTAGATGAGCTCGCGTCTGATTAGCTAGTTGGCGGGGTAACGGCCCACC